>Ga0187894_10004005_pt1 | contig 16091 bp, 5 predicted proteins | sample GBC1701081metaG_FD_136650 | JGI IMG/M metagenome (GOLD analysis project Ga0187894, IMG submission 136650) | White microbial mat communities from a lava cave in the Kipuka Kanohina Cave System on the Island of Hawaii, USA - GBC170108-1 metaG ... | reverse complement strand
TGAATCTTGAACTCCTGCAACGCCTCGATCGAGGGCTGGACGAGTTGCACGTTCTCGCCGCGAAAACTGTTCGAGTAAGAGATGTTGTCAACGCCGTCGAGCAGGAAGACGTTGTTGAAAGTGCGGTTGCCGTTGACGTTGAGCACGCCCTTGAAATTGACCGAGGCCAGACGCGGCGTGCCCGGCAGCACTCCCGGCGAGAGCAGCGCGAGCTGATTGTAATCGCGCCCGTTCAGGGGCAAATCAACGATCTTCTTCTGGTCAATCACCGAGCCGCGCGCCGATGTCTCGGTCTCAAGCAGCGTCGCCGCCTCGACGATCTCGACGACGGTCTCCAATTCGCCGACCTGCATCGCCACGTCCACGCGCGCAACCTGATTGACTTGCAGCGTGACGCCGCTGCGCACGGTCTTCTTGAAGCCCGCCTTCTCGACCGTAATCGAGTACGGGCCAGGCTTGAGGCTCGGCACGGTGTAAACGCCCTGGTCGTTGGTTTCGCTCTTGAGACTGATGTTGGTTTCGACGTTTGTTACCGTGATTGTCGCCTTCGGCACGACCGCGCCGTTGGCGTCTCTGATTTCGCCGGTGATGGTAGCTGTCTCCTGCTGCGCGAACGCCAATGACGAGCAGAGCGTCAACAGCGCAAAGAGCAACGTGGGAAATCTTGTCTTCATAGATAAACTCTCCAATCATTAAGGAGCGATCTTGGATCGCGGACACCCTGTTTTCCTGATGGACCTGGCTTCGGCTTTGCGAATCAGTACCGCGAGCGGTAGCGAGCGGGCTTGCGGTCAGCCGGCCCCTTATCGAGCCACGCTCGCTACCGCTCGCGGTACTGATTCATCCGAAGTGAACATCTTAAATTGTCGAGATTAAGGACGAGTTAGATCAATGTTAGCGACTGCTTCAGTCTTTCGCCCTTGTCTTGAAGGGACAAAACCAGACGACGTGTGTTGGACGGTTCGTATAATGTGAGTCTGGTTGTCAGCGGTTATAAACTACCCAGCAAAAGCGGCTGAATCATAGCAAATGGGAAGGCTGGCGCGTAAGAGAGAGTACGGAACAGACGGAAATTTTCAGGCTGGTTCCAGGTCTTCTTCCGTTATTTCCGTTATTTCCGTCTTTTCCGTACTCTCTCTTACACGCCTTTTGAAGGACATAAAGAGAGCTACCACCTGATCTTTGATGGAAAGAATTCGGCGACCAGGTCTTCGTAATACGGCTTCAGTTCAGCCAGATTCGGTTCCACCTCGCATTTCGAATAGAGGTCGTAAGAATTGAACGCGCGCGCCCAGCGTAGCGCTTCCTGGTCCCGCTCATTCAGCAGATGGGGGTACGCGCCATCGCGGTGAATCGGGTAACACGAGTGATAACGGATCATCCACAAGGCTTCCTGCGGCAGATAATCTTTCGTGACCATGTACAGATATTCATCGTGCCCCCACGACAGATGCAGGTTGTCGAGTCCGCAGCCCTCTTGATAAATGCCGTTGGGGGTTTGATAAACGGGATTGTGGTAATCGGGGTTGTCTTTGAAGAGCTCCGAATAGACGATCTTGTCCGAATAGGCGCAGCCGGCGGGGAATGTGTCGCCGACGACCGCCCATTGCGGCTCGCCGAACAGGCAGAGCGTTTTGCCCAGGTCGTGGATGAAGCCCGCCAGCACGAACCATCGCGGGTGGCCGTCCTGACGAATCGCTTCGGCGGTTTGCAACGCGTGAACGATTTGCGGCAGCGCCAGGTCCGGGTCGCTGTCGTCAACCAGGCTGTTCAAAAAATCCACCGCCTCCCAGATGCCCATCTCGGCTTTGTCGAGTTTGCCGTACTCGGCCTTCTTGGCGAGCGCGAAATCGAGCGTCTGGTTGGCGTGATTGAGCCTGTACAACTCTTTGACCGAGGCGCGGGATTCGGACGTGTAGTCGCGGAAGTCGTCCGCGTTCTTGACTCCGTCGAGGAACGGACTCGGATTGCTTGGTTCAGTGAGATTCTGCGGATGAATCGCTTGTGACATTTTTAAAACTCTCCCTATCGTTATTCGTTATTGATGAATGCGACCGTCAGGCGCTCTGCAGTTCGCAGTAATGAGATGATAGGCAATTTGTGGGGTGGTGAAAAGTAAGACGAGGCGTTGAGAGACGCGCTCTTGAAATTCTATTTCTTCGGTTTCTTCGCCGCGACTTTCTTCGTGGTCTTTTTCATAGTCTTTTTTGCGGGTTTCTTCGCGGATTTTGGCGCCGCGGGTTTCTTCGCCGGCTCTGCTTCAGGCTTTCTAAGCGGCGCAATCGTTTCGAGTGTTTTCGCGATCCGCCGCGCCCGCGTTTCAGGCTTCTTGGCCTCTTCAATTGCGCTGATGTGCTCCTTGCGATGAGTGTAACTCATCTTGTCCCACGCAGCCTTCGCGGACTTCCTGGAATTGAGCGCTTTGAGCAGGTCAGGAGGCGTCGCGATTACGCGCGGATCGTCGTCCTTCTCCATCACAAATTCGACGGTATCGCCGGCCTTCACTTTCGATCCCTCGCGCATCTCGCGGTTGACGACCATATAGAATTTGCCGCCGCCCATCGGAAATATGGAGCTTCGGAAAGGGAAGCCGTTGATCGCGCCTTTCACCGCCAGGCGCGCGCGCGTCCCAAAAGCTTCAAAAACATCGAAGGGAAGATAGACGTGCAAAACCTGTGTGTCCTGGTATTGCACGAGCTTGACCTTGAATCGCATCGCCATTTCGCAATCCTCCGATTCAACACAAAGGGACAAAGGGGCAAAGGATCGAAGAAGAACTACAGGCTTGATTGAGTTTGTCTTCTTTGAACCTTTGAACCTTTGTGTTGAAAAAAGCTCGATTTCCGAGTGTTCCGCATTTCCTATTTAGGTTGCTTCCCATCGCTGACGCAGAATAGATGAGTCTTGCTGCGCAGGAACAACTCGCCTTCGGCCACGACGGGCGAGGCTACGAACATCTGGTCTTCGAGCGTGTTGGTCGCCATGACTTCGAACTTCTCTCCCATCTTGACGACGGTCACCACGCCGCTCTCGCTCGCCAGATAGAGAGCGCCGCCGGCGCCGACGGGCGAGGCTTTGAACGTGTCCGGCTTGGGCAGTCTCTGTTGGTGATAGTAAGGCTCGCCCGTGGTGGCGTTGAAGCAACTGAGCATACCGTTGTCGGTCAGCGAGTAGAACTTGTTGTCGTGGAGCACGGGCGAAGCCGTGTAGGATGTCCCACGCGTCTGGCTCCACAACACGGCGTCGCTGCCAGTCAGATCGCCGTCGCGTCCGAGCCGGATCGCCATCAGTCTCGGTTCGCGATGTCCACTCATCACGAGCACGGTGTCGTTGTGCTGCGCCGGGTGCGGGATCACATTGCTGCCCAACCCGGCGCATTCCCAGATCGGCTTGCCGTTGTCGGGGTCGTAAGCCCGCACTTTTTTGGTCGCGCTGATGACGATCTGCTTTTTCCCCTTGATGTCCGTGATCAGCGGCGTTGACCAGGCGCTCGTCTCGTCGCGGCTCGTGCGCCACACTTCCTTACCGTTGCGTTTGTCGAGCGCGACGACGAATGAGCCTCCCTCATGATCGTAGGGATGAATCAGCAGATTGCCGTGCAGCGCCGGGGCCGAGCCTTCGCCGAACTGAAGCCGGATCCGCATTTGCACGCCAAGGTCTTTCTCCCAAATGAGCTTGCCGTTGAGGTCGTAGCAATAAATCCCGCGCGATCCGAATGAAACATAGAGGTAGCGGCCATCCGTGACCGGCGCGTTCGAGGCGAAGCTGCCGTATTGGCGATGATAGCCTTCGTGCGGCGTGGCGACTTTGGCCACACGTTCCCACAAGGTCTTGCCGGTTTTCTTGTCCAGGCACATCACGACTAACTTATGCTCTTCGCCCATACCCGCTCCTCCACCGGGGCCACCACGCCCTTGCCCGCGGCCTCCAGGGTTCTGGGCCGGATTCTGGGCCGGGTTCTGGGCGGGAGGATTCTGGGTTTGCTCCGGCGCCGCCGCTGGCGCGGGTTGAGTGACTTTGCCTGTCGGCACGGCCGTGGTCAGGAAGATTCGGTCGCCCCACATCACCGGAGTCGAAAACCCTCGACCCGGAATCGGGACCTTCCACTTGATATTTTTCGTGTCGCTGAATTCAACCGGCGCGGCGGTGCGGGCCATGCCGTTGAAGAAAGGCCCGCGCCATTGCGGCCAATGCGCGGGATCGGAACTGGCGGAACCGGCTACCAGAACGACCATTGTCAGAGCGGTCAGAACCATCAAGCCGGTCAATCTTCTCATCATTTCATTCACCTCCGGTAAAAGCGCAGGACTTCATCGGATCAATAGTCTGCGCCGCAATTGATTTTACTAGCGCCTGCAGCCACCCCGTTGCGGTACGGGGAGCGTAAGCGCAACGTCATTGAGTTGGCGATATGAGAATGCAGGAAGAGAGTACGGAAAAGACGGAAATAACGGAACAGACGGAAATTCTTAAGGTTTTCCCGGTCTTTTTTCCGTCTGTTCCGTTATTTCCGTCTTTTCCGTACTCTCTCTTCGCATCCCCAACTCACTTAACTTAATGGCATCGCTCTTATATTCCCCGTACTGCGCTTCCGGCTGAGTAGTTACTACTTTTTTTATATCTGTTTCCGGTTGTTGCGAAATCTCGACTGATGGTAAATTGCCGCCGCTTCAACATCATTCCAATATGAGTACAGCGCAATCGGTTATCAAACCTGACACACAAACGCGCGTCGCTGACGCGATTCATCGCGCCCGTGGATATTTGTTGGCGCAACAGAACCTGGACGGATACTGGTGGGCGGAGCTTGAAGCCAACGTCACACTGACCGCCGAATACGTGATGTTGCACCGCATCCTGATCGCCGCCGATCCGGGCAATAGGTTCAGCAACGGCAAAGATCGTGAGCGGCAGATTCAGCAGATGGCTCGCTACATTCTGCGCGAGCAGCGAGGAAACGGCGGCTGGGAGCTGTTTTACGGTGACGGCGGAGAGATCAGCACGACGATTGAAGCCTACTTCGCGCTCAAGCTCGCCGGCTATGCGCCGGATGATGAGCCGATGCGTCAGGCGCGCAAATTCATTCTCGAACGCGGCGGATTGACCAAAGCCCGCGTCTTCACGAAGCTGCACTTGGCCCTGTTCGGCGCATATTCCTGGCGAGGCGTTCCTACATTGCCGCCCTGGTTTATGTTCCTGCCCGCGTGGTTTCCGCTGAACATCTACACGATGGCGAGCTGGGCGCGATCTTCGACCGTGCCGCTGCTGGTCGTGATTGACAAGAAGCCTGTTTATGATCTGGGCGTTTACGCCGACGAACTTTTCGTCGAAGGCTCTCGCGACCGGGCCGACGCCGGATTGAAGAACAATGACGGCACGATGATCGGCGCGTTCTTCCTCGCCGCCGACAGGATGCTCAAACGATTCGACCGGATCGGCCTCGTTCCGCTGAAACGGAAGGGAATCGCCGCCGCCGAGCGTTGGGTGATCGAACGACAGGACACGCCGGGCGATTGGGCGGGCATCGTTCCCGCGATGCTCAACTCGATCCTGATGTTCCACGCGCTCGGTTATTCGGCGAAACACCCATACGTCAAACGCGGCCTCGACGCGCTCGACCGCTTCTGCATTGAAGAAGGCGCGGTCGAAAGTTCCGAGCTGCCGCAATACTTGCGACTGCAACCGTGCATCTCGCCGACGTGGGACACGGCCTTGGGATTGACGGCCTTGCTTGATTCAGGCGTGTCGCCGACCGATTCGCGCGTCAAGGCCGCGGGCGATTGGCTGTTGACGCAGCAGATCTTTCGCTACGGCGATTGGGCCGTCTTCAACCGCAAAGGCAAGCCCGCAGGTTGGGCGTTCGAGTTTTACAACGACTACTATCCGGATGTTGACGACACTGCGGCGGTGATTATGGCGCTGCTGGCGATGAAGCTCGATGACGACGATTACAAGCTGGAAGCCTGCCGCGCCGCCACCGAGTGGGTGATGACGATGCAGTGCAAATCAGGCGGCTGGGCGGCGTTCGACGTGGACAACACACAGGACCTGTGGAACCAGATGCCGTACGGCGATTTGAAAGCGATGATTGATCCGCCAACCGCCGATTTGACCGGGCGCGTGTTGGAGATGTTGGGCCACTGGCAAAGGCTCGGCGAAAAGCATTACACCGACGAGCAGGTCAAGCGCGCGATCGATTTCCTGCTGAGCTTGCAGGAGTCCGATGGCTCGTGGTGGGGGCGCTGGGGAGTCAATTACATCTACGGCACGTATCTGGCGCTGGTCGGCCTGCGCTCAATTGCGCCGTTCGCCGGATTCGATATGGAATGCGACGAGGTCAAACAGGCCGCCGCGTGGTTGCGCAGCGTGCAGAACAGCGACGGCGGCTGGGGCGAGACCTGCTGGTCGTACAAGAAGCCGGATCTGCGCGGCAAAGGTCCGAGCACGCCGTCTCAAACCGCGTGGGCGTTGATTGGGCTGATGGCCGCGGGTGATTACGATACTGACAGCGTTCGAATGGGCGTCGAGTATCTGCTCGACAAACAGAACGCTGATGGCAGTTGGCCCGAGGCTGAGTTCACCGGCGCCGGATTTCCGGGCCACTTTTACATCAACTACCATCAGTATCGTAATCAGTTTCCGCTGGCCGCGCTGGGACGCTATCTAAATCGAAACAGGCTAGATTGAGACACACGAACCAACCACGGGGAGCGCGGGGAACACGGGGATGCTTATCGTTATTGCTTTTTCCCGTGTTCCCCGCGCTCCCCGTGATTGATAGCGAAAATTTCGGGATAAGGTTTACGGCAGATTTCTCAGGAACGGCCCATGGTTTGCGGAAAACTCAAAGTTGTTCGCCGCATCATGGAACACATTCCAGGTCATCAACCCTCTGAAGTTCGGGTACGCTCCGGTCGGTTTCTGAAGAGTGTAATTGCGACCGGCGTACTCGGTGCGTTGGGTCAGATAGCGGACCGCATTCTGGACGGCTTGCACTGTCGTAAAACCTGACCCCGCCGCCGACATCGAAGCAGGTAACCCAAACGCTACCTGATCTTCTCTCAGCGGAGCGAAGATAGCGCCGGGGGCGGGGTCGCGGCTGCCGACCTGAAAGCCCCGCAAAAGCATTTCCGTCATCGCCACTTGGAAGTCGGCGTTGCCCGAACCATAGACGTTTTGGTCCAGCGCCAACATCGTTCCTGTATTGTAGTCCTGCGTATGAACCCAAGAAGTGATGTCTCTCAACGCATCGATGACGGGAATGTAACAGCCCATCGTTGTCGGCGTTGAGCTGGCGTAGAATTGGAAACCTTGCTGCAAAAAGAACGTCTCAGGGGCGAAGCTCAGAACGAAACAACGATTGGGGAATGCGTTCACGAAGCGGTTCCGGATCTCTCTGAGGGCGAGGATCGCGTTCCTGATTCTCGGAGTCGTTGGGTTCCTGAAGTCATTGTCATTGGCGTCCCGAAGAACTGGATTCCCCGGACCACCTCCTTCAAAGTCGACGTCGACGCCGTCAAATCCGAAAGTTGTAATCAGGTTGAATACCGAATTGACGAAGGTATTCCTCTGCGCATCCGTATTCAGTTCGAAGGCTCCGCCGCTTGCGCCGCCAATTGAGAGAACGACCTTTCGCCCTTGCCCCTGGAGCGTCGCGACGTCGTTGGCGAAATCCTGGTTGGTCGGGTAGAACTGCGCGGGTATCTCGAACTGTATGGTCGGATCGGTAAACGACCTCGGCAATCCGAACGCGATATTGACGACGTTGTAATTACTGGAGACCTGTCTGAGCGGGAAGAACTGACCGGCGTTCGGAAAGTTAGCCCAGTAACCGATCAGGATATGTTTGGGAATATTACAACCCTGCGGCTGGGCCTGGACCGTAATATTCATCGTCGCTGTATCCGATCCTCCGCGACCGTCAGACACGCTGACCGTAAATGTATTCAGACCCAGGTTGGCCGTGGCGGGAGTCCCTGACAACGCGCCACTGCTCGCGACTGAGAGCCACGCCGGACCGCTCACTTTGGAAAATGTCAGCGGATCGCCGTCCGGGTCTGTCGCGTCTCCAGCGATCGAAGCGCTATATGCCAGGCCTACTGTCGCGTTGGGTTTGCTGAACGGATCATTCGCGAAAGACGGAGGATTGTTGGCGGCGCCAACGACCGTAATGTTCATCGTCGCCGTGTCCGATCCTCCGCGACCATCGGACACGCTGACCGTAAATGTGTTCAGACCCAGGTTGGCCGCGGCGGGAGTCCCTGACAACGCGCCACTGCTTGCGACTGAGAGCCACGCCGGGCCGCTCACTTTGGAAAACGTCAGCGGATCGCCATCCGGGTCTGTCGCGTCTCCCGCGATTGAGGAGCTGTATGCCAGGCCTGCTGTCGCATTTGGCTTCGTAAATGGATCGTTCGCGAAAGCCGGAGGACGGTTGCCGCCCCCGGCGGTGGCGCGAATAACAAGCCCGATCAACGATTGCCGAACCGGAGCTGAGTGCGTCACGCTGGGTATTTCGGTCGCGCCTGTCGCGGACTTCGATCCCGCAACTCCATCCGCTGAAGTTATCGCCAGTTCAATCGCTTCGGCGAACCCATTGTTAACGGTGTAGCTTCCCGTATTGCCATTGGTCGCGGCCAGAATAACCAGGTCGCCCGAAGCGGTAGCCAGCCCTGCCGTCGAGGCGGTCGCGCCTGTTGATACAGCGCTCGCCGATGCGCCCGCCGGACTTGTCTGATTGACATTCACAAGGAAAACGCTCGAAAAAGCAGGCGCGCGGGCGGGCGTCGCGGAAAAGACAGTCGTAAATGTCCCATTGCTCGCCGCTGCAACGCCGCTTTCATTGAGGATGAATACCACGGTATACGCGACAAATGCGCTGCCCGCGCTTGTCGCGCTCCGCTCGATAATTTTGGTCATCGAACGTCCGCCATAGGTCACCGAATTGAGCGTAATTGCCGCGCTATGTTCAACGTGCGCCGTGAAGACCAATAACCGGGCGCTTCCCGGCTCTCTCGCATGCGTGGTCCCGGCTATCCAACTCCCAACGATGCGTACTCCTTGTGGGCCGACTCCGCCGCAGACGCCGAGATCTCTCCACCGGTCAGGAGCCGCCGGTGGCGTGACGATCTGAGAAGGTACAAAGCATTCATAGAGACGACCCTCGAATACAACACGGTCGCCTATGTTATAGACAGTAGGCTGCGCCCACTGTGGCACACCCGTGCAATCTACTTGGGCCAGCGTTGTAGAAGTCCCCAAAATCAGAAAAAAGGAACAAACCAATCCCAAATGTCTTAGTCTGAGCATAATCGATCCTCCTAAAACGAATTGTAGTAACGACCTTGGTCGCGCCTGCGGTTACAGCACACCACAATTCCCTTAATTTGTAGTTGCAGCCGGACGCCGAGCATCTCGTCCGGAAGTTTTCATTCGATGGATGTGCTGAGGTTGATGAAGTGAATTCAAACTGACCGCAAACAGATCAGCTTAGATTCACCGATTGCTCGCCTGTCGGTGTTTACATTAGGCTTCAGGAGGAAAAAGGTAAGTGTGTTTACTGATACTTAACCTGTTAAGGGGATAATTTCTGAAATCATCCTCCTCGGCCAGGCTTCATTTGACGCTGATTCTCACCGTGTTGGCCGGTTTGCCATCCACCGTCACCACCACATCAATCTCGCCGCGCCCGATGAGGCTGCGCGCCAATCGCACATTCATCTGATCGAGTCCGACAAACCCTCCTTGCGTTCCGGCGTACAAGACTTCCGCGTTCACGCCGCCGATGTCGCACTTCACAGCCGACAACGAGCTGCGGAACCGCCAGCCCGTGCCGAACAGAACCAGGAAGAGTTGATCGCCTTCCGGACCGGAATCAATCGGCTCGGCGACGAATAGGTTGCGCGACGCGTCGAATCTCAACAACGATTCGAAGGCCTGTGTTCCGTCGGCCCTGACGCGCAACACAATGGCGGCTGGAACGCCCTCTCCGTTGGCATTGGCGGTGAAGATCCCCGGCGCGACCACATCGTTCAGCACAGCGCCCACCGAGGTCGTTCCGCCGCTGGTCACAGCCACCGTCGCCACGCCGGGGATGAGGCCCGGCGGCATCAGGAAGTTGACCTGGTTCGGAGAGGCGAAGAAGAGCGGCGCGAAAAGCTCAGTCCCAGCCGCGTCTCTGACTTTCACCGTCGCCCCGGCAAGCGAGGTCGGCAATGGGACGCTCGCGGCGATCTGAGTCGTGGTTGACAGTGATAAGCCGAAGGCGGAGGCGATCGCTTCGCCGGCCAATCCCAGACGCCGGAAACTGGCGCTTGAGACGCTGGCGACCTTCTCGGCCTGAGCCACCGTGAACGGCTGTCCGGCGATGGTCACGACCGCTTGGCGTGGCGTCGAACCGGAGGCGACCGAGAAGCCGGCCGCGCCGTTACCGCTGCCGCCGCTGTTTGGATTGAAAGTGATCCAATCGGCTTTGCTGCTGGCTGTCCAAGCGCATCCGGCTGGCGCGGTCACCGTGACCACACCGCCGCCTCCGGCGTCGGTGAAGACCTGGCTGCCCGGACTAATCGCGTAGCTGCACACACCGACTCCACCAACTACGCCTTGCGCCATTATGTTGACCGGCGTGAGCGCGCCTCCCGGAATCTGCAGCCCGGCCAACTTCGTATAGCCCACGCCGTCATTGGTCGAGAAGAAGGCGCGCTGCTGTTGTGGTCCGTTGGAATCGGCGGCGAAGACGACGCCACGCGCTGGTCGCGGGGCCTGAAAGCCTACGTACAAATCCCCGCTCTCAATTGTGAGGCTGCTCGCGGCTTCTTCAGCCGAGGCGAAGGCGAATGCGGCGGTGACCGGGAACTCAATGAAGCCGCCATTGGCCGGAAACGTCGGGATAGTCACAGTCTGGTTGACGATGAGTTGCGGGTTGGCTGGCGGCTGTCCGGACCCGGCAGGATCGGCAAAGGCGATCAGCCTGATTTGCTCGCCGACTGGCGATGGCAGCCCCTGGAATTGCGCGAAGAAGATGCGCAGGCTACGCAGCGTTACCGGATAACTCGGTGGCGTCAGGCGGTTGACGATGATCAGCCCGTCTTGCAACGCGCCCGTCTCCACCGTGCCGTCATCGGTGGCGAGCGTTTGCCCGCCCGGCGTATCGCCGCGCGCCTGAACGGCGAAAGTGTTTTTGTTTACGGCGCTGTTGGCGATCAGCAACGTTGCGGTTTGCGCGCCCACGGAGGTCGGCGTGAAGTTGGCCGTCAGCGGCGCCGAGCCTCCGGCGGGAATGCTGAGCGGCGCGGAAGGCGGCGTCACGCTGAAATTTGGGTTGCTGCTCGTGATAGCGTAAATGTTCAACGCGGCATTGCCGGGATTGCCGATGGTGAGAGTTCTGTTCACGCTCTGCCCCGGCGCGGCGCTGCCGAAATCGAGAGCGGCTGGCGTTGCGGCGATGTCCGGCGCTCCGACTCCGGCGCCGGTCAGCGCGATGTCCAGGCTCGGACGATTCGCGGCGTTGCTCGGGATTGTCATCAAGCCGGACTGCGCTCCGGCGGCGACGGGCGAGAATCGAATGGTGATGTTCTGTTGCGCGCCCACGGCGACCGCGAAAGGCATGGCTGGCGCGATGACGGCGAAGCGCGGGTTGCTGCTGGCGATCGGATTGACCGTCAGCGCGCCGCCGCCGGTGTTGCGCACGGTCAGCGTCAGGTCTTTGCTCTGCCCGGTTGTCACGCCCGCGAAATCCAGGCTCAAGGGCCCGGCGTCAATCGCGGCTGGGCCGGTGGTCACTGTGAAGACGTTGAAGGGCCGCTGTCCGCCGCTGTCGCCGCTCGGATTCGTGACGAACATTTCCCGCTCGCCGGGCGCCGCATCCGGCAGAATGTTGATGCGCCGCCGCAATTCACTCGTCCCGACAAAACCGAAATCGGGCGGCGTTGGAGGGATGACCTGAATGCCCGCGCCCGGTTGAAAACTCACCACCGTCTCCGGCACAAAACAAACGCCTTCGATTTTCAGCTCCAGATTGTTGCTGCCCGCCGCCCCGGCCGCCGGTGTGATTTTTGAGATCGCGGGCGGCGATACCTGCACGACCGCGGTGGCCACTTTTCCCACCAGATCCGACACCTGAACACCGTTATTGATCGGGCGCCCGACGACCGTGGCGACGTCAACGAGCGTTCCTTTTTGCTTCAGACCGATCCGGCCTTTGTAGCTGATCGTCGCGGATTCTCCCGGCCCAAGCGGTTGGAGTTCGAGCGGGAAGGTTGGATTGCCAGCCACAGGCTCAGTCCCCTGAGTGAGGCTGAGCCGCAGGCGATCCAGAGTGACCTGTCCGACGTTGGTGACTTTGGCCGTGTAGTCAACGGTCGTCAGCGGACATCCCGCCGCCGGCGCCGCGGTCAGAGTCAGATCAACGCCCGTGCGAACCGACATGACCATCACCGTCACCTGATTGGAAGCGGCGTTGAGTTTTCTGGTTCCCGAGCCGGCGAAATCGGGCGTGGTCGCCTGGGCGAACGCCTGATCCACCAGCTTCGCATTGGCGGGCGTGTTCTGGTCAATCGTCACGGAATAGCTGACCGGCAGAGCGCCGCGCGCGTTGATCGGGCCGAGTCCGCGCCACTCGATGCGATTGCCCGTCACTCTGGTCGGCGGCGGATTAACGCTGTCGGGGACGAGCGTGGTGTTGTTCGGGATGATCGCGTCAATGTCAATCGTCCGCAAAAAGACGCTGCCGCTGCTGATCGCGATGACGGTGAAAGTCAGTTTGTCGCCCGGCAGTCCGGTCGTCGAACTAGCGTATTTTTCCAGCGAAAGGCGCGGGACGAGCGGGTTGGTGTCGGCGCAGATGTTACTCCTCTCAAAAACCTGCTTTCCCGTTCTCGGATCGGTGAAGCGCAACGTGACGCAATTCTGTTGCGGGATGCGCTGTTCGGCCAGGTCGTTGAGGAAGGCGAAATACTCGAAGCTGATCCTGAAGCGTTGAAAGGCCGTTTGCGGCGGCAGCGCCAACTGGATCGGGTTGAACGTCAAAACATTGTTGGTGTAACTGGCGACGGTGATCGTTGGGTTGGAAGCCGTCAGCCGGTCGAAGAACAGACCGGGAGTAAAACCGTCGAAGATCGTCAGGCTGACCGGCCCGACGTTGCCTGCGACGCCGTCGAGCGTGACTTCAGCCTCGAACGCGCATTTGATCTGCGTCGGCGGTTGCTCCGGGATGGCCGCGAAGTTCGGGCCGGCGGCGGGCTGTGGCGGAATGCGCGGGTAAGCGTCAGTCGGCGCACAGGTCTTGGTCGCGCTTTCAACTTTCACCGTGGCCGGGGCGACCACTCTTGTCGTGACGGTGGCTTTGTTGTTGGCGGGATTCAGATCGGCTTCGTCGCTGGAAGCCTGCGCCATATTGGTGACATTCCCGGCCCGCGTCGGCTTGACGATGATGATGACCGTCGCGGTCGCGCCATTGTTAATCTCGCCGAGCTGACAACTGACACTGGTTGAATTGCCCGTGCAAATGCCCTGACTGGTGTTGGCGCTGACAAAGGTCACGTTCGCCGGCAGCGTGTCGAGTAGGAAAACCTTGGTGGCTTTGTCCGGCCCGTTGTTTTTGACCGTCACGATGTAGGTCAGGTCTTCATCAACGCCCACCGGATCGGGGCTGGCGGTCTTGGTCACCGCCAGGTCGGCTCTGTTCCGGTCGAGCGCGAAAGCTCCGCGTCCGTGTGTGAACGCGACGACCCGTCCAGTCCGAGCATTGACCTGGATGTCGAAGACGGCGATGTTCGGCATCCCCCTGTCCGGCCCGAAGTGTTCCCACGAAACGCCGCCGTTGTCGCTCTTCCAAACGCCCATGTCTGACGCCACATAGACGATCTCGGGATTCGCCGGATCAATCGCCACCGCGTTGAGCGGAACATTCACCGGCGGACTGACATTCGTCCAGGTGGGATTGAGCGCGAGCGCGTTGGTGGTTTTGAAAAGATGACCGGGGCGCCCCGGCGTGTTCTCATCGAAGCCGGAGAGCGACACGTAGAGCGTATTGGCGTCGAAAGTATGAAACGCCAGATCGGTGAGATAGCGGTCGGGAATGACGTTGATCGCGTCAATATCGGTCTCCGTCGCGCCGCCATCGCGAGTGCGGCGAAGCTGTCCCACGCGGGAAGCCCAGGCCCACGTGTTGCAGGCGCCATCCGAGGCGGCGAAGGCGATGGCGCCGATCCGGTCGCCGATTGACGCGGTCCTCGGCGTCCACGTCGGCAGCCCGGGCGCGCTGCTGAAAAAGTTATCGGTTCTCCAGATGACGTCCGTCCCGGCCAGAAACACGTTATCGTTGGCGGGGCACTTTTCGCACCGCGCGATAAAAGGGACGTTCGTGGCGGTTCGACCGGTAATGCCGCCATCCACCTGCTGGAAAGTCGCGCCTCCGTCGGTCGTCCGCACAATCAACAACCTCTGAGCCGATACCATCCAATGCGTGTCGGGATTGGCTGATGAAAACGCGCTCGCCGCGCCGTCCCCGCCAAAGACCTGACGCCATGGATCGGCGCCAGTCCAATGCGACGTGCCATTGTCCTGACCGGCTCCGAGCGCGGCGTTCGGATTGGCCGGATGAATCGAGCCGGCGTAGAACTGGGTGATCGAAAGGTTGGTGTTGTGATCGGCCCAGGTCTGTCCGTCATCCCCTGAACTCCACACCCCGCCGTCGTTGCCGACCACCAAACGCGGCGTGATTTTGTCGGCGATCTTCACGATGAACGCGTCTCGTTCGCCGGCGAGTGTGGGTTGGAAGGGAGACTTGGTGGGGAAGTCGGTTGAAGAAGTTTCCCCAAGGACGTAAATGGCGCCAGCGGCGTCCACCGCGATGGCCGCGCCTTCATCAGAACCGGCGCCGCCGAGATAGGTGGAAAAAGTCAGTGACGGGACTGTCTGGCCCGGACTGATCTTTGCAATAAACGCGTCGTTGTTTGCGGCGCGCATCGCCTGGAGCGGATCCTTCACCGGGAAGTTGGTTGAATTGGCGAAGCCCGTCACGTAGACATTGCCCGAAGCGTCCACGGCGATGCCCCTGCCTTGATCAAAATCACTCCCGCCGAAGTAGGTAGACCAGGCCAGCGTCCCGCCTGGATTGAACTTCGTGATAAAGGCGTCGCCGGCGCCTCCGCCGAAAGCCGGTTGCAGCGGGTTCGCGGTTGGGAAATTTGTTGAAATAGTCTCCCCAGCCACGTAAGCGGCGCCTGCCGCATCTGTGGCGATGGATCGTCCCGCGTCCCCGCGCGAGCCGCCGAAGTATGTGGAGAAGATCAAGGCCGAGCCGGTCGCATTGAATTTCGTGACGAAGGCGTCGCGGCCTCCGTTGTAGGTCGCCTGCACCGGATTCATGAGCGGGAAGCTCCGCGATGACGTGTCGCCGGCCACGTAGACATTGCCAGCGGCGTCCACCGCAATGTCATTAGCGTCATCCGTATCATTGCCGCCGAGGTAAGAGGACCAGGCCAACGTCTTGCCATCCGGATTGAATTTCGTCACGAACGCATTGGATGCGCCCGGCCAGTTGGGTTGGAAAACGCCTGGCGTTGTGGGGAAGCCAGACCCGGCGCCGCCCGTCACATAAGCGCTGCCCGCCGCATCCACCGCGATGCCCGTGCCTCGGTCGAAAAGAGTACCGCCGAGATACGTTGAATAAACCAGCGCCGAGCCAGCCGCATTCAGCTTCGCCACGAAGCCATCCTCGAAGCCCTTAAAAGTCGGCTGGAAAGGATTGACGGTCGGAAAGTTGGTCGAGTTGGTTAGGCCCGTGACGTAGACGGCGCCTGAAGCGTCCACCGCGATGTCCGGCTGCTCGTCCTTTCCGCTTCCGCCAAGATAGGTCGAGTAGACCAGTCCGGAACCGTCCGCTTTCAACTTTGTAATAAAGATATCGCTGCCGCCTTTGCCCATCGGTTGCAATGCGCCGACCACCGGAAAGTTTGATGAAGTGGTATGTCCGGTCACGTAGACGGCGCCGGACGAATCAACGGCGATGGAACTAGGCGTCTCAAAACTGCCGCCGCCAAGATAAGTGGAATAAACCAGCACCGGATCAATCACCAACGGCTTGCTGC
>Ga0187894_10004004_pt1 | contig 16101 bp, 12 predicted proteins | sample GBC1701081metaG_FD_136650 | JGI IMG/M metagenome (GOLD analysis project Ga0187894, IMG submission 136650) | White microbial mat communities from a lava cave in the Kipuka Kanohina Cave System on the Island of Hawaii, USA - GBC170108-1 metaG ... | reverse complement strand
GATCCGCGGAACGCCGGCGTGCCGGCGTGGCGCCCCGTCCAGAACGCCACCTCGTCCTTCTGGATCCAGAACTGTGCCCTGGGGAACAAGGAGTGGCCGGCCCAGTGATCGTAGTGCAGATGCGAGATCAGGCAGAGCGGCACGTCGGCGGCGCCGACGCCGATGCGCTCCACCACCGTGGCCGGGCTCTCGTAGTTCCTGATGCCTCGCGCCTGCGCGTCGTCCTCGCGAAAGCCCGTGTCGACCAGCACCGGGTGCGGCCCGCCCATGATGACCCAGACGAAGTAGTGCAGCGTGAGCGGCTCGTGCCGGTGCTCGCGGTAGAAGAACTGGCACATCGTCGTGTCCCGCTCGCCGTACTTGAGCGCGTAGACCTCGTACATGGAGTCCTCCCGCGCGGCCCTCAGGAGAGGGTCGCGCCCTGGGCGTTGACGTAGATCGAGTAGAGCGACTGGCTCGCCGCCATGAACAGCCGATTGCGCTTGGCGCCGCCGAAGCAGAGGTTGGCGCAACGCTCGGGCAGGAGGATGCGACCCAGGAGCTCAGCGTCGGGGTTGTAGATGGCCACGCCGTCCAACCCCTCACCGCCACCCCAGCCGCACCAGAGATTGCCCTCGGTGTCGCAGCGCATCCCGTCCGGGATGCCCGCGCCGCAATCGAGGAAGACGCGACCGCCCGAGAGCGATCGCCCGTCCGCGGACACGTCGAACACCCGGATCTCGCGCGGGATGGCGCCGCTCACCACCACGTAGAGGCGCCGCTCGTCGGGGGAGAAGCAGAGGCCGTTGGGCCGCGGGACGTCGCCGGTCACCACGGTCGCTTGCCCGGTCCGCCCGTCGACCCGGTACACGTTAGTCGGCAGCTCCACGGGTGCCGTGTGGCCCTCGTAGTTGCTGAGGATGCCGAACGGCGGATCGGTGAACCAGATCGAGTCGTCGGACTTGACCACCACGTCGTTCGGCGAGTTGAGCGGCTTGCCGTCGTGGCGGTCGAGCAGGACCGTGATGGCGCCGTCGTACTCGGTGCGCGTCACGCGGCGGCTGTCGTGCTCGCAGGTCACCAGGCGTCCCTGCCGGTCGCGCGTGTTGCCGTTGCTGTAGTTCGAGGGCTTGCGGAACACGCCGACCGCGCCGGTCTCCTCGTCCCAGCGCATGATGCGGTTGTTGGGAATGTCGCTCCAGAGCAGATAGCGGCCGTCGCCGAACCACACGGGGCCCTCGGCCCAGCGATAGCCCGTGGCGAGGCGCTCGACGGCGGCGTTGAACACGCGGAACTTGACGAAGCGCTGGTCGACGACCTGGAAGGACGGATCGGGATAGCGCACGAGATCCATGGAGAATCCCCAGAAAGGCCGAGCTAGCGAATCAGCTCGGCGACCGCGTCCGTCACCTGAGAGGCACGCCAGGCGCCATTGTGATCGGCGCCCGGGATGGCCACGAACCGCGCGTAAGGCCCGCGAACGCGCGAACCATGAGACCCGCGAATGAACGAGCCGCGCGGCCTGCGGACGGGTGAACCATGCGGCGGGCGAGCGTGCGAACCGGCCTCGAAGGGCGCCACCCCTTCGAGACCGGTCGCCACGTCACGCGCACGCTCGAGTGAACCGACGCTACGCCCCCGGACCGCGCTCCATCGAGAACGGCTGCCAGCGGTGGAGCCCCGCCTTGTTGAGCACGGTCGGATTGACGCACGCGCGCGGCCACCGCCCGTTCAGCACGAGCGCGATCTCGTGACCCACCCGGCGGCGTCGCACGGGGTCGAAGCGCGCCGAGGCCGACGCCACGTGCGCGGTGAGGATCACGTTGTTCATCGTGAGCAGCGGGTTGCCCGGCGCGGGCGGCTCCTGCTCGAGCACGTCGAGGCCCGCGGCGGCGATCCAGCCCTCTTGCAGCGCCTTGATGAGCGCGGGCTCGTTGACCGTTGGCCCGCGGCCCGTGTTGATGAACAACGCGGTGCGCTTCATCTGGCGGAAGTGCTCCTCGCCCAGCATGCGGTTGGCTTCCGGCGTGGCCGGCGCGTGCATGCTGATGATGTCGGAGCGCTGCAGCACGTCGGAGAGGCTGGCCGGCTCGACGCCGTACGGGCTCATCACCAGCTCCTCGATGAACGGATCGTAAGCGAGCATGCGCACGCCGAAGGGCCGCGCGCGCATGGCCACGGCCCGGGCCACGTGGCCGAACGCGATGAAGCCGAGGGTCTGCCCCATGAGCCGCGGGATCTGAGAGAGCTGCGGGCGCCCGTCCTTCCATCGTCCCTCGCGCACCATGCGGTCCTGCTCGACCAGGCGCCGGAACGTGGCGAGGATGAGCGTCATCGCGTGGTCCGCGACCTCCTCGATGAAGGTGTCGGGGACGTTGGTCACGGGGATGTTGCGCGCGGTGGCGGCGGCCACGTCGACGGAGTCCACGCCGACGCTGCCGAGCGAGATCACCTTGCACCGCTCGAGGCCGTCGATCATCTTCTTCGTGATCTGGCGGCCCTTCGCGTAGAGCGCGTCGGCGTCGCGTGCGGCCTTCACGAACTCCTCCTCGGTGCCAGCCGGGATCTCCACGATCTCGGCGTCGATCGGGCCCAGGCCCTCCATCTCGTACTCGTATCCGCTTCCCGCCCCGCTGTAGGTCACGGTTCCCGGGGTGACGACCTTGAACCTGGCCATGCGCTCCTCCTCGACTGGGATTGGCGATGCCTGTGGACGCGCCAGATCCTGGCGAGCCTCCGAGCCCGTACACTCCACCACGCGCGCGGGCCTGTCAAGGCGCCCTCCGTCGGAGCGCCCTCCGTGCGTGTGCTAGCCTCTAGGCCACATCCGATCTTCGGCGCTCGCCAAGAGCGCCGCGTCAAGGGAGCGCATGCATGGAACGACGGACCCTGGGCAGGACCGGCGTCGAGGTCGCGGCGCTCGGCTTCGGCTGCGGCGCGGTTGGCGGTCTCATGGTCAAGGGCAGCGCGGCCGATCAGGAGCGCGGCGTCGCGCGCGCGCTCGAGATGGGCATCAACTACTTCGACACCGCGCCCGTCTACGGCAACGGCGAGTCGGAGAAGAACCTCGGGCGCGTGCTTCGAAGCCTCAAGCCCAACGTCGTCGTCGGCACGAAGTTCCGCATCGATCCCGGCGATCTCGGCCGTGTCGCGCCCGCGGTGACCGCGTCGCTCGAGGCGAGCCTCGGTCGCCTGGGCCTCGAGCGCGTGGATCTGCTCCAGCTCCACAACCGGATCTCCACGGACACGGAAGACCGGCCGATCGCCGCCGACGTCGTGCTGAACGACGTCGTGCCCGCGCTCGAGCGGCTCCGCGCCCAGGGCAAAATCCGCTTCTTCGGCATCACCGCCCTCGGCGACACACCGGCGCTCCATCGTGTGATCGACGCGCGCGTGCTCGACACCGCCCAGGTCTGCTTCAACCTCCTGAATCCGAGCGCGAGCCTGCCGCTGCCGCCGGGGTCCACCGCGCAGGACTTCGGCCGACTGCTCGCGAGGACACGCGCCGCCGGGATGGGCACGATCGGGATCCGGGTGCTGGCCGGCGGCGCCCTGAGCGGCGTCACGGCGCGCCATCCGCACGGCATCCCGTCCGTGGAGCCCATCGCCTCGGGCGCCGACTACGACGCCGACGTTGCGCACGCGCGGCGACTCGAGGCGCTGGTGCGCGAGGGACACGCCGACAGTCTCGTCGAGGCCGGCATTCGATTCGCACTCACCGATCCCGGAATGTCGACGGTACTCGTCGGCTACTCGACGCTGGATCATCTCGAGTACGCTGCGAAGGCCGCGGAGAAGGGACCGCTTCCCCGGCCCGCCCTCGATCGACTCGCCGCCCTGTGGCGAGGAGACCGCGCGTGAAGATCACCGGCGTCCGGACCTTCCTCGTCGATCCCGGCTCCCACAAGCACTGGCTGTTCGTCAAGGTCGAGACCGCCGACGGCCTCCACGGCTGGGGCGAGTGCTACACGCAGCCCGACCGCGAGCGCGCGATCGAAACGCTCGTGCAATCGCTCGGACGCTATCTCATCGGACGCAGCCCGTTCGACGTCAAGCACTTCACCTACACCGCCTATACCGATCTTGGCAGCAAGCGCGGGTCGATGGATCTCTACTGCGCGATCAGCGGTCTCGAGCACGCGCTGTGGGACATCGTCGGCAAGGCGACGGGCCAGCCCGTGTACAACCTGCTGGGCGGCGCGTTCCGCTCGCGGATTCGCGTCTACGCGAACGGCTGGGCGGGCGACAAGGACCCGCCCGCCGTGGCGGCCCAGGCGCGCGGCGTCGTGGATCGTGGGTTCACGGCCCTCAAGTTCGATCCGTTCCCCGGCCCGTGGCGCGCCTACATCGACCGGAAGGATGAGGACGCCGCGGTGGCGCGCGTCCAAGCCGTGCGCGACGCGGTTGGGCCCGACGTGGAGATCCTCGTGGAGGTCCACCGGCGACTGAGCCCGCAGCACGCCATCCGCGTCGCGCGGCGAATGGAGCCGTGCCGGCCGTTCTGGTTCGAGGAGCCGGTCTCGGTCCGCGATCTCGGCGGCCTCCTCCAGGCCAAGCAGGCGATCAGCTTGCCGGTCGTCACCGGCGAGGAGATCTACACGAAGGCCGAGTTCCACGAGGTGATCGGCCGCCGCGCGGCCGACATCCTGAACCCCGACGTGGCCAACTGCGGCGGCATCCTCGAGCTGCGCGAGATCGCCGCGATGGCCGAGGCGCATCACATCGCGGTCTCGCCGCACAACTACAACAGCACCACGATCGCGCTGGCGGCGACGCTCCACGCGGCGGCGGGCATGCCGAACTTCCTCATCACGGAGTACTTCGTGAACTTCGAGGAAGCCGGCCGCGACATCGCCCGGCCCGCCTTCCGGGTCGAGCAGGGCTATCTCGACCTGCCGACCACCCCGGGGCTCGGCATCGACCTCGACGAGGCGGCGCTCGGCCGGCGGCCGTATCGCGAAGCGCCGCTCCGCCGCCTGCGCCGCCCCGAGGACGAGTAGGCCGGCCGCGCGTCCCGGCGGCTCGCCAGGAATGCGACGTCGACGGCGCGCCGCCGGCTCGGCACGCCGCAGATTCGCAGACCGATGCGCGCGTCGTGGCCCGATTTCCCCGGGTGGCATGCCGGCAATCCCCGCGTGGCGTGCCGGCAAAGCGCCGGGCGGCAGCGGGGCCCTCCCCGCGGGACACGCTGCGTCGCATGAGCGTCGCGAGCACTCGGCGGAGCCACGAGATCCATCGTGGTCGGCTTCGACAGTGCCCAGAAGCAACGGTCCCGCGGGGAGGGCCTCGCGCCGCCACCCGGCGCCGAGAAGGTTTGACATACTCCATGCCTTAGGTGTAGCTAAGGCTCTAGCTGACCATGCGCCGCCGACCGATACCCCATCGAGGTCTGTTCGCCGTGGTCCTGGTGCTCTGCGCCTTTGCCCTCGTCTCGCCGGCTCGTCCCCAGCCCACCCCCGCTGAGACGCCTGCCGCCGAGCGTCCGCAGGTCATTCTTCACATCCTCGACTACGTTGGCGTCGACTATCCGGAAGCTGTGAAGGATGGGCGGGTCGCCGACGAGGGCGAGTATCGGGAGCAGGTCGAATTCGTCGAGCAGGCCCGGGCGCTGATCGGTCAGCTCGACAAGCGGACCGAACAGGCGGCGCTCATCGCTGACGCGGAGCGCCTCGTCACCCTCGTCCAGAACAAGCGGCCGGGCGCCGAGGTGGCCGCGCTGGCGGGCGCGATGCGCTGGGGCATCATCAAGGCCTACGGCGTCGAGGTCGCGCCGCGGCGCCCGCCCGATCTCCGGCACGCCGCCGCGGTCTACGCCGCGCAGTGCGCCGCCTGCCATGGCGCTGACGGGCGCGGCGACGGTCCCGCCGCCAAGGGGCTCGAGCCGCCGCCGGCGAACTTTCACGATCGCGAGCGCATGGCCCAGCGGAGCGTCTACGGCCTCTACAGCACGATCACGCTCGGCGTGAGCGGCACCGCGATGACCGCGTATCGCACGCTCGGCGATGCCGAGCGGTGGGCGCTCGCGTTCTACGTGGCGAATCTCGGCAGCGCCGACGGCGAGGCGCAGCGCGGCGCGGAGCTGTGGCAGGCCGCGCGAACGGACGCGTTCCCCGATCTGGCGAGCGTCGTGACGCGAAGCCCGCGCGAGATCGAGGCGCAGCACGGCCGCGATGCCGCACTCGTGCTCGCCCACCTGCTCCGCCACCCCGACCTGCTGGCGCGGTCGGGCGGCGCCGCCATCGGAAAGAGCGCGGCGCTCCTCCGCGAGAGCGTCGCGGCGTATCGCGAGGGACACGGGCGGCGCGCTCAGGAGCTGGCTGCATCAAGCTACCTCGATGGGTTCGAGACGGCCGAGGCGAGCCTCGATGCGCTCGACCGGGCGCTGCGCGGCGACGTCGAGGCGCAGATGATCCGCTACCGCGCGTTGCTCCGCGACGGGGCGCCGCTCGCCGACGTCGAAGCGCAGGCGGCCACGATCGAGGCGCTCCTCGACCGCGCGCGCGACCTGCTCGAGGCAGGCACCCTGCCGCCGAGCGCCGTCTTCGCCTCCGCGTTCGTCATCCTGCTGCGCGAGGGCCTGGAGGCCATCGTCGTCATCGCGGCGCTCTATGCCCTGCTGGTGCGAGCGGGCCGGCGGGACGCCCTCGCCTACCTGCACGGCGGCTGGCTCCTGGCGCTGATCGTGGGGGCGCTCACGTGGGTGGTCGCGTCGTACGTCGTCGCCGTGAGCGGGGCGACCCGCGAGCTGACCGAGGGCGTGAGCGCGCTCGCGGCCGCCGGCGTGCTGCTCTACGTCGGCTTCTGGATGCACGACAAGAGCCATGCGCGGCGCTGGCAAGCCTATCTCGATCGCCGGCTGGCCGGCGCGCTGGGAGGAGGCACGCTCTGGGCGCTCGGCGCGGTGTCATTCCTCGCGGTGTACCGCGAGGCGTTCGAGACGGTGCTGTTCTACGAGGCGCTCGCAGTGCAGGCCGGGCCCGGCGGGCACCGGGCGCTCGTCGGCGGACTCGCCGTCGCCGCCATCGCGCTCGCCGTGCTGGGGCGCCTGATCGTGCAAGGCGGCGCGCGCCTGCCGCTCGGGCTCTTCTTCGGGGCCAGCGCGGTGCTGCTCGCGCTGCTCGCGGTGGTCCTCGCGGGCAAGGGGATCGCGGCGCTGCAAGAGGCTGGTTTCATCCCGATCCATCAGGTGAGCTTCCCGAGCGCGCCGCTCCTCGGCGTGTACCCGAATCTCCAGGGACTCCTGCTGCAAGCGCTGCTGGTCGTCGTCATCGCGCTCACCTTCGCGTATCCTCGTCTCGCCGCGCGCCGATCCTCCTGAGCCGCGGCTCGCCCTCACGTCGCACGCCCGCCAACGCGCGACACGCGAGAGCGCGCCTGCGCAGCTCTCAACCGGGCGCTCGCGCGCCGCGCGTTGCGAGCCCTCCACCGCGCGCGTAGAATCCGGGCACCCTGGCAATCGGCGGTCGCAGGAGGAGAGCACAGATGGCGGACAATGGCGCGAGCGCGCACGGGCTCAAGCAGGTCGGCTACTTCGATTGCCCCGGCGGCGGTCAAGTGGTCGTCGATGGTCACGTCGCCTTCATCGCGCACATGAGTGCGCCCCACGGCACGACGCTCGTCGACGTGAAGGACCCGGCATCGCCGCGACAGCTCGCGACCATCGAGGTGCCGCCAGGCACGCATTCGCACAAGGTGCGCGCGACGGGCGGCCTCATGCTCGTGAACCGCGAGGCGCAGCCGGCGAACCGGCCGCGCGCGGGCGTGACGGGCGGGCTCGTGATCTACGACGTGGCGGATCCCGCCCGGCCCCGAGAGATCACGTTCTGGAAGTGCGGCGGCGCCGGCGTCCACCGCTTCACGTTCGACGGGCGCTACGCGTACCTCTCACCGGAGATGGATGGCTACGTCGGCAACATCGTGATGATCCTCGATCTCGCCGACCCGGCGCGTCCGCAGGAGGTCGGACGCTGGTGGATGCCGGGGCAGTGGACGGCTGGCGGCGAGACGCCGTCGTGGAAGGGGCGCGATCACCGCTGCCACCATCCAATCCGAGCGGGCAACCGGCTCTACGTGAGCTACTGGCACGGCGGCTTCGTGATCCTCGACATCGAGGACATGGCCAAACCGACGTTCGTGTCTGGCCTGGACTGGAGCCCGCCCTACATCACGCCGACGCACACGGCGATCCCCGTCCCGTTCCCGCTCCACGGGCACCGCATGATGCTCGCGGCCGACGAGGACGTGGCCAAGCTCGAGCCGGGGCCGCCGTCGTTCCTCTGGCTCGTCGACATCACCGACGAGCGCCGGCCCGTCCCCGTCTCGACCTTCCAGGTACCGGGCGTGGACGGCGCGCCGCAGCCGGAGTTCACGGGCTGCCATCAGCCCGTCGAGACGATCACCGGAACGGAGGTGCCCGTCGCGTGGTTCGCGCACGGCCTCAGGATCGTCGACATCGCCAATCCGCACGCGCTCCGCGAGGTGGCTCACTTCCGCCCGGAGCCGCCCGCGGGGCATGCGCGCGTGTCGAGCAACGACGTGTTCGTGGACAGCCGCGGGCTGATCTACGTGATCGACCGCGGGCGCGGGCTCACGATCCTCGAGCGGGTCTGAGGACGCGGGGCGCGACGCTCGCCCGCAGGCGAGTGTCGCGCCCCCGATCGCCGTTTCGTTTCAGGACACGAACCTGAACTTCTGGAAGGTGTGACACGTCTCGGGCGCCAGGCCGCGACTCACCGCGAAGGTCCACGTCACCTCCGCCACGTAGACGTCGCCGCGCGAGTCCACCGCGATGCTGTGCGGCGCCGCGAAGCTGCCCGGACTGCAGGCGTCGCTGCTGCCCCAGCGCGCGAGCAGCCGGCCGTCCTTGTCGAACACGCTCACGCGACCGTGCTTGGGATCCTGCGTGGGGCCGTGACGGCGCGAGGTCTGCCCCTTGTGCCACCACAACTCGGACACGTAGGCGCGCCCCGCGGGATCGAACACGATGTGCGTCGGCCGCTGCGTGTCCGTCCACTGATCGAGGTACTCGCCATCCGGGCTGAAGATCTGGATGCGGTCGCTCTCGCGGTCGCACACGAAGATGCGTCCGTCGGCGGCGGCGCCGATGCCGTGCGGCAAATAGAACTGGCCAGGGCCCGTGCCCGGCACGCCCCACGAGCGCTTGCGCTCGCCGCTCGGCGAGAACTGGTGCACGCGGCAGTTGCCGTAGCCATCCGAGATGTACAGATCGCCGCTCGGGGCCACCGTCAGATTGGTCGGGCGATTGAACGCGTCGGCGGGCCGCGTGATCGTCATGTAGTCCTTGCCGTCGTAGCCCGTGTCGGCCGGCGTGTTCATCGTGCCGAGCGTCATCAGGAGCTTCCCGCCCGGCGTGAACTTCCGCACGGTGTGGTTGCCATCGTCCGTGCAGTACGGGTTGTTGTCCGGACCGATCGTGATGCCGTGCGTGCGATACGTGAAGTCGCCCTCGCCCCACGAGCCGAGGAAGCGCCCGTCGCGGTCGTACATGATGATCGGGTGGTCGCCGCGGCAGAAGAGATACACGCGGTCCTCCGCATCCACCGCCACGCCCGCCACGTCGCGGTGCTCGTAGCCCCGCGGAAGCTGCTCCCATCCCTCCACGACCTCGTATCGCCGGGTCTCCGCCATGACGACCTCCCGTGTGTGGCCTGTTTGCGCGCATGCTCGATCCGCGCGCATCGGACCGGCTTCGCGCGCGACCGGCAGAGAGACTATGGAAAATGGCCGGCGCGGAGTCAAGGGACGACGCTCCGCGCGGTCGTCACGCGCGGCCGGTGTCGGGCTGGCGCTGCTTCGTGGTACGTTGGCCGCCGGACACGAACCATCCACGGGAGGCGAGAGCGATGAGATACGGCTTTGCATTGTTCGCGGGGGTGACGCCCGACATCATCCGGGCGTCGGCGAAAGAGGCGGAGGCGCTCGGCTATGCGTCGGCGTGGGTCAATCATCCAGGCCAGATCGACGGCCTCGCCGCGCTCGCCCACGCCGCACGGGAGACACGGCGCATCGACGTCGGCATCGGCGTGATCCCGCTTCACACGCGAGGGCCCGAGAGCATCGTCGAGGGGGTCCGGGCCACCGGCCTCCCGCTCGACCGACTGCTGCTCGGGGTCGGAAGCCCGAACCCCGAGGCGCTGAAGCGCGTGCGCGCCGGCGCGGGCGAGCTGCGCTCGAAGCTCTCCACCCGGCTGATCGTCGCCGCGCTCGGTCCGCAGATGTGCCGGCTGGCCGGGGAAGTTGCCGACGGCGTGTTGCTCAACTGGCTCACGCCCGAGCATGCGCGTGTGTCCGCCGATCTCGTGCGCGCTGGGGCGGCGGCGGCCGGGCGCCCGGCGCCGGCGATCTACGCGTACGTGCGCATGGCGATCGGGCCCGCCGGGTCGGCCAAGGTCGTGGAGGAGGGCGCCCGCTACGCGGCGATCCCAGCCTACGGGGCCAACTTCGAGCGCATGGGCGTGAAGCCGGAGACGACGGCCATCGCGGTCGCCACGGCCGACGCGGTGCCCGCGGCGCTCGCCCGTTGGCAGGGCGCGGTCGACGAGGTCGTGCTGCGCGCGATCACCGCCGAGGACACGGTCGAGGAGAACCTGGCGCTGATCCGGGCCGCAGCGCCGGGCCGGTAGGGACCGACCCGCGTCGTTGGACGTCGCGCCGGCCCGTCCCGAAAGGTCGAGCGAGGCCGGCTTCGCCCCGGGATCGGTCGAGAGGCCGTCCACCCGCGCCTGGAGGCGCTGAAAGTCCAGGGCGAACGGCGGTGTCACTCGCTGGTCCACGACGCGAGCGCCGCCGCCGTCGATCACGACGCGGCGAACGGTGATCGGCACGCCTTGCGCGGATCGATCGCCGTCGGGGACGGTCCCCTCGGCCGGGCGCGCTCCTCCTTGACTCGCGCGCCCCGACCGCGGCGTGAGCAACGTCGTGAGCGCCAGCGCGCCGGTCCGGTCGCGCTCGAGCAGGACCCAGGGCCGTTCGAGCGCGAGATCTCGCACGACGACCCGGCGTGGCCAGTCGACGTCGACGCCGGTCAAGGCGGCCCGGTCGGCCTTCACCACCGTGCGCTCGCCGTCGCGCACGTCCACTCGCGACAGGGTCGCGCTGCCCCGGACGGCCCCCTGGCCTTCGGGAAGAGACGGGATCGCGACCGAGAGATCGAGATCCGTGCGGCCCGCGATCCGCGCGGGCACGGGAACGTAGGCGTGGTACGGCGCGAGCTCGACGTCCCTGCTGTTGACGCGCAGCTCGGCGCTCACCGGATCGACGCCGACGCGTCCCTTGACCTCGAGGCGTCCGCCGCCCGGCGTCACCGCGGCGACCCGAACGCCGAGCGGCCCTCGCGGTGGCCAGGCGGCGCCGGTGACCGTGGCATCGATGCCCGCGAAGTCCAGCGCGGCCCGCGGCGACAGCGCGTCGTCGCGCCACTGGACCGCGCCGTCGCGAACAGCGATCTGCCCGATCGTCACCTCGGGCAGCGGCGCCGGCGGCCGACCGGCGCCCGGCGAAAGCGGCGGCCCGCCGCTCGACGACGACGCGTCCGACGCGGTGACGGCGGGCGCGCCCATGAGACCGCGGATCGGGACGTTGCCTGCCCGATCGCGCTCGATCGTCGCACGCGGCCCGCTCACGACGATCTGCGCGACCGCCAGCCGCTCGGGCCAGTGCACCTCGAAGTCCTTGGCCTCCACGCGGCCGGCGCCGAGCACGTCCCGGTGCCCGTCGCGCACGCGCAAGCGATTCACCGCCGCGGATCCCTTCACCTGCGTCGGCACGGCAGGCGCCAGCGGCGCGTCGACGCGGAGATCGGCCTCGATGAGGCCCTCGATGCGGGCTGCTGTCGGCAACAACTCTTTCCAGTGGCCCAGGTCCGCGCGTGTGACCTTCACCCGGAGCTGGCTCGGCGCCGGAGGCGGCTCTAGACTGCCGGTGACCGTGGCGACGCCTCCGCCGGGAATGCTGCTCTCGATGTCCAGCCGCCCCGGAGCCGTGATGGGCCACGTCACGTCGGAGAGACTCGCGCGCAGCGTCGCGACCTCTCGCCGTCCGCCCGCGCCGCGGATGTTCGCGGAGCCCGTCAGCTCGAACGTCCCGACCTCGAGCTTGTCGTCGCGATAGGTGAAGTCGGAGAGCCGCAACCCGAGCTTCGGCACCTGCACGACGGGGTCGCGCTCCCCGCGCTTCACCAGCGCGAGATCGCGCACCTCGCCCGAGGCCTCGGCGGTCGCGCCACCCTTGCGTCGAGCACGACCTGAAGCGTCGTGTCGGCGGTGCCGCGCTCGATCGAGACCGCGGCGTCGCTCGGGGCGTAGACGCGAGCGAGGCTCAGATCGAACCCCGTCGTCTTGACCACGGCCTCGAGGTGAATCGGATAGAGGCGCAGGTGCCGCATCTCGAGCGACATGGGCGCGCCCGCGGTGACCGAGCTGGCCATGGCGACGCCATCCGTGCGCCGGGTCGAAAGATTGCGACCCTCGATCTCGATCTGCTCCGAGGTCCAGGTGCGCGGCTCGGCCAGCGCGCGATCCTCGAGCGTGACCGTGCCTCGGGTGATCACCAGGCGATCCACGGTAACGTCGGGCGGCTGACCCGGCTTGGACGACGACGTCGAGACGAGATCCGAGAAATTGAACCGATCGGCGAACCGCACCACGCGGACTGTCGAGCCCTGGAGCACGATCTCCCGGAACGAGACGTGGCCCAGGAGGAGCGCGAGCGGTCGTACCGCCGCGTCGAGCCGCTCGAAATCGGTGAACAGCGCGGTGCCGTCTGGTTCGAAGAGGCGCAGCCCGCGAACGGTGAGCCGCCCTGTGAACGGATTGACCTCGACCGCCTCGATGCTGACCGGTCGATGCGTGGCCGCCTGGATGCCGGAGATCACGACGCGGTGGATGACACGGGGCCACGCGTACACGACGCCCGCTCCCGCGACCGCGATCAGGATCAGGGCGGTGAGCGCGATCCGACGGACTCGGACTCGACCCTGAGAAGCCGTGGCGCGCCTCCCTCAATCGTGAGAGGCGAGCATCGGATGTGCCAAGATGATGGGGACCGACGAGGCTCAAGACGGCGGATTTGTTCGCAGAGTTCGGGTCGAGCGGCCGGCTGGCCTGAGCCCGATCTCCTGGATTCGCGGAAAAGCTGCCGGGCGGTGTAAGAACTTCCCGCCGACGCGTTCCGTACGCTCGCGCTCAGCGCAACGCGGGGACTCTGTCCGCGACCCAGTCGAGGCCGAGGTCGGCGAGCTTGGCGCGCGTCGGGTATCCGGTCGCCGGATCACAGCCGGCGAGCTGGTAGTACGTCTCGCGCGCTCGCTCGAATTCCTCGGTCGTGAGCGCGACGCCCGCTGTCGGGCCCTTGCCCCCGAGCGGCTGGAACAGCTTCTTCGGCAGCACGTCGTCCGCCTTGCCGATCCCTTCGCGCGCGTTGAACGCGCGAAGCAGGTGGATGCGCCGCTCGCCGGCCTGGAGCAGCTCGTCCATCGTCACGTCCCAGCCCGTGCCGTAGCGCACCAGCTCCACCGTCTCGGCGGGTCCGTAGAGCTGCCACGACGGGCCCCACACGAACTGGCAGAGGCCGAGGGAGTCGAGCGCCGAGTAGAAGCATTGTGTCCGGTAGGCGAAGCCCACCTTGGCGTCGGAGAGGTCGCGCAGATCGAGATCGCCGAAGTCGCCCAATTCGCCGAGCCGCCTCCGATGGAGGCTCCCCGGCTTCGTCTTCAGCATCGAGTCGTGCTCGGACGATTGATGGTCGGCACCGAAGGCGTTCACGGCGTAGATGAGTCCGAGCGAGCGCTTGTGCTGCGGCATGTGCGCGGGCAGCTCCTGGCCCTTGACGGTGACGGTGAGATCGACGGCGGCCTGACCGAGCGTCCGCGCCGCGCGCAAGCTGCCCTCGGCGAGGAGATCGCCGATGCCGCGGCGCAGGGCGATGGCCTCGATGGCGCGCAGCACGCTCTGCCCGTCGCCGAAGGCCAGGCCGAGTCCCTGATCGTCGAGCAGGCCCTGCGCCTTGGCCTCCATCGCCCACGCGATGGTGGCTCCCGCGGAAATCGTGTCCATCCCGTACATGTTGGCGTCGGCGGAGGCGCGGGCCAGGATCTTCAGGTCCCCCACGCCGCACATCGAGCCGAAGAACGTGAGCGTCTCGTACTCCGGGCCGCCGTAGATGGGATCGACCGTGAGGTCGGGATCGTTCACCTCGACCACGCGCTTGCACTTGACCACGCACGCGTAGCAGGTGTCGCGCTCCTTCAGGATGGTCTTCACCATCGTCGACCCGTCGATGTCCTTGCACTGCTCGAAGGTGCCCTCGCCGTAGTTGCGCGTGGGCTGTCCGCCCATCTTGTCCTGCACCGCCAGCACGCCCGCCGTGCCGAACTGGCCGAACCAGTTGATGCCCGGGTTGGCCTCCTGCAGCTCCTTGAGGCGTTTGATGAGTCCGCGGAACTCCGGCGGCATCGCGGGCTTGGGCGAATGCGTCCCGCGCACGACCACGGCCTTCAGGTTCTTGCTGCCCATCACGGCCCCCATCCCGGTGCGGCCGTTGGCGCGGTTGACCATGTTCATGATCGCGGCGAAGCGCACGAGGTTCTCGCCCGCGGGGCCTATCTGCGCGACCTCCGCCTTCGGGTCGCCCACCTCCTCCTTGAGGAGCCGATCGACCTCCGCCGTGACCTTGCCCCAGAGATGGAGGGCAGGGCGCAGCTCCGCTTGCCCGTCGTGGAGCCAGAGTTAGCCGGGCTCGGCGGCGCGGCCGGTGAACACGATCGCGTCCGCCCCGGCCGCGCGCAGCTCCGCGGGGAAGAACCCGCCGCACTGGCTGTCGCCGATCGCGCCGGTGAGCGGCGACCGCGCGCACGCGGTCATCCGGCTCTGCCCGGAAATCGGCAGACCGGTGAGCGGGCTCACCGCCATCGCGAGCACGTTGTCGGGCCCGAGAGGATCGGCCCCGGCTGGGATCCGCTCGAGCACGAGATACGCGGCGAGCGCGCTGCCGCCCGGATACTTCCGGTAGACGTCCTCGGCAATGGTCCGGGTCTCAACGGTGCCGCGAGTCAGATCGACGTGAAAAACGGTAGCCGTTGTCGCCATGGCTTGGTCTCCTCTCCGGTAGCGCGCCGGCGGCGAAAGCGCAACGGGCGGCGGTACGGGGGAGTGTAACGCAAGAGCGCCGTCCCGACACCGCGCCGGCATCGGTGCTCAGACCCGGTTGCCTACCCCGCGCTTGCGACCTCCCGAGGTGTCATCTACTATCGGCGGTGGCCAATCGAGAATCGGCCGTCGTCGATCGAGCCGGGAGGCGCCTCTTGCGATTGCCGCGTGAACGCTTCGCCTACTCCCCGATGCGAGACCGCCCGCGCTGGAAGTTGCCGCGCGGCGCGCGCATCGCCGTGTGGACGATCGTCAACGTCGAGGAATGGGACATCGAGCGGGCGATGGCGCGCCAGTACCTCACGGCGCCCCAGGGCGTGGCCACCGTGCCCGACGTGCCGAACTGGGCGTGGCACGACTACGGGATGCGCGTCGGGTTCTGGCGCCTCCTCGAGGCGCTCGCGAAGCGGAAGATCCGGGCGACCACGTCGATCAACGCGCACGTCTGCGAGTCGTACGAGCCGGTGGCGCGCGCGATGCTCGACGCGGGCTGGGAGTTCATGGCGCACGGGGTGATCCAGGGCGCCATGCACCTCCTGCCCGATCAGCGCGCGGCCATCCGCCAGTCGATCGAGCTGTTGCGCGGGTTCACCGGCAAGAAGCCCAAGGGATGGCTGGGCCCCGGCCTCACGGAGACCTGGGAAACGCTCGATCTCCTCGCCGACGAAGGCATCGAGTACGTCTCGGACTGGGTCAACGACGACCAGCCGTACGAGATCAAGACGACGGCGGGCCGGCTCGTGTCCGTGCCCTACACGCTCGAGCTGAACGACATCCCGATGATGGTCATCCAGCACCACGCGTCGAGCGACTGGCTCGCCCGCGCGCGCGATCAGTTCGACCGCCTCTACGCCGAGGGCAAGCAGAACCCCCGCGTCATGGCGCTCGCCGTGCACCCCTACATCTCGGGCGTGCCCCACCGCATCAAGTACTTCGAGGCCGTGTACGACTACATGCG
>Ga0187894_10004003_pt1 | contig 16101 bp, 13 predicted proteins | sample GBC1701081metaG_FD_136650 | JGI IMG/M metagenome (GOLD analysis project Ga0187894, IMG submission 136650) | White microbial mat communities from a lava cave in the Kipuka Kanohina Cave System on the Island of Hawaii, USA - GBC170108-1 metaG ... | reverse complement strand
GGATGAGAAGCTCGACGTCACCATCAAGCCGGGCGGTCCCGACATCGCGCCACCGCAGGTGATCGCCGGCGGCGGCGCCGACGTGATCATCGACTGGATGCCGGCGGCGCTGGCCTCGCGCGAAAAGGGCGTGCCGCTGGTCAACATCGCCCAGATGTTCAAACGCTCGGGCATGATGCTGACCTGCCGCAAGGACAGCGGCATCAAGAGCCCGGCCGACTTCAAGGGCCGCACCTTGGGTGTCTGGTTCTTCGGTAACGAGTATCCCTTCCTGTCGTGGATGGACAAGCTGGGGCTGAAGACATCAGGCGCCAGCCCTGACATCAAGGTCCTCAAGCAGGGCTTCAACGTCGATCCGCTGCTGCAGAAGCAGGCCGACTGCGTGTCGACCATGACCTACAACGAGTACTGGCAGATCATCGACGCCGGCCTCAAGCCCGACCAGCTGCTGGTCTACAAGTACGAAGAGCAGGGCGTCGCCACGTTGGAGGATGGCCTCTACACCACCGACGCCAAGCTCAAGGACGCGGCGATGGCGGCCAAGCTGGCCCGCTTCGTGCGTGCCTCGGCCAAGGGCTGGGACTACGCCATCAAGAACCAGGCCGAGGCGGTGAAGATCGTGCTGGCCAACGACGCCACCGGCGCCCAGAAGGCAGCGCACCAGACCCGCATGATGGGCGAGATCGCCAAGCTCGTCGCCGACCAGCCCAAGGGCATCGGCTATCTCGAGCCGGCCGATTACGAGCGCACGGTCGCGACCCTGCTGGGCGGCAAATCAGACCCGGTGATCACCAAGAAACCCGCCGGCGCCTGGACGCACAGCGTCATCGAAGCCTCGATGAAGAAGTAGCTGAAAGTCGCTTCATGGTGAGCTTGTCGAACCATGAAGCGACTCGCACCGATCCTCGACAGACGCCTTCATGGTTCGACAAGCTCACCATGAAGGCTCTTTTGCTTGAGACTACTCCGCCGCCGCGCGCGGCACCGGGTGCGGGCGCTTGGCGTCGGCCTGCAGCTGGGCCGCTTCGAAATACGGTGCGAAGGTCGGGCGGTTGATGTAGCGGCCCGCCCCCTTCACCGCGTTCAGCGTGCCGTCGGCCCACACCACGTTGCCCTGCGAGATCGTGTGCGTGGCGAGGCCCTGTACTGTCATGCCTTCGAAGATGTTGAAATCGATCTGCTGGTGGTGCGTCTTGGCCGAGATGGTGCGGCTGGCGGTCGGGTCCCACACCACCAGGTCGGCGTCGGCACCGACGCTCACCGAGCCCTTGCGCGGATAGATGTTGAAGATCTGCGCCGCGTTGGTCGAGGTGACGCGCACGAACTCGTTGGGCGTCAGCCGGCCCTTGCCGACACCGTGATGCCACAGCACCGACATGCGGTCCTCGACGCCACCGGTGCCGTTGGGGATCTTGGTGAAATCGGTGCGGCCGGCCGCCTTCTGCGGCGCGCAGAAGCAGCAATGGTCGGTGGCCGTGGTCTGCAGCACCCCCGATTGCAGGCCGCGCCATAGCACGTCCTGGTGCTCCTTGGCGCGGAACGGCGGGCTCATGACATAGGCCGCCGCCGTAGCCCAGTCCGGGTTGCGGTAGACGCTGTCGTCGACCAGCAGGTGACCGGCCAGCACCTCGCCGAACACGCGCTGGCCCTCGAGCCGCGCCCGCGTGATGGCCTCCACCGACTGCCGGCACGAGTTGTGCACGATGTAGAGCGGTACGCCCAGCACCTCAGCGATGCGGATGGCGCGGTTGGCTGCCTCGCCCTCGACCTCGGGCGGACGCGACAGCGGATGGCCTTCGGGGCCGTTGATGCCGGCCTTCAGCAACTGCTGCTGCAGGTGGAACACCAGCTCGCCGTTCTCGGCATGCACCGTGCACAGGGCGCCCAGTTCGCGGGCGCGCGAGAAGCTGTTCACCAGCACCTCGTCCTCGGCCATGATGGCGCCCTTGTAGGCCATGAAGTGCTTGAAGCTGTTGACGCCGTGCTCCTGCGTGAGCGTGCCCATGTCGCGGTACACGCTGTCATCCCACCACGTGACGGCGACGTGGAAGGAATAGTCGCCCGCCGCCTTCTCGGCCCAGCCGCGCCATTTCTTGTAGGCCGCCATCAGCGGCTCTTTCGGGTCGGGGATCACGAAGTCGATGATCATGGTGGTGCCGCCGGCGAAGCCGGCCGCGGTGCCGGAGTAGAAATCCTCCGACGCCGTCGTGCCCATGAAGGGCAGCTCCATGTGGGTATGCGGGTCGATGCCGCCGGGCATCACCAGCTGGCCGCCGGCATCCACCACCCGGGTGCCCGCCGGGGCGTCGAGCTTGTCGCCGATCGCCTGGATCTTGCCGTCGGCACACAACACGTCGGCGCGCACACTGTGATCGGCATTCACCACGGTGCCGCCGCGAATGAGCGTAGGCATGCTTCCCCTCCTGTGTCCGCTGGGAAACCTGATCGTTTGGTCAAGTTTAGCGCGGAACGACAGCCGAGGGCCAGCCGCAAGCGTACGCCAGGTGTGTCAAATCTGGCCGTCAGACGACACCCTGTGCCCGCAGCGAGGCGACGGCTGCCTCGTCGTAACCCAGGCTGCGCAACACATCGGCGGTGTGCTCGCCCAGCTCCGGGGTCGGCCGCAATTCGGCCGGCTGCGGGGCTGCGCTCATGTTGATGGGCTGACCGACGACCTTGATGTCGCCCAGCTTGGGATGGCGCACCGGACGCGCGATACCCAGGTGCTGCACCTGCGGCTCGGCGAAGGTCTGATCGATGCTGTTGATCGGCCCGCACGGCACGCCGGCCTTGTTCAGCGCCGACATCCAGTGCGCGCTGGGTTTGGTGCGGGTGATCTCGCTGATACGCTCGTTGAGTGCCTTGCGGTTGCGCGAGCGCAGTTGCCCGGTGGCGTGGTCGGGATGCGCCAGCAGCTCGGGCGCGCCGATCGCCTCGCAGAAGCGCTTCCACAGGCCGTCGCCCGAGGCGGCGATATTGATGTGGCCATCGGACGTCGGAAAGACGCCGGTGGGAATCCCTGTCGGGTGATCGTTGCCGGCCTGCTTCGCCACCTCGCCGTCGATCAGCCAGCGCGCGGCCTGGAAATCGAGCATGAAGATCTGCGCCTCGATCAGCGAGGTGTGCACCCACTGCCCCACGCCGGTCTGCGCGCGCTGCAGCATGGCGAGCAGGATGGCCTGCGCCAGCAGCAGGCCCGACGTCAGGTCGGCTATCGGGATGCCGACCCGCATCGGGCCCTGCCCCGGCGCCCCGGTGATCGACATCAGGCCACCCATGCCCTGGGCGATCTGGTCGACGCCCGGCCGCGTCGCGTCGGGACCGGTCTGGCCGAAGCCCGCGATGCTGGCATAGATGATGCGCGGATTGACGGCACGCGCGGCCTCGTAGTCGACGCCCAGCCGGAACTTCACGTCGGAGCGATAGTTCTCGACAATCACGTCGGCCTGGGCGGCGAGCTTCATGAAGATCGCGCGGCCCTCGTCACTCTTCAGGTTGATCGTCATGCTGCGCTTGTTGCGGTGCAGATTCTGGAAATCGAAGCCGTGGCGCCGGCTGCCGGTGGCGTCGGGTACCTCAGGTCCCGGCTGTTCGATCTTGATCACCTGCGCGCCCCAGTCGGCGAGCTGGCGCACGGCGGTCGGGCCGGCGCGGTGCGCCGTCAGGTCGAGCACGGAAATATGGGCGAGCGGCAGAGCGGACATGGTCACTTCCCCTGGAACACCGGTTTGCGCTTTTCCATGAAGGCGTTGCGGCCTTCGGCATAATCCTGGCTGTCGAAGCAGGCCTGGGTCATGCGCTCCAGCCTGGCATGGTCGCGCTTCGCATCGGGCTTGGCGATCTCGCGCGCCGCCGCCTTGGCGAGCGCAATGGTGAGCGGCGCATTCTGGGCGATCTGTCCGGTCGTCTCGGCAACGACCGCATCCAGCTCGGCATCGCCGGCGACGCGATGGACCAGCCCGATATCGAGCGCCTCGGCCGACGAATACTGGCGCGCCGTGAACAGCATCTCCATGGCGCGCGGCAGGCCGACGATGGTGGCCATCCGCTCGATGCGCAGCAGGCCGTAGCCCAGCCCCAGCCGCGCCGCCGGCACGCCGAAGCGGGCGCCCTCGTTGCAGAAGCGCAGGTCGCAGCAGGCTGCCAGGTTCATGCCGCCGCCGATGCAATAGCCGGTGATCTTGGCAATGGTCGGCTTGGGAAAATCGTACAGCGCCTCGTAGCCGCGGCCGGAGATCGCGTTGTAGCGCTCCTGCGCCTCGGCGTTGGCGCGTTCGCTCTCGAACTTGGAGATGTCGGCGCCGGAGACGAACGCCTTGCCGCCGGCACCGCTCACGACGACGCAGCGCACGGCGCTGTCGGTCTCGAATTCCTTCAGGATGTCGAGCAGCCGGTCCCACATGTCGAGGGAGACGGCGTTGAGCTTGGCGGGGTTGTTGAAGACGACATGGCCCACCGCGCCGTCGCGTCGTCCGTAAAGCTTTTCGTCCTGCATGCCGCGGATCTCCTTCGAGCGGCACTATAATGACCCGGCGGCGAAACGACAGCCATGGCGGACGCCTTGCTCCCGGCGATCGGAAGCCCTGCGATTCCGTCCGGACTGTCGTGGCGGAAAAGGACTACAGTGTTTTCAGGCCAGCCGAGCTGCAGGCCTGATTATTGCACGGGAATTGCCATGTCCCATCAAGCCCACGCTGCCCCTTTCGTGTCCGCCCGCGCCGACGTCGGCGAGGAGATTCCGATCATCGATGTCTCGGGCGCGTTGGCCGGTGATGCCGCCGCGCTGGCCGACTGCGCCGCGCAGCTGCGACATGCCTATGAGGACATCGGCTTCTGGTTCCTGACGGGGCATCGCGTGCTGCCGGCCTTGGTCGACCGGGTGTTCGCCGACGCCGCGCGCTTTCATGCCCAGCCGCTCGAGGAGAAACTCAAGCTCAAGATCAACGAGCACAATATCGGCTACCTGCCGATGAAGGCCGCGACCACGCGCCACTCCGACGTCAGCACCAACAACCGGCCCAATCTCAACGAGGCCTATTTCGTCAAGCGCGACCTACCACCCGACCATCCCGACGTGCGCGCCAACAAGCGCTTCCGCGGCACCAACCTGTGGCCGACGATGTTGCCGGGGTTCCGCGAGACCATCGTCGCCTATTGCAATGCCATGGAGGACCTGGCGCGCGGCATCCTGCCGGTCTACGCCGTCGCGCTCGACCTGTCGGCGGACTATTTCGCGGCCGCGTTCGCCGATCCGCAGTACACGCTGCGCATGTCGCACTATCCCCACACGCGCAGCCTGGAGCAGAACGAATACGGCCTGGCGCCACATGCCGATACGTCGTTCATGACCTTGCTGGCACAGAACAAGATTCCCGGCCTGTCGCTGCGCACCGCTTCGGGGCGCTGGATCGATGCGCCGGTGATCGAGGGCGCCTTCCTGGTCAACAGCGGCCAGATGCTGAACCGCTGGAGCAACGGCCGTTTCCGCGCCACGCCGCACCGGGTGATCAACAGATCAGGCGGTGATCGCTATGCGATCCCGTTTTTCTTCGATTGCGCCATCGAGCACGAGATGACGTGCCTGCCGACCTGCACCGACGCCGATCATCCGCCCAGGTTCGAGCCGACCACCTATCTGAAGTTCATGGAATGGTACCAGAGCCAGAACTACGACCACATCCGTAACGCCGAAGGCGTGCGGCTGCAGGCCAATTGAGCGGCGCTTTTGTCATCCTGAGCGAGGCGAAGGATCCATTGAGCCGTCGAAACACACAGAACGGCTGATAACGCACGTGCCTCAGTGAGGGCGGTTCGTGCGAAACGACGGCATAACAGGTCCTTCGCTGCGCTCAGGACGACAACTTACGCCGGCGCTCCGAGCGCCCTCGCAAGTGCCCGTGACACAAGTGTCCGCACGGCAGCGGGCACTTTTGCGCCGCGCAGCGCCGCATCGGCCACGGAACCCGGCGCAATCGCGTGCCGTGTTCGCCCGACAACCAGCGTTTCGCTATCGATGCAGCGCATGGGCCGCAGGGCAACGCCGCCGAGCACGATGCGGCAGTCGCTGACGACATCGTCCTGAACATCGAGCGCCACCGCCACCGACGCCAGAGCGAAATCGTTGGCACCCCGAACTGTCAGTTTCTCGAACACCTGCGATCGCGGCATGCCGGCGCGCAGAGCAATGGCAACGACGACCTCGTCGTTGCCTATGGCGGCCTCACGCGCGGGCATCCTTTCGGCCTCGGCATATAGACCATCAATCGGGACTGTCCGCACGCCCGCTGGACCGACGATCTCCATCTCGGCGTCAAGCGCCGCCAGGACGGGTACGAGATCCGACGGATGAACGGCGCGGCAAGGCCCGGCCGCGAACAGCGAGCGCGACAACGGCACGTCACTGGCGGCGGCAGGACAGCCACGACCGCCTTTCTTGAAGCAGTCGATCGCGGGATGCCTGAAATGGAGGCAACGCGACCGCTGCAGCAGATTGCCGGCCACGGTCGTCATGTTCCGCAGTTGCGGCGAGGCGACACGGGATATCGCCTCGACCAGCATTGGTGCCGCCAGTTGTACGTCGGCGTTGGCGGCAACATCGGCGAGAGTCGTCATGGCGCCGAGGCGCAGGGTCGGTCCGACCCGGGACACGCCCGCGAGGTCGCCGGCGGTTGCGAGGTTGACGAGCACCGACGGCTGAAGCCGCGCCACCACGCCTTCCTTGAGCAGGTCCAGCAGGTCGCCGCCGGCGGCAATCAGCTGGGCTGCCGGGCCATGCTCCACAAGCAGGGCGACGGCGTGCGCCGCCGATCGCGCATCGACCAGTCGGAACGGGATCATAGGCCTCTCCCGCCGGCCAGCGCGGCGAGCACCTTGTCCGGCGTGATGGGATAGTCACGGACACGGACACCAATCGCATTGAAGATGGCGTTGGCGATCGCTGCGCCCGCCGCGATCAGCGGCGGCTCGCCCAGACCTTTGACGCCGAGACTGTTCGACCGGTCGGGCACCGAGCCGTCGACGAAGCGGATCGAGGATGGCAGGTCGGCGAATCCCGGCGTGCGATAGGCCCACATGGTGGCGTTCAGCAGGTGCCCGCTGGTCGGGTCCATCAGCCGTTCCTCGAGCAGCGCCATGCCCATGCCTTGCAGGAAGCCGCCATGGACCTGGCTCTCGGCCAGCAATGGATTGACCACGCGGCCGGCGTCGTGCGCGCACACCGCCCGCAGGACGCGCACGCGGCCCGTGCCGGTATCGACCTCGACCTCGACGAAGTGAGCACCAAACATCGCCTGGAACACGCCATCGGGCGGCCGCTCGCGCTCACCGCTGGCCGTCAGCACACCACCCGCCGTGGCCGCGATCTCGCCGAACGTGATCGCGACACCTGAATTGTCGCGTTGGACGATGGCCGCGCCGCACTGGACGACCTGGTCCGTTTCCGCCTGCAACAGGCGGGCACCCTGCTCCAGCAATAGCCGCCGTAGCGCCTGCGCGGCGGCCCGGACCGCGGGGCCGACCACCGTCGTCGTGCGGCTGTGGTTGGTCGAGTCGATCGAGCGCGGCGTCGATCGCGTGTCGCCGAAATGCGTGTCGATCAGGCGCAGCGGGACATCGAGTTCCTCGGCCGCGATCTGCGCGAAGATGGTGTCGGCGCCGCAGCCGATCTCGGTCAACCCGACGCGGACCTCGATCCGGCCGCTGGTGTGAACAGCGATCTCGGCGCGGCTCTCCTCGTACAGCGTGCCATCGTAGGCGACGGCCCCCATGCCGACGCCACGCACCACGTCGCGGCCACCAAGCGGCCGCGGCGGCTGCCACTGCCACCCGAACGAAGCGGCCCCGCGCTCATAACACGCCTGCAGGCCGTTGCCGGCATACGGCAGGCGCGCGAACGGCTCGATGGTGGCGATGTTGCGCCGGCGGAACGCGAGCGGATCCATCGCCAGCGCATGCACCAGTTCGTCGACGGCCTGCTCCAGGCAGAAGATGTCCTCGGCCGCGGTGGGCCCGCGGAACGGGATGGGGGGCGGCGTGTTCGTCAGTACCCGCCGCACCGCGGCGCGCAGATGGGCGCAGCCGTGCAGCCGCAGGCCGTTGGCCGCGCCGGCCGCGTTGCGCGCGAACAGGTCGGACGGTCCAGCCTGACCCTCGACCGTCTGATCGATGAACGTCAGGTGGCCGGCCCGGGTCGCGCCCAGCCGGATGCGGCGTCGGGTTGGCGCGCGCTGATGGCTGGCGATGAATTCCTCGCGCCGGTCCATGAACAGACGCACCGGGCGATCCAGAGTGCGCGCCAGTTGCGCGGCAATGACGTGGTAGGGCTTCAGATGGATCTTGCTGCCGAAGCCGCCGCCGACATAGTCGCTGACCACGCGCACGCGCTCGTCGGGCAAGCCGAACACCACGGCCAGTCGCTCGCGGATCGCATGACAGCCCTGGTTGGAGTCCCATACCGTGAGGGCACCATCCTCCCAGGCGGCGACGCAGCCATGGGGCTCCAGCGCATTGTGGTGCTGGGCGTCGGTCGTGTAGTGCGCCTCGACCGTCACCTCGGCGGCCGCAATGCCGGCGTCGAGATCACCGCACGCCAGGATATCGACACCGCCCACGATATTGCCGTCGGCGCCCAACCGCGGCGCATCCGGCGCGAGCGCGTCTTGCAGGGTGAGCACCGCGGGCTCTGTCGCGTAGTCGACGTGCACCCGCCGCGCCGCATCGCGCGCCGCAGCCTCTGTGTGCGCGACCACGGCGCCGATCTCCTCGCCAACGAACCGCACCTCGGCGTCGATGACCGGTCGGGTCCGGAACGCCGGTCCGGACTTGTAGGCCGTGCCGGGCGCTGCGGGAAAGTCGAACGGGTCCACGATCAGGACGACGCCCGGGACCATCATCGCGCGTGACGCATCGAAGCGCAGCACGCGGCCGCGCGGGACCTCGGCGCGCACCAGCACGGCGTGCAGCATGCCGGCTGGCGCGATATCCGATGCGAAGCGGGCCCGTCCCGTCACCTTGGCTGCGGCTGACGCCCGTACCGCGCGATGCCCGACCACCCGCAGCGCACGGTCCGAGGGCCATGGATCGAGATGGGTCATCGCTCGGTGTTTCCGGTACCGCCCATCACGCTGAGCGCGGCGTCGATGATGTGCGGATAGGCACCGCAGCGGCAGAGATTGCCGCCGATGGCCCGCACCAGCTGCTCGCGATCCATCGTGCCCTGGGCGTTGCGCGCGCCGATGATGGCCATCAGCATGCCTGGCGTGCAGAACCCGCACTGCAGGGCATCGTGATCGACGAACGCCGTCTGCAGGGGATGCAAGGCATCGTCGGTGGCCAATGCCTCCACCGTCGTCACGGACCGGTTCCCCACCTGGCCGGCCAGGACATGGCAGGCGAACACGGCCCGGTCGTCGAGCAGCACGGTGCAGGCCCCACAGGCCGCCTGGTTGCAGGCAACCTTCAGCCCCTTCAGTCCCAGCCCGTCGCGCAACACTGTCGCCAGCGTCGTATCATCGGGGATACCGACAGTGTGAACGCGTCCGTTCACGCGCAGAGCCCGGGGCTCGCGTTGCCAAGGTGACTTGCTCACTGCGCCTGATCCTCGTTCACGCCTGATGGCGGCACCCTGTCATCGCGCCGTCCGCCGGGCCAATGAAGGCTGCTTCAAAACCCATGATTCGATATCATGGCCTCCGGGAGGGACAGGATGGTCCGAACGCTGCCGCCCCTGGCGCCGCTATTGGCCTTTGATGCCGTCGTGCGGCACGGCTCCTTTACGCGCGCCGCCGAGCTGGGCGTCACGCAAAGCGCCGTCAGTCACCAGCTCAAGCGGCTGGAGCAACACCTCGATACGCGCCTGGTCGAACGGCTCAATCCCGGGATCAGGCTCACCGAAGCCGGTCGTGCGTTGGCCGCCGATGTCGGTGTGGCGCTCGACGCCCTGGGCGCACTGGACGGCCACCGGCGCCGGCAAGCGGGCCGATCGACCCTGACCGTCAGCGCCGGCGCGGCGCTGTCGAACTGGTGGCTGATCCGGCGCCTGCCCCGTTTCGCCGCCGCACACCCCGGCATCAGCATCGAGCTGGTGCCCAGCGAAACCGGTGACGACGCGCCCCGTCCGGTCGACATCAGGATCTTCTGGCTGCCCACACAGGAGGCGCACCGCACGACGACGCAACGGCCGCTGTTCTCCGAGCGGGTCTTTCCCGTGTGCGTGCCATCGCTGCTGCCGCACGGGCGACCGCTGGCCGATCCCGGCGGATTGCTGCGCCTGCCGCTCATCCACAAGGACAATGGGCGCGCCGGCGAGTGGAGCTGGTCGGTGTGGCTGCAGCGGCTGGGCCTGTCACGCCCGGCGCAGAAGAATGGCGAGCTGCGCTTCAGCGAGATCGGCCTCAGCCTCACGGCCGCACTGAACGGCATCGGTGTCGCGCTGTGCCGCTCGCTGCTGGTGCACGACGCGCTGGCCGACGGCCGCCTGGTGCCGGCGCTGGCCGACGCCTCGATCGCGATGACGTCCAGCAAGCTGCATGTCGCACGCTGGGCGCCGCGCCTGATCGGCGACCCACGTGTCGACCTGTTCGTCAGCTGGATGGCGCAGGAAGCCGAAAGGACCGTGCTGTCGACACCACATCTTCCTCCCCACGAAGTGGGGAGGTGCCCCGAAGGGGCGGAGGGGACCCGTGGTGATCTCGGTAACAGAGACCACGTCGGCTCCCCCTCCGGCCTTCGGCCACCTCCGCCAGCTTCGCTGGGGAAGGGTTAATACCGCCACTGCACCAAGGTGAAAGGCGGTTTGGCGTCGTCGTGCGGTTCGAACACGGCCTCGACGTCGGCGCCGATGCGAACCTCCTGCTTGGGATCGCCCAGCAGGTTGCCCAGCATGCGGATGCCGCCGGCGTGCGGCAGCTCGACCAGGACCACGATATAGGGCCCCTGCTCCTTCAGCGCCGGATGCACGGGATGCCACGGTCGTTCCCAGCTGTAGATGCGGCCGCGTCCCTCGATTTTCTGCCAGCCGACATCGAACGATAGACACTTGTGGCAGATCCACTCCGGTCCCCACTGCCAGGTGCCGCAGGCCTTGCAGCGCTGCACCATCAGCTCGCCGCGCCGCGCGGCTTCCCAGTAGGGCGCATCGAGCCCGTCATTCTCGGCCACCGGCGCCGGCAGGCCGGGGCGGAGATAAGTTGCGGTGGTCATCACAAGGTCTCCGCGCTGCCCAGGATCATGCTCGATACCGGCGTCACCATCGGGCCGGAGATCACCATCGACACGTGCGGGTCGGGCACCTGCGCCGTCGACTCGCCACGCAGCTGGCGCACCGCTTCGACCTGCAGCTCCAGCCCGTGCATGTAGCATTCGGCGAGATTGCCGCCGCTGGTGTTCAGCGGCAGCTTGCCCGTCGGCGCCATCAGATTCTCCGGCACCAGGAAGTCGCTGGCTTCCTCGGCGCTGCAGAAGCCGTGCTCGACCAGGCTCATCAGCACGCCGCCGGTGAAGTTCTCGTAGCTCTGCAGCACGTCGACGTCGCTGGGCTTCAGCCGCGCCATGGCGTAGAGCTGCGGTGCGACGGTGGTGAAGCTCGAGGTCGCGTAGAGCGGCGCGTTGTGGCCGCGCGCGCCGTTGCGGTACTCCGAGCCCTGCGCCGAGGCCAGCAGGTAGGCCGGCTTCTTGGCGAAGTCGCGGGCCTGCTCGGCCGGCACGATGATCAATGCCGCAGCACCATCGTTCTCCATGCAGCAGTCGAACAGCCGCCACGGCTCGACGATCCAGCGCGACGCATCGTAGGCCTCGGCCGTCAGCGGCTTGCCGTGCATGACCGCGCGCGGGTTGCGCTGCGCGTGGTGGTAGGACGCCAGCGCAATGGCGCGCTGCGCACTGGGCGCGATCTTGTTCTCGTGGATGAAGCGCATGGCGCGCATGGCGTAGCGCTGCGCCGGCGACATCACGCCATAAGGCGCATTCAACGCGGCCTCGCCCGTCGCCGCGCCACCCGGCGGCGCCGCACCGAAGCGCTGGAACTGGCCCTGCGCCAGGGCACGGAACACGACGACGCAATCGGCGAGGCCCGCAGCCACCGCAGCGGCCGCATTGCCGACGGCGCCGGCCCCGCCACCACCACCACCGCCCCACTGCATGTTGGAGAAGCGCAGCGCCGGCAGACCCAGCGCCGCGGCCAGCCGCGACGGATCGTTGCGGTCGTTGCTGTAGGAGGCGAAGCCGTCGATCTTGCGGGGGTCGACGCCGGCATCGGCGCAGGCGGCGAGGATCGCCTTCAATGCCAGCTTGAATTCGGGATCGGGTGACTTGCCGTGCTTGTAGTAAGGCGTTTCACCGATACCGACGATAGCCACCTTGCCGCGCAGCGTGCGCTCGGTCATTGCGCCTCCTCAAAATCCGCTCATTACAGAAATAGCCTTCATGGTGAGCCTGTCGAACCATGAAGGCCGCGCACGACCGCTGTGCGAACCGCTCCATGGTTGGACAAGCTCACCATGAAGCTGCCGTTTCAGCTGGCGATATCACGCGTGATAGCGCGCCGGCACGTCGAGCTTGAGGAAGCGCGCCGCGTTCAGCCCCAGGATCTTGGCCCGGGTCGAGTCCGACAGGTGCCCCATGGTGCGCTCGATCGCTTCGGCCGAATGCGGCCAGGTGCCCTCGTGATGCGGGTAATCGTTGGCCCACATGAAGTTGTCGGCCAGCCGATGCGAGTCGGCGAGATCGAGCCCAGCCTGGTCCTCCTGGAACGAGGCGAAGCCATGGTTGCGATAGTAGTCGCTGGGCAGGCCCTGCAGCTTGGGACGCACCCAGAAATGGTGCTTTTTGTAAGCCTCGTCCATGGCATCGAGCAGCCACGGGATCCAGCCGATGCCGGCCTCGATGGTGGCGAAGCGCAGATGCGGGAAGCGCTCCAGCACGCCCGAGGCGCAGAGATTGGCCACCGGTTCGATGGTCGGCGACAGCGAATGCGAGACGTAGTTGATCACCGCGCCGCCATTGCCGCGCGACGCGCGCGGATCGCGGCCGGTCGAGATGTGGAACGTGATCGGCAGGTCGGCATCCTGGATCGCCGCCCATAGCCGGTCGAAATGCGGCAGGTTGTAGTTGACGTGATTGACGTCGGGCGCACCCCAGATCGGCTTGCACGGCAAGGTCAGGCAGCGGAAGCCGAGCTTGGCCAGACGCTGGATCTCGGCGATCGAGCCCTCGAGATCGGCGGTGGCGATGGCGCCGGCGACCACGACGCGGTCCTGGTGGTCGGCGAACATCTCCCACGCCCATTCGTTCCAGGCCCGGCATTGTGCCATGGCGAATTCCGGATCGGGCGTGGCCCACATCGCCAGGCCCTTGTTGGGGAACATCAGCTCGACATCGATGCCGTCGCGATCGTGATCAGCGATGCGTCCCACCGCATCGGCGCCGGCCTTGTTGCGCGCTGCGTCCTCGCCTTCCATGGTCGAGATGCGCAGCCGGTCCGGGCGGTGGCCTTCCGACACGCGCCACTGCACGCCATCCTTGTCGGTGATCACATGCGGCAGGCGGTCGTGATACTTCTTGTCCATCCGCGTGAGCCACAGGTCGACCGGCTCGTTGGCATGGCAGTCGGCCGACACCATGAAGTACTTGCGGGCGGCGTCCGGACGCGCCGTGCGCGGCCAGCCGGCGGCACCGGGAGTCTCCAGACGCCAGCGATTGGGCGGATTGACGGCTATCTCGTTCATCGCTTCCTCCTCGATGGTCTCAGTCGAACATGGCGTTGAGCCGCTGCTGTGCCTCCACCAGCTCGTTCATCATCTCGTAGACGACGTCCTTGACCGACGCCTGCTCGGTCATGTCGCCCACGATCTGGCCCACGGGATAGGTCAGGAAATCGGGTGCCCGCACGCGCTCCACGCGCACCCGTCCCTCGCTCCACCACAGGATGTTCTGCAACGGCGCCGGCAGTGGCGCCGGTGCGCCGGGTTTGTCGTAGGCGTCGGTGAAGGCGCAACGCAGCGTCCGGCACGGCTTGCCCGTGACGCTGCGTGTCAGCACGGCATCATCGGAGTCGGCGGCAAACAGGCGCGCCTTGATCTCGGGGATCACTTCGCTCTGGATCGTCTTCAGCCAGATCGAGCCGCACCACACGCCCTCGCAGCCCAGCGCCAGCGCCGCCGCCACCTGGCGCCCGCGTCCGACTCCGCCGCCGCCCAGGACCGGCAATGGCGCCACGGCATCGACGATGCGTGGCCACAGCACCATCGACGTGACCGAGCCGGTGTGGCCGCCGGCCTCGGTGCCCACGGCGATGACGAAGTCGCAACCGTTCTCCTTGTGGCGCAGCGCGTGCTTGGGCCGGCCCGCCAGCGCCGCCACCTTGATGCCTTTGGCATGCGCGGCCTCGACCAGCGCCTTGGGCGGCGAGCCCAAGGCGTTCACGATCAGCTTGATCGGATGCTGCATGGCGATCTCGAGCATGCGGGCGCTTTCCGCCGGCGTGAAGGAAAGCTCGCTCAGGAGTTCGCGCACGATGGTGTCGGCATCCGCCGCCGGCAGCGGCGGAATGCCGGCGTCGTCCAGCAGCCCGCGCACGAAATCGAGGTGCTCCTGGGGGAAGAGCCGGTCGGGATCGAACTTCAGATCACCGGCTTCCTGGTAGGTGGTCGGCATCAGGATATCGATGCCGTAGGGCTTGCCCTCGATATGCGCGTCGATCCAGGCCAGCTCGCGCCGCAGCCGCTCCGGGCTCATGCGCGCCATGCCCAGCACACCCAGGCCGCCGGCCTTCGAGACTTCGACAACGACATCGCGGCAATGCGAGAACGCGAAGATCGGCACGTCGATACCGAACATCTCGCACATCCGGTTCTTCATGACGGCGCTCCCGCCCTCATCCCGATATCGGGACAAATTTTTCTAATAGAAATTAGACGCTTCCATGATCACGAATGCAACGCCAGCCGCGAACCGCGTGCCGCAGGTCGGTTCGACGTCGGGCTCATGCTGCACGCCTTGGCGCGCGACAGCTATGTGGAGAACGCACAGGGCGCATACCAGACGGGTATGGCGGTGGATGCAGGTGACACACGACGCGCACCTGCGGCACCATCCCGGATGCAAGAACCGCCGGGAGGAACAATGAAAATCGGCGCCGCTATGTTCTTTACCGACTATTCGATGACTCCCGCCGAACTGGCGCGGGCACTGGAGGCGCGCGGCTTCGAGTCGGTGTGGTCGCCCGAGCACTCGCACATCCCGCTGTCGCGCCAGACGCCTTTCCCACAGGGCGGCGACCTGCCCAAGGCGTACTACGACGTCATGGATCCCTTCGTGTCGCTGACGGCGGCGGCTTCCGTCACGACGAGCCTGCGCGTGGGCACCGGCGTCTGCCTGGTGGCGCAGCGCGATCCGATCCAGACCGCCAAGCTGGTGGCGTCGATCGACCAGGTCTCCAACGGTCGTTTCCTGTTCGGGATCGGCAACGGCTGGAACGCCGAGGAGATGGCCGACCACGGCACTGTCTTCGAGACCCGGCACAAGCTGGCACGCGAGCGCGTCGAGGCGATGAAGCGGATCTGGACCCAGTCGAAGCCGGAGTATCACGGTGAATTCGTGAACTTCGATCCGATGATGACGTGGCCCAAGCCGGTGCAGAAGCCGCACCCGCCCGTCCTCGTCGGTGGTGCGTTTCCCTTCGCCGCCCGCCGTGCCTTGCGTTACGGCGACGGCTGGATCCCGCATCGCCGGCGCAAGCAATACGACGACGTCGCGACCTTGCTGCCGCAGTTCAAGCAGATGGCCGCCGAGGCCAACCGGCCGCTGGAGAGCGTTCCCGTGACGATCTGGGGCGCCAAGGATGCCGACCAGATCAAGCGCGACCGCGATGCCGGCGTCGATCGCGTCATCCTGCAACTCGAAACAGCGAAGGCCGATGTCGTCCTGCCGGTCCTGGATCGATGGGCCGACGTCGTGCGCGAGGTCAAAGGCTAGGTTGACCTCGGAGCGCGTGGACAATGGTTGTCATCGCCCGGACGGGCACGCACTCTGCGTGGGTCCAACCACGCAAGGGAGCCCATGTCGACCATCCCCGACGACATCTTCACCGAGCCCGAGGATTTCTCG
>Ga0187894_10004002_pt1 | contig 16104 bp, 14 predicted proteins | sample GBC1701081metaG_FD_136650 | JGI IMG/M metagenome (GOLD analysis project Ga0187894, IMG submission 136650) | White microbial mat communities from a lava cave in the Kipuka Kanohina Cave System on the Island of Hawaii, USA - GBC170108-1 metaG ... | reverse complement strand
ACGTGCGCGGCGTTCGTGGTGGCCGGAGCCGGAGTGCACGTGGCCAAGCACGGCAACCGCTCGGTGAGCTCGAAATGCGGCTCAGCCGACGTGCTGGAAGCGCTCGGCGTCAATTTGCACACGCCGCCAGCCCGCGTCGCCGCGGCCATCGAACAGGTGGGCATCGGATTCCTGTTTGCCCCTGCGCTGCACGGGGCCATGAGACATGCGGCGCGCACCCGTAAGGAGCTGAAAATTCGCACGGTCTTTAATCTGCTGGGGCCGCTCACCAATCCCGCCGGGGCTTCGGCGCAGGTGCTTGGGGTGTTCGATTCGACGTTTGCCGAATTGCTGGCGTCCGCGCTGGCCAAACTCGGCTGCAAGCACGCCTTCGTGGTTCACGGCGCGGACGGCCTTGATGAGATTTCGCTCAGCGGAGAAACCAGCGTGGCCGAGCTGCGGGACGGCATGGTGGCCTGTTACACCGTAGTGCCCGAGGATTTCGGCCTGCCGCGCGCACAGCTTGCAGATATTGCCGGCGGCGACGCCGCGGAGAACGCGCGCATGGTTCGCGGCGTGCTGCGGGGCGAAATAGGCCCGCCGCGGGACATCGTGCTGGCCAACGCGGCCGCCGCGCTGGTAGCCGCCGGGCGCGCCGGTGACTTCCTGGACGGGGTGCACCTGGCTGCCGATTCCATTGATTCCGGCCGGAGTCTGCGGAAGCTCGACGGGCTCATTGAATTCACAACTTTTCACACCTCCGCCGGCTGACATGAGTTAACATGTCTCGCCTGCCAACTGCGGAAACCTGCGCAGTACAGCCGCTGCCTGCGATTCTCATCAAGGAGTGAACGATGAAACCGGAACACGCTGCATTCGCAAGAGATTTTTTCACCGAGGGCCTGCAACAGGAAGCCAAGACCACGCGCAACGTGCTGAACGCCGTGCCGGCTACGAAGAACGATTACAAGCCGGACCCGAAGTCGCGCAGCGGCTTCGAGCTGGCCTGGCACATTGCCGCCTCGGATTCGTGGTTTCTGGACGGCATCCTGAAGGGCGCGTTCGACCCCTCCGGCGACAAGAGCAACAAGGTGCCGGCGGAAATCAGGACGCCGGGGGATATCGTCGCGTTCTACGACAAGAACTACATCGCGCGCATTCCGGAGCTGAGCAAGCTGACGCCGGAGCAGCTCGCCAAGGTCACCGACTTTTTCGGAGCGTTCCAGTACCCGCTGGCGGTGTACATCGGCTGGCTCAGCAACCACTCGATTCACCACCGCGGGCAGCTCTGCGCCTACTTGCGGCCGATGGGCGGCAAGGTGCCCAGCATCTACGGCGGCTCAGCCGATGAGCCGTTCCAGATGGGAGCAAACGCGTAGCAATTCGCAGGGGCGCACCCATGAACGCGCCCTTCGCGGATGCAGTCACACCATCGCTCGGGGGCGGACGCATGGGTCCGCCCCTTCCCCTGTTCACTTACTCCTGCGAGTGCAGGAAGCGAATCGCCACCACGAAGCAGATCACCGAAAACACCACGAACGCCGCCCCTTCCCACAGCAGTTGCCCCGGATGGCCCGCACCGATGGTGGCGTAGCGCATCACGTCCACCTGCCAGGTGACCGGATTGGCCAGCGCCGACCAGCGGAACCACGCCGGCAGCGGCTCCAGCGGATAGAACATCGAGCTGGCAAACAGGAAGAAGAAGTAGAACACCGATGTTACGGCGTTGAACACGTCGTTGCGCCGGATCTTCAGCGCAAACACCGCGTAGAAGAAAAACCACCCGGCCGTTCCTCCCGCCACGGAAACAAAGAGCAGGGGCGCCAGCTCCACGCGCACGGGAATCCGCAGCAGCGCGGCGCCCAGGAAAACGGTGATGGCCGCCTGAATCACGGCAATCAGCACGTTGAACAGCACCTTGCCCAGCAGGTATTCGGCGCGGCTCAGCGGATAGGTCAGCATCTCGTAGAAGATGCCGTTGTCGCGGTCCAGGAAGAATGACCACGACGTGTTCGCGGCGATGCCGAAGCTGGCCATGCCCAGCACGCCCGCCAGGAAGAATGAATTGTAGTCCACGCCGCCGGCCTGCTGCGGCATGCCCAGCGCGGAGTTGATGCCCACGCCGAACACCAGCAGGTAACCCAGCGGATAAAACAGATCCCAGAAAATAAAGGTCAGATTGGTGACCCGGATTTTTCCTTCGCGATAAAACACGGCCCCAACTGCAGACATGGCGGCACCTCGACCGGTAACGGCAATCTCACGCCCAGTGGTGAACGGAGCGCGGAGCGCGGGCCCGCTCCGCATTCCCTTCATCCGGGTTCATCCGGGCTTCTCGGTGGCTGCGTTGTCCACCCGCATCAACTGCACGAAGATTTCTTCCAGGCTCGCTCCGGCCACTTCCACGCGCAGCACGCGGCCGCGGCGTGCCAGGTTGCTGACCAGCTCCAGCACTTTTTCTTCGGGCATCTTCAGCCCGATTTCGACGGTGTTCTGGTTGACGTGCAAGTGCAGCGGCCGCAGCGCGCGCAACTCGGCTTCGATGCCCTCCGGCAGCTTGTCGAAGGTCAGGGCCACTTCCTTCATCCCCTCGGAGAGCATTTTCAGCGCGTTCAAGTCGCCGCGCGCGACCTGTTTTCCCTGATTGATGATGAGGATATCGTCGCACAGCTCCTCGGCCTCGCTCAGAATCTGCGTGGTGAGGACGAACGTGCGGCCGCGCCCCGCGTCGTCGCGGATGTAGCCCATTACCGCGCGCTTCAGGATGGGGTCCATGCCCGTGGAGAACTCGTCCATGAACACCACCGGCGTTTCCACCATGAAGATTTTGGCAACCTGCACGCGGCGGCGCTGGCCGCCGGAAAGGTCCTGCACCTTGCGGTCGGCCAGGTCGGAAATTTGAAAACGCTCCAGGGCGGAATCCGCGCGGCGGCGCGCCACCTCGCCGTGCAGGCCGTGAAAGCGGGCGTAGGTGAGCAGGTTGTCGCGGGTGGAAAGAAACAGCTCCGCGGCGGATTCCTGAATCACCACGGAAATGCGCCTGCGGACTTCGAGTTCCTGCTTCACCACGTCGAAGCCCTGCACGCGGGCCATGCCGCTGGTGGGTTGAATCAGGGTGGTGAGCACCTTCAGCGTGGTGGTCTTGCCCGCCCCGTTCGGGCCGAGCAGGCCGAATATCGTGCCGGGTTGGACAGCAAAGCTCAGCCCGTCCACGGCGCGCACGGCCTGGCGCCCGCGCGGGTGGTAGAGTTTCACCAGGTTTTCCACTTGCAGTGCTGGTTCAGGCATCGCGGTAAGGGCCGCGGGCGCAGGCGGCGGATACGCCCAGAAAGAAGTTCAGTTCACGAAAGACAAAGCTACAATGTCGTGGCTTTGCAGGGACCAGGCGCTGAACCTACAGCGCGGCGGCAACGGAGGGCGTGGTGATTCGCATCGGACTTCTTTTCCTGTTTCTTGCGACCGTAGAAGCTTATCCGGTCTGCGCGCAGCCGTCAAATGCCAGTTCAGCAGCGGCTTCGGCGCGAGCCGCCGCCGCGGCGCGCGAATACCGAAGCGCCCACCAGCACGAAATCGCCGCCGAGCTGCGCGAGTTGCTTTCCATTCCCAACATTGCCAGCGACGCGCCGAACATCCAGCGCAACGCCGACCAGCTGCGGCTGATGCTGGAGCGGCGCGGGATGCGCGTGCAGTTCCTGGCCACCGTGCCCGGACGCGGGCCGGTGGTCTACGGCGAGCTGCTCACGCCGGGCGCCCAGCGCACGGTGATGTTCTACGCTCACTACGACGGTCAGCCCGTTGACCCCGCGGCATGGACGGATACCAGGCCGTTCGAGCCGGCGTTGCGCACCCATTCGATCGCCGCCGGCGGCAGGCTGATTCCGTTTCCGGCAGCAGGCGCGAAGTTTGAAGACGACTGGCGCATTTACGCGCGCTCGGCCAGCGACGACAAGTCCCCAATCGTCGCGCTGCTGGCTGCGCTGGACGCATTGCGGGCCGGCAAAATCGCTCCCGCCGTGAACATCAAGTTCATTTTCGATGGCGAAGAAGAGGCCGGCTCGCCGAACCTGGAGAAGACGGCGGTCGCCAACGCGGAACTCCTGCAGAGCGACGTGCTGATTACCTGCGATGGCCCCGTGCACCAGTCTGGCCGCGCGCTTGTGTTCTACGGCAATCGCGGCGTAGTGGACGCGAACATCACCGTGTACGGCCCGGTGCGCCCGCTGCACAGCGGACATTACGGCAACTGGGCGCCCAATCCGGGGATGCGCCTGGCGCAGCTTCTGGCTTCGATGAAGGATGACCAGGGTCGCGTGCGGATCGAAGGCTTCTACAGCGAAGTGACGGCGCTGACTCCCCAGGAACAAGCGGCCATCCAGGCCATGCCCGCCAACGACGCCGAGCTGCAAAACGAATTGCAATTCGGCGAAGCGGAAGGCGCCGGACGCACGCTGGTCGAACTGATCAATCAGCCGTCACTGAACGTTCGCGGGCTGCGCAGCGCGTACGTCGGCGCGCAATCGCAGAACGTGGTGCCGGAAAAAGCGGAAGCGTCGCTGGATATGCGCCTGGTGAAGAACATCAACCCGCAGCGGCAGGTCCAGCGGCTCATCGCGCACATCCGCAAGCAGGGCTACTTCGTGGTGAGCGGGCGCGAGCCGACGCCCGAAGAGCGCCGCAAGTATCCGCGCGTGGCGCGGGTGGACTCGGACCACGGCTACCCGGCGGCGCGCACTGCGATGGATTTGCCGGTCTCGCAGGCCGTGGCCCGGGTGGTTCGCGCCGCCACGGGAGACGTGGTGCTGATGCCCACCCTCGGCGGCAGCGCGCCGATGTACATCTTCGAAGACCGGCTGAGAATGCCGGTCATCGGCGTGCCCATCGTCAATTACGACAACTCGCAACATTCGCACAATGAAAACCTGCGGATCGGTCATTTCTGGCGGGGCATTGAGATTTACGCCGCCCTCATGGCCGGGCTGGCGTGGTAAGCACGCGCGGGTCGTGCAGATTCATTTCCGGAACTTCCAGCGCGTTGCCGTCTTCAGGAAATTGTCGCCATGCTCGATGAAGGCGAACGCCTTCTCCGGGCGGACGCGATAGACCGGCTCTTCGTTGCCGCTCATGTCCCACCCGTACTTCTTTTTGTAGGCCGGGGCGAAGCCGGCGGGAATGGCGCTGGGCCGCAGCCGTGCGGCCACGCCTTCCACGATCACTGCCTCATCGCCCCGCTCGGTGCTGATGGCGCAGCGCGGCTCGGCCCGCAGGTTGCGCGCCTTGCGTGATTTCGCTCCAGTGCTGAAATAAAACGCGTGATCGAGCCACACGCCCCACACCGGCATCAGATGCGGGCGGCCGTCGGAACGTGAAGTGGCAATCCAGTAGTTGTGGGCTTTCTCGAGCCGGCGCTGCGCCCACGTCCAGGAGAGCAGCCCTTTCCCCTCGTCGGGTTCGGCCACGCCGTAGCCCGGCATGTGCGGGCGTGAGGCGACGGCCCGCATATCCGCGCCTGGCGCAGCACTTTCATCTCGCAGCGGTTTTCGGTTTCTCCCGGACTTCCTCAACCTCATGGGCTTCTCTCACTTCATTTCCTGCACGGCGGCACGCCGTTCACCGGATGCGGGAAGCAGGCAAATTCAAAGTCCACGGGCTGGCAGCGTTGCAGCACGAGCTTGGATTGCATACGCGGGATTTCGCCCGGAAAGAAATCCTCGTGACGTCCGCCCATGCGCGGCGCGCCGTAGCTGCACTTGAAGGCGAACACGTGGGTTTGCGGGCGGCACGGGGCGTTGGCCCCGGCGCGGCGGCGATACTTGCTGCATGCGGAGTTGCGCTCGAACCAGTTGGTGCGAATCACGCGCCTGGGAAATTCGGCGACGCCGTCTTCGCGGGTAAGCACGTCCTGCAGCCGAATGGATTCCTCGAACGCGGGGTGCTTCCACTCTTCGCGGACCACGGCCAGCGGCACGGGGCGGCCCTCGTCGTCCACCACGAGAACGCGCCACTCCGGCGCCACCACAATTTCAAACGGGATGCGCCCCACAACATACAGCACCAGCAGCAGCGCGGCCGCGGCGGCGCCGGCAAACCACTTCCATTTGTCTCTGGGATCGTACACCCAGCGATTGTAAGCCTGGCGGAGCGCAAGCCAGCCAGTGGTGTGCCCTGGGCACAACCTGTCCCCACGGACACGCGGCGTCGGAGCGGCGCCCTCCCTGGCCGTTCCCAAGCTTCGGGAGAGGCGGGCGGCAAGGGCGGCCTGCCGGCGCGACTTGCGGGCTACTGGAGAGTCAGAAAATTCCTGAGCAATTGCAGGCCGGAATCCGTGAGCACGGATTCGGGATGGAACTGCACGCCTTCCAGCGGCGCCACATGCTTCGACCGGCGCTTCAGCCGCAGGCCCATGATGGTGGCGCCGGCGCCGCTCGCCGTTGCGGCATGGTCAGTTTCCGCGGAGATTTCCAGGTCGCGCGGCAGCGATTTCCGTTCCACGATCAGCGAGTGATAGCGCGTGGCCGTGAAGGGCTGCGGCAGATCGCCGAAAATGGTTTTGCCATCGTGGCGGATTTCGCTGGTCTTGCCGTGCATGAGCTGCGGCGCGCGGATCACCCGTCCGCCGAGCGCTTCGCCGATGGCCTGATGCCCGAGGCATACGCCCAGGATGGGGACCTTCCCGGCGAAGCGCCGAATCAGTTCGACGCTGATGCCGGCTTCCCGCGGCGTGCACGGCCCCGGCGAAATGACGATGCGCTCCGGCGACAGGGCCGCGACCTGGTCGCAGGTAATCTGGTCGTTGCGGCGCACGACAACTTCCTGCCCCAACTGGCCCAGGTATTGCGCCAGGTTGTAGGTGAAGCTGTCGTAGTTATCCAGCAGCAGCAGCACGGAAGAAGTTTACAGGCGGCGGCTGCTAGTGGAAAGGGGACGCCATCCGCGAGTCCTGAATGCCCGAGGCTCGTCACGAAATGTCAGCGCTGTCCGGCGGCTTGCAGAGCGGAAATCAGTGCGCGGGCCTTGTTCACGGTTTCTTCGTATTCACGCGCGGGGACGGAGTCGGCGACGATTCCCGCGCCGGCCTGCACATAGGCCACTCCATTTTTCGCCACCAGCGTGCGGATGGCGATGCACGAATCCAGATTGCCGCTGAAATCGAGATAGAGCACGGCGCCGGCGTATAGACCGCGGCGGGTGGGCTCGAGCTCATCAATAATCTGCATGGCGCGGACCTTCGGCGCGCCGCTCACCGTTCCGGCCGGAAAGCAGGCGGCCAGCGCATCGAAGCAGTCGTTACGCACCGCGTCATCCTGCCGCAGTTTTCCGTGCAGCCGCGAGACGATGTGCATCACGTGCGAGTAGCGTTCGACGAACATCATCCGGGCAACGCGCACGCTGCCAATTTCACAGACGCGGCCCAGATCGTTGCGGCCCAGGTCCACCAGCATGACGTGTTCGGCGCGCTCCTTGGGATCGGCGAGCAGCTCGGCTTCCAGGCGCTGGTCTTCGGCTTCATCGCGCCCGCGCGGGCGGGTGCCGGCGATGGGCAGGTAGTGGACGTCGCGTCCCTGCACCTTCACCAGCATTTCCGGGGAGCTGCCCACGACGCTCGCGTCGCCGAGTTTCAGAAAGTAGAGATACGGCGATGGGTTCACCACACGAAGCGCGCGATAGATGGCAAACGGGTCTGCGCTGGTTCTTGCCGCAAAGCGCTGGCTGAGAACGACCTGAAAACAATCGCCGGCGCGAATGTAGCTCTTGGCGCGACGCACCGCGGATTGGTATTGCCCGCGGCGCATGTTGCTGGTGACGCGCAGCGGGCGGCGTGAACGCGACTCCTTCACCGCCGCAAGAGGCATCTGCAATGCCCGGTGGGTGGCTTCGATTTCACCGACGGCGGCGTCATAGGCCCGGCGCAGGGCGGCGCCGCGCAAACCCTCAGTGAACACGTTGCGGACAATCCACACGCGGTGTTGTACGTGGTCGAACGCTACCAGCCCGAGATAAAACATCAGCACGGAATCATCCAGATGCAGGTCGTCACGGCCGCGCGCCGGGATCTTTTCAAACAGGCGAACGGCATCGTAGGAAAGGTAGCCGATGGCTCCGCCGACCAGCGGCGGCAGGCCCGGCAGCCGCACCGGCTGGTAGCGCGCGATGCGGTGCCGCAGGAATTCAAACGGATCAACATCCTCCCAGCGCAGGTGACCTGGCTTAGCCCTGGAACCCGGCGGTGGCGGCGATTCAATTTCGCAGGCGCGCCCGCGCGAACGGAAAACTTCCAGCGGGTCACAGCCCAGGAAGGTGTAGCGCGCCACCTGTTCGCCGCCTTCGACGCTTTCCAGCAGGAACGCATATTTCGAATTCCGCGCCAGCCGGAGGTACGCGCCCACCGGCGTGAGCAGGTCTGCCGTAAACGTCCGGCACACCGGCACCAGGTTGCCCTGGCGCGCCAGCCGGCGAAACGTGTTGAAGTCAGGCTGAATCATCGTGGCGGGTGCTCATCGGCGTTGCTTATCGTCTTGCAGCGCTTGCCAGGCCGCGCGGCGCATCAGCGCGACCGGGGCGCGCTTTCCCGTCCAGATTTCAAATTGCGCGGCGCCCTGCGCGACGAACATTTCCAGCCCGCTGACCGTGGCGATGCCCCTTCCTTCGGCCAGGCGCAGCAGTCGCGTGCGCAGCGGACGGTAGATGGTATCGAAAACCAGGCGGCAATTCAGTTCCCCGGCGCGCAGGGGTGATCGGCCTTCGCGCGGCGACATGCCGACCGGCGTGGCGTTGACGACAGCGTCGAAGAACTGCCGGCGCAGCGCAGCGCGAGGAACGGCTTCGCCGCCTACGGCGCGGGCCAGCGCCGCGGCGCGCCCTGGCTTGCGCGCGCAGATGCACACCCGGGAGCCCGCCTCGGAGAGGGCGAAGGCCGCGGCGCGCGCGGCGCCGCCAGCCCCGCACAGGAGCACGCGGCTTCCGCGCAGCGTGATTCTCGATTCCAGCGCGCGCAGCACGCCAACGTAGTCCGTGTTGCAGCCGTAGAGCCTGCCGCTGCGACGCACCACAATCGTGTTCACGGCGCCGATGCGCGCGGCGAGCGGGTCACATTCATCCAGGTGCTCCAGGATGCGCTCTTTGTGCGGGATGGTGACGCTGAAACCGGCGATGCCGAGCTCCGGTACGGCGCGAAGAAAGTCCTTCAGGTCGGGGACGAGAAACGGAAGGAACACAGCGTTGAGCCTCTTCTGCCGGAACGCGCGATTCTGCATCAGCGGAGAAAGCGAGTGAAAAACGGGATTGCCAATCACTCCGTACACCCGCGTTTTTTTGTCCAGCCGGTCGGCGCGATACAGCTTCTTCATTTCGTCCAGGGTGAGCTGGCCGGGCGCGGTTTTTTCTCCGACGCTGGCGTAGGCCAGCGCGCTGCCTGCCCGCAGTGCCAGCACGCGCAGCGGCAATCCGATGTCACCCATAGGCACGGCGATCACGTTGCTCCGCCGCTCGCACAGGGCCAGCAGGCGCAAGCCATCGGCGTAAGAGTTGCACCGGGTGGCAATCTTCAATACTTGAAACGGGACCTTCGCTGGCCACGCGGCAAGCTTCTCCACGGCCGAGGGCGTCTCCTCAAAGTTGTGATAGGAGACCACGCAGAGCGCCCCGGAACGAAGCCCGGCAACCAACTCGCGTGGAGACTCCGGCAGACTCTCGACGGCAAGGTCCACATACGAGCATCCGGAGCCCGCCGCCCGTGAAAGCGCCAGGAATTCCGCGGGGATGCTGCCTCGGAAAAGGCCGCCCGCTTCCTTGCGTCGGCAGGTGGCGATCAAGGTGCGGTTCCGGCCCAACCCCCGTGACTTGATGTCCGCTGTGAATTTCATCCTCTCCGGGCCGTCGCGGAACCAGTCCAGGCGGATCTCCATCGTTCGCGTGACCTGCTGAGCAGACCTGAACTGCCGGTGCGCGGCGGCCGACGTGCGGGCCGCGACCACTGCGCAGATCCGGTCTTTGAAGGGAGGAATGGTCATGGCGCCGCCAAAGGAAGGCAAGAGGATACGCGAAATGACGCGAGGAATGTAGCGGCCCGGAAAGTCACGGGAATAGCGAGCTTCGGCTGGCAACGGCGGCTGAAACCGCGCGCTGCGGGGCGTATCGGATACGCACACTGGCTTGACAAGCCATATTGACGGGCCTGGGGTCGGGTGATAGCGTCGCGCGAGGGAATTATCTCCCAGGCGTGGAGGTTCGTGATGATTCGCAGAAACGTGGGGATTTTGTGTCTATTGCTGGCTGCCGCGGCCTCAACCGCGCACGGACAGATGCGCCGGCTGGCGCCGGGTGACGTCTATTGCTCCGGCATGTTCACGCGCGAAGCGATTCCCAACGACCTGTACATGGTCTCCGGCGAGGAGTCGAACTACCAGACCATCTACGCCCAGGGCGATTACATCTACATTAATCGCGGCTCGGCGGGAGGCGTGAAGGTCGGAGACCAGTTTTCCGTGATGCGCAAGGTGAAGACCCCTTCGCACTGGAAGTGGTTCAGTACCCAGCCCACACTGCTCAAGGCCATGGGCGATCAGTGGGCAGACCTGGGCCGCGTCCGCGTGGTGCATGTGGAAGGCAACACCGCAGTGGCGCTGGTAACCATGGCTTGCGGATACCTGCAGCGCGGAGACGTGGTGCGGCCATTTGCCGAGCGTCCGACTCCGGCGCTGCGCGCCTGGGACGGCAACCGCTGGCCCGCGCCGACCGGCAAGGCTCAGGGCATGGTGGTGATGTCCAGGGAGTTTGAACAAGTGGACGGCATGGACGACGTTATTTACATCAACGTGGGCAGCGCTCAGGGCGCCAAGGTCGGCGACTACGTACGCGTGTTCCGGTACCAGGGCACGCGCCACGAAACGGCTTACCAGACGCGCAATACGCAATACGCAATGTGGGAATTTGGCAAGACGCCGGTGCCCTACAAGTGGAATGACCTGCCCCGCGAGTATCTGGCCGAGGGGGTGATCCTGCGCGCCAGCGAAAACGCCTCAACGGTTTTCATCAGCCAGAGCTTGAAGCAGTTCTATCACGGTGACTACGTGGAGCTGGATAATCCGGCGCCGCCCGTGGTCGAAGCGCCGCCAGCGCCGGTCGCAGCGCCGAACCGTCCGCCCTCGCTGACCTGCAGCGCCGAGCGCGCCAGCGTGATGGCCGGCGACTCGGTGCGGGTCATGGCCCGCGGCAGCGACCCCGACGGCGATCCGCTGGTGTACTCCTGGTATGCCAATGCCGGACGCATCACGCCGCAGGGCGAATCGGCAACGTGGAGCTCCGCCGGGCTGGGTCCGGGACGCTACACGATCAACGCGCAGGCCAACGACGGAAAGAACGCCGCCGCCGATTGCGCAACCTACATTGAAGTCGCCGCGCCCGCTGCTCCGCCCCAGGCCAGCAAGATCAGCGAGTGCGGCTTCGCCTCCGGCAGCAGCCGCGTGGACAACGTGTGCAAGCGGTTTCTGGATGACGCCGCGGTCCGCCTGAAGAATGACCCCACCGGCCGCGTGGTCCTGGTTGGCTATTCCGATCCAGAGGAAGCGGGCGCAGCACGGGTCGGAGGTTCACGCGCCGAAAACGCGCGAACGTATCTGCAAGCCTCGGGTATTGCCACCGGCAGGGTTGAGGTTCGCCCGGCCAGCGGTCAGGCCGGCGCGGGCGCGCAAAACCGCCGCGTGGACATCGTGTGGGTTCCGGGGGGCGCCAGCTACTAGTCCCGATGCCCGGATCCTAGGCGCGGCGAGTAAACGACTTTCCACCTCCGCAGTTGAGAAGCCCCGAGCCGCAAGGTTCGGGGCTTTTCGTTTGTGATCGGGCCGTCTCTCCGTTGGCGAGATGCCGCGGTTGAATGCAGCGCAGACTGTGGCCAGTGTTGTTTTTCGCCGAAGAACCGGGCGCCAAGGCCGGCCTTAGGTGGCGCGCTCTCCGGGAGCTGCTTCGGAGAATACGTCGGCCGTGAAAGCGAGTATCTGCGTTTCCGCATCCCGCCAGGCGTCGCGGGCCAGTCCGGCCTTTCGGCAGGTTTCTTCGAGAAATCGTTCGCGATCCAATCCCAGTTGCCGGGCCACCTGCGGGAGCAGCAATCCACGGAACGGCCCGCGCACAATCAGCAGGCCGTGCTCGCCGGGGATCACCTGCTCCGCGGCAATCTGGCGCGGTGCGGAGAGGACGGAAATTTCGATTTCGAGCGCGTCAATTTCTCCCGCCGTCACCGGGCTGAACCTCTGGTCGTCCCGCGCCGCGGAGATGGCGCAGCGAATCACGCCTTCGGCAAGGCCGGGCACATCCTGCAGTTGACCGATACAGCCACGCAGGCAGGAGTCATGGTGCAGCGAGACGAAGACTCCGCACTTCTGCGCCAGTCCGCCGGTGACCAGCGGCACTTCGACCATCTCTTCGTGCTGGATGAATTGCCGGATGGCGCGGCGGGCCAGTTCCAGGAGTGCGCGCTTTTCTTCGGGAGAGAGCGGGCTAGGAGGCGGCCACATCTTCCTGACGTTGCGTTGCTGCGCCCGCGGCATCTTCCGCTTTGCGCGGGCGGTCCAGAATGCGCAGGCGCAGGCGGCGCTGCTGCACGCGTTCATCCACGACGCTCCAGAATCTCAGAAAATACTCGACGGCGGAGGCAATCGCGCTGAGCACCACCAGCCACAGCAGCACAAAACCGACCGGCTTGAGCATGGGAATCTTGCCGGCAAGGATGACCACACTGGCGGCAATCACCTGCAGCACCATTTTCGTCTTGCCCAGCGCTGACGCGGCAATCGTGAAGCCCTCCGCGGAAGCGATGTTGCGCAGCCCGAGCACGGTGAACTCGCGCCCGATGATGATCACCACCATCCACGCGGGAACGCGAGCGCCATCCACCAGAGAAATGAACGCGGCGGAAATCAGCAGCTTGTCAGCGATGGGGTCGAGCAGAATCCCCAGGGTGGTCACCTGTCCGTGGCGGCGTGCGTAGTAGCCATCGGCCCAATCCGTGGCCGCTGCGATCAGCAGAATCAGCACGCCCCAGAATTCCGAATACATGGGCACGCCAAACACTTCGACGTTCGGCTCACCGGTGAGCAGGACAACCACAAGCAGGGGCGCAAAGAAAATTCGCAGGATGGTCAGGCTATTCGGCAGATTCATTGCATGGCACCGCTACGGCAACGTCGCGTGCGGCTACTGCGCGCCAAACCACAGGCGACACGGCCACTATAGACCTGCGTATTTGTGGCGTCAATCTGAGAGAAACTCAGTGTTTCGGCGCACTTTCGCAGGCTCTACCAACGGAATAGCAGGCGCGGCGATGGTAACTAAAAGCGAACACGCCTGCTGCAACTCTGTGCAAATTGCATCGCGCGATATTTGCGGGAAGTCACTGAATTGTAACCTTTGCAACGAGCTGGAGCGGCTACCTAACGCTTTCGCTTTCAATCACATGCGAGGAGCTGGAGGACGGCTGGCCGCTGGCAGTAATAAAACTTGGATTTAGAGCGATTCCAATCCGAGCCGTGTTTTCCACCGAGTTTTCCACAGGGGCCAGGCTGGCCACGTGTGGAAATGCTGCGAATCCATGCGTTTACGGCCCATGCTCCACTCCGCCGCAGATGCCGTTCACGCCCGGGAAGGCCCGCTCAGCACGCGCGCCGGCAGCAGGATCACGGCGCGGAGCAGTTCCAACACTCCGGTGACGGCAATTCCCACGATACGAAACGGCAGCAGCAGCAGCCACACGATCGGATAGAGCACCAGCGCCAGCAACGCCAGCGGCCAGCACAGAAAAAGCAGTATGCACCAAAGCAGGAATTTAGCCATCGCACTCGCCTCTAGCACATGATACGCGGAACGCGGGAGAAAAGTTCGCCGGGGCGGATTCAGCGGCCGCTGACGGCGGCGACATCGGGATGCAGCCGCCGGGCCAGTGACTCAGGAATTTCGGCGTCCAACCGGATGTGCTCATCGCGCAGCTCGGAGTGATGCACTCTGCCAAAGCCGTGAATCAGGGCCAGCGTGCGGCCATCGGCGACGGGCAGGCTGATCTGCATTCGCACCGGGGGATCCACCGGAAGCATTTCATCCAGACGCTGCAGCAACGCATCCAGTCCGGCGCCCTGCTGGGCGCTGACGTACACGTTGCCGTTGCCGGTGTGCAGTGCTGCGCGCTGCTCTTCACCGAGCAGGTCAATCTTGTTGAAGACGTGAATGCGCGGCCGGTCCTTCACGCCGAGTTCTTCCAGGATGGCCTCGACCGAAGCGTCAAGCTCTTCGTGCCGCGGGTTGGCGATGTCCGTGACCTGCAGGATGACCGCTGATTCCTGCACTTCCTCGAGCGTGGCGCGGAAGGCAGCAATCAGGCCCGGCGGAAGGTCGCGGATGAAGCCGACCGTGTCACTGAGCAGCGCTTTGCGGTTCGAGGGCAGGCGCACGCCCCGCAACGTGGGATCCAGCGTGGCAAACATCCGCGATGAGGTCAGCACGTCGGCGTGGGTCAGGGCGTTGAACAGGGTGGACTTCCCGGCATTGGTGTAGCCGACCAGCGCCACCGTCCCCAGGGGCACGGCGCTGCGCGCCTGGCGGCGGATGGAGCGCTGGCGCCGCACGCGGTCAATCATCTCCTCGATTTTTCGCACGCGGTCACGGATGCGGCGGCGGTCGGTTTCCAGCTTTTGCTCGCCGGGTCCGCGCATGCCGATGCCGCCCTGGCCGGTGAGTCCGGCGCGTCCGCCCAGCCGGCTCATCTCGGCGCCCTTGCCGGTAAGCCGCGGCAGCACGTAGTTGAGCTGCGCCAGCTCCACCTGCAACTGGCCCTCGCGGCTGCGGGCCCGCCGCGCAAAGATATCGAGGATAAGCTGGGAGCGGTCAATGACCCGCGATTCGGCGACCTTCTCGATGTTGCGGAGCTGCACCGGCGAAAGGTTGCGGTCGAAAATGATGACTTCCGCGCTGCGCATGCGCGCTTCGATCTTGATTTCTTCCAGTTTGCCGCGGCCCACCAGGGTCGCCGGATCAATGGCGTCGCGCATCTGCAGCAGGCTTCCGGCCACCTCGGCGCCGGCGCTGCGCGCCAGCTCCTCGAGCTCCAAAAGCGATTCGCGTTCGGCCACACCCGCATCCACGCCGGGGAAACGCGAAGCGCGCTTCACGCCGACCCCGACCAGGAACACTCGCTCGCGATGGGAGATGCTATGAGAGTTGGCTTTCATCCGTTCCCGCGGAAACACCTTTCGGGGCTGTGCAGCTCCAGAATCCCTGAACCGTGGTCAGGATCTGTGGCAGCGGGCTGTACTCTCTCGGCGAGAGAATCGTTCGGGGATTTTCTCGTGCGCGGAACAGCGGGCCGAGCCCAGTCTTGCATCACTGCGATTATACGCCTTTTGCCGCGCGGCTGCGCAAAGCCGTCGCGCCGGCAAGTTGCTCTTTCAGGTACGAGCGGGCTGCGGTGAGCACCGCCGGCTCGTCGCCAAATCCCTCCAGCCAGTAAACGCCGCTCTCCTTGCGGAACCACGTCATCTGCCGCTTGGCGTAGCGGCGCGTGGACTGCTTGATGGCCTTGACCGCTTCCGCCAGCGGCACCACGCCATTCAGGTGTGCTCGCAGTTCGCCGTAGCCGATGAACTTGAAGGGCTTGGCATCGGCGGAAGTCCCCGCCTCGAGCAATCGCCTCACTTCGGCCAGCCATCCCGCGGCAATCATGGCCTCCACGCGGGATTCGATGCGCGCGTAGAGATGTTTGCGCTGCGGCGCCAGGCCAATCTTGACCGGGATGAACCCCTCGAGCTGGGCGCGGCCGGCGCGATGAACTTCGCTGAGCGGCTTGCCGGAAAGAATGCATACTTCAATCGCCCGAATCAGCTTGGAAACGTCACGCGGGCCGATGCGCCCCGCCGCTTCGTGGTCCAGGCGGCGCAGCACGCGGTGCAGGTGATTTGGGTCGCGGCTCTCTTGCAGTCTGCGCAGGCGTTCCCGCAACTCTTCCGAGCGCGCCGGCGCGTCTGCCAGCCCTTCCAGCAGCGCGCGGAGGTACAGGCCGGTGCCGACGGTCAGCACGGGCAGCTTGCGCCTGGTCTTCAGGTGGGAAAGCAGTTCTTCGGCGCGGCGGCGATAGTCGCCCGCCGT
>Ga0187894_10004000_pt1 | contig 16105 bp, 12 predicted proteins | sample GBC1701081metaG_FD_136650 | JGI IMG/M metagenome (GOLD analysis project Ga0187894, IMG submission 136650) | White microbial mat communities from a lava cave in the Kipuka Kanohina Cave System on the Island of Hawaii, USA - GBC170108-1 metaG ... | reverse complement strand
GGCACGGTCGAGTTCATCGTCGACAAGGATCGCAATTTCTACTTCCTGGAGATGAACACGCGCCTGCAGGTCGAGCATCCGGTGACCGAGCTGGTGACGGGTCTCGACCTGGTGGAACTGATGATCCGCGTGGCGGCGGGCGAGAAGCTGCCCTTCACGCAGGACGATGTCGAGCTCAAGGGCTGGGCGATCGAGGCGCGCGTCTACGCCGAGGATCCGTTCCGCAACTTCCTGCCCTCGACCGGGCGCGTCGTGAAGTACCTGCCACCCGATGTTTCATCGGGCGATGTGCGCGTCGACACCGGCGTGTACGAGGGCGGCGAGATCAGCATGTTCTACGATCCGATGATCGCCAAGCTGTGCGCCTACGGTCCTGACCGTGCGGCGGCGACCGACCGTTTGCTGCGCGCGCTCGACGAGTTCTACATCCGCGGTCTCAACCACAACATCAGCTTCCTGGCGGCGCTGATGGCTCATCCGCGCTTCGCATCGGGTAAGCTCACCACCAACTTCATCGCCGAGGAATTCAAGGGTGGCTTCTCGGCCAAGGATCTGCCGCCCAAGGATCCGGCGGTTCTTGCCGCGATCGCGGCCACGATCGATCAGATCACGACCTTGCGTGCCGCGCAGCTCAACGGTCGGGCGGCGAGCGATGCGCCGCCGCTGGAGGAGGATGTCGTCGTCGTCCTCAACAAGGAGCACCATCGCGTCCACGTCGCTGGTGGCGGCAGCCTGTTCACGGTGCGCGCTGGCGAGCGCACGCTGGAGGTCGAAACCACCTGGAGCCCCGGCGAACCACTCTTTCGCGGGCGCGTCGATGGCAAGCACGTCGTAGCGCAGGTCGATACCAAGGGCGCCGGCCTGTCGTTGTTCCACGCTGGCGGCCAGGCCGATGCGCTGGTGCTGACGCTGCGTCGCGCCGAGCTGCTGAAGCTGATGCCGGAAAAGGCGCCGCCGGACACGTCGAAGTTCCTGCTGTCGCCGATGCCGGGCCTGCTGGTCGCCCTCGAAGTCCAGGAAGGCCAGGACATCAAGGCCGGCGAGGCGTTGGCCAAGGTCGAGGCCATGAAAATGGAAAACGTGCTGCGCGCCACGCGCGACGGCGTCGTACTGAAGCTGCACGCCAAGCCCGGCGACAGCCTGCGGGTCGATCAGAAGATCCTGGAGTTCGCCTGATCGTTGATGCCATGTGATAAGCCATGGCAACACTCGACCTGATCGTCCTGTTCGTAGGGGCCATTGTCGCGGCCTTCGTGTCCGGCCTTTCGGGGTTCGCTTTTGCGCTGGTGTCGCTGTCGTTCTGGATCTGGCGCTTCCCGCTGACTGAACTGTCGGCGCTGGTCATCTTCGGATCGCTGGTGTCGCAGGCCACGGCGATGCCCACCGTCCTGCGGCATCTGGATATGAAGCTGCTGGCGCCATTCATCGTGGGCGCCATCTTCGGCTTGCCCGTGGGCACGGTGCTGATCGCCCACGTCGATCTCGGCCTGTTCCGGCTCGGCGTCGGCCTGCTGCTCATGGCGTTCGCCTTCTTTCAGCTTCTGGTTGGCCCTCGGCTGCGACCCATCCAAGGCGGTGGGATCGTTGCCGAGGCTGCGATCGGCTGGATCAGTGGCGTCCTGGGCGGGCTGGTTGGATTGAGCGGCGTGGCGCCGGCCATCTGGGCCGTCATGCGTGGCTGGGGCAAGGATCGGCAGCGCGGTCTGTTCCTGGCCTTCAACAGCTTCTGCCACGTGATCGCCTTAGCCGGACTGGCGGTCGCCGGCTACATCACCGCGACGACATTGCAGCGGTTCGCAGTGCTGCTGCCGTGTCTCGTCGGTGGCGCCTGGCTCGGTGCGCAAGCATACGGTCGCGTTTCTCCCGAGCAGTTTCGTCGCATTGTGCTGATGCTGCTGGCAGCCGCGGGTATCGTGCTGACGGCGCAGAATGGCTGGCAGGCGCTCTCAGGCTAGGAGGGACGCGACGATGACAGATAGCGACATCGTTGCCGTCCGTATAGGGATCCGCGGCCGGGTGCAGGGTGTCGGCTATCGCGATTGGGCGTTGAGGCATGCCAAAGCATTGGGGCTTCGTGGCTGGGTGCGCAATCGCAGGGATGGCTCTGTCGAAGCTCTGCTCATCGGTGCTCCAGTCGAGGTAGACCGCATGATCGCCGACTGTCATCGCGGTCCCGCGATGGCGCGTGTTGAGGCGGTCAGTGCCGAGCCGGAGGCTTTGGCTGCATGCGACGGCTTCACGCGGCGATCGACCGCCTAGACTAGGCGGTCGGCAGTCAATGCCATGGTATCGCATCGACCAACGTCTCGGGCCGCGTCGAGCCCGTGAGTTTCACCATTCCTCGAGCGTGCAATCGTTCCGGTGTCGTGGCAAGTGCGGGCTGTAGTGAGGATCGGCGTCGATCTCGTTGGCCCACCGAGCCCTGAACGACTGCGCGTCGGCCTCGTTGGGCGCGCTACGAACCAGGCTGGATGCCTCGAAGTGATAGAGTTCGGCGAACGGCGTATAGACGATCCGGTAGCCGGCGGCTCGTACCTTCAGGCAAAAGTCGATGTCGTTGTAGTCGACGGCAAAGTCTTCATCGAACCCTCCGACGCGGCGGATGACATTCATACGGGTCGCGAGCACCGCGGCGGTTACCGCCGAGTAGTTCCGCACGACATGCGAGAAGCCGCAGTAGGCAATTCGACTGCCGGGCCATTGGTGGAAGATGTGGCCCGCACTGCCCTGCACGCCGAGTACAACGCCGGCGTGCTGCACACTTCCGTTTGCGAAGAGAAGACGAGCACCGACTGCGCCGATCTCTGGTCGACGTGATTGCTCCAATAGAGCCTCGACCCAATCCGGCGCGATGACTTCCATGTCGTCGTTAAGGATGATGACGTCGTCGGTCTTGACCAGGGTCAAGGCATAGTTGAGTTTGCGCGCAAAATTGAAGGGGCCGTCAAGCTTGTACGGCTCCACGGCGACGCCGCGGCCGATCAGGTCGTCGCGAACGCTCGCCGGCATTTTGCCATCATCGACGACCAGGATTCGTATATTGGGGTATGTCGTTTTGGCCAGAATGCTTCGGACGAAATGTTCGGCCAACAGAATCCGTCCGCGTCCCTCGACCTCGCGATAGCGGCTGTTGGTCAGAATCACAAGCGTGACGGGTTTGCTCTTGTCGATGGGCCAACGCACGCGAAAGCTGCCGGGAAATAGGCCGCGCTCAACCGTTGCATCGTATGGTTTGACGAAATCGGCCAGCGCCGCGCCAGCATTGACAAGGGCCTGGGGCTTGGCTTCGAGCGCTGCCGCTGCCGAACCGTCGATTTTACGCCAGTGATAGAGAACGCGGGGAATGTGAACCACACGGCGCGCTCGTGCTGTCGCTCGCAGGGCAAGATCGTAGTCCTGCGCGCCTGAATAGGCATTGCGAAGGCCGCCGAGATCGAGAAACAACGATTTGCGCACCACCAACATGTGGAGGAGATACATGACGGATGTCAGGTGTTCGGGCGACCAATCCGGCTTCATGTAGGGCTCGGAGTACGCGCCATTCGGTTCGATTTTGTCCTCATCCGTGTACAGCACGTCGGCGTCGGGATTGGTGCGAATCTCCGCTACGATCTGCTCGAGGGCATCGAACTCAAGCGTATCGTCATGATCGAGAAAGGCGATGAAGTTTCCGGTCGCGAACTCAGCTGCAGCATTGGTTGCTCCAGCGATGTTCAGGTTTGTCGGTGACTGATAGATCTTCAGGCGGTGATCGATGCCTTTGAACTTTGCCAGCGTGCGGTGTGTCTGCGCAGAGGTTGACGCGTCGTCACATATGCAGAGCTCCCAGTTTGGGTAGGTTTGACACAGAACCGACCGTATCGCGGCGTCCAGCAGATCTGGCGGCGTATTGTATACGGGCATGAGGATCGAAATCGTAACGTCGGCGACGTCAGGCTGTGGGGTCGCTCCGAACACCATCACTCTCCACATTTTGAGCGCGCCGCGAGGATGGGCGGCGTCCGCTGTGTCCTCTCGACTCGTTTCCCGCGGTCGATCCGCTATCGGCTGCTACCGACGGAAATACGACGAAGTTCGGCGGCAATTGCCTCGCCCGTGCGTGCTGGCGAAAACAGTTCGTCGATCTTCATTCGACCTTGTTCGGCTTTTGCCTGGGCGGCTTGTTGATCATCGAAAACGGCCCGCAAGTTCTGCCGTAACGAGGATGGAACGGCGTCAGCCCAGATGTAGTTCGGCCGATAAGGGTCATTGCCTTTGCCGACCTCGATCAGCTTGTGATCGACGATAAAACTTGTCTCGGGAGTCACGAAGTCGGTCACGCCACCGTATCGCACCGCGACGACCGGTTTGGCGGCCGCCATCGCTTCAATGATCGTCAGTCCGAGACCCTCGGAGCGATGGGGGGAGACGTAGCAATCGATGTGATTGAACAGGTCTCCGATTTCATCGGAAGGCAGTATGCGATCCATGACGATGACATCCGGTCGTCCCTTGGCGAGCGATCGGATGGCCTCGATCTCGGGGTTGCCGGCTAGCGCGTAGCTGATCTTGAGCAAGCATACCGCGCCCTCTTCCGGATGAAACTCATCGACATAGGCTTTGACGAGAGCGACGGGGTTCTTGCGGCCGATGACACTGCCGACGTCGAACATGTAGGAGAAGACGTACTTGTCTTCCGGCAGGCCGAAATGCTTGCGCGTCCATCGCGGTGGGCCATGGGCGAAATCGATCGCGGGGCGAACAATTCGTACAGGCTTGGCTGAGATCACCTCGAAGGTGCGGGCCATGAAAGAGCTGGCGCACCAGATTTCATCGAATTGGCGGATGGTCGCAAACCATTCCGGCGCGATCGCGGCAAGCTCCCAGTAGACGATACCGATGTTGTATCTTTCGGCCGTTGCGAGCCGCGGCAGGACCGACGTGCTGATCAAATCGGGCTGCGTGATCAGGTCGAGATTCAGGTGAATGAGGTTGACCGGCAACGGCTCGCGCTGATCAAACTCCAACGTGTCGATCTTGGTGGTACGTTCGAACCCAATGGTCCACGGGATGACGTTGACATTGATCTCGGCATTTTTCAAAGCTGCCAGGTAGCCGCGGGTGCTGGTGCCCAGGCCGTTGACGCAAGCCACCGGACCGATGAGATTGGCCCCCGCCATCGAGCCGTGAAAAGCTTTCGCGCGCCGCGGCTCGATACGCTTGCTGACCACCGGCGGACTTGTGCGCCGTCCTTCCGCCTCGCCCTGCAGCACATAGTGGACCAGCGGATTGAGATTGGCTGCGGCAACGTCGGGATACTCGCGCAGATACCAGGTGGCATCAAAGTGCGGATGCGGCTTGCAGCCATTCTCGGCGCCCCGGCGCATGAAGTGCTCAAGGGGATTCGCGCCCGGCTCCAGATCGTGCGCATTCTGTTCAAGATACCAGCTGGTGTCGAATAGCGGATGTGGATCGCGCCCTTCGGCAGCGCCGTGCGAGACGAAATGCCAAAGCGGGTTGACGCCGGCCGCTGCCACGTCGGGATACCTGGTTAGATACCACGATGTGTCAAAGAGCGGGTGCGGTTTGCGTCCGTTCGCCGCGCCGCGCCGCACGAAGTGTTCGAGCGGATTGGAGGCGGCATCCAACTCGCGTCCATTCTGTTGGACGTACCAATTGGTATCAAATAGAGGATGGGGGTCACGCCCTTCGGCAGCGCCAAACGCTATGAAATGCCACAGCGGATTGATAGCGGCATTGGCAACATCCGGATTTTTCGCCAAGTACCAGCGCGTGTCGAAGAGCGGATGCGGGTCCCGCCCGCCTTTCGCGCCTGTATGGAGGTAGTGGTTGAGTTCGGTGCGGATGTCGGACCGCTCGGTGAGCGGTGCCTGCGCAACATAGTAGCTGGTGTCGAAAAGAACGCTTGGGTTCCGACCTTCGATGGCGCCCGACTGGATGTAGTGAAAAAGCGGATTGATACCGCTTGCCGAGACATCCGGATAGTTCTCGAGATAGAAGGCACTGTCGAAGATCGGGTTGGGACGCAGTCCCTCATAGCCGCCGGCCGTCAGATAGTGATGCAGGGGCTTTCTATAGAGCCTGTGTGATCGCAGGTAACGTTCCGCATACCATTTGGCAGCAAACAGACCAGATCGACGAATGACTATCGCCTGGTGCTTCGTCGGTGAAAACTGTGCGCCAAGCGACGAGAGCTTGAGCAAGATGCTTTTTGCTTTCTGGCGCACTGACGAGCTTGATGACAGGCGACCCATCGAACCGCCGTTCAATGTCGAGAAGTCAGAGGTCACTGGCGACGCCCTTCATTGGGAAGAACCTGGTGATGGGCACACTCTGCAACATCGATTGATGTCACGCGCAGACATGCTGCCCGCTCGGTCACGAGAGGCTATGCTTTTCGACTACCAATACGATCAATGATTCGGTTCACAGTGAACTGAACCGCAATGATTCGGTTCACAGTGAACTGAACAGAAGAAAATGCGTTGTGCGATCACAGCTTAGAAAATCTACTGAAGGCAGATTGTATGAACTAGATCCACGTTGATTTTGGGTGCGGTGAGGCGTCCTGCCTCGTGATCGCTCGTTCTCGCGCCGCAGAGGTCGATATCACCTGATCAATGATTGGGCGGCCGAATAAGAGCGGGTGAGGCGTCGATTGGTAAGATGACGATGTCGCATCACATCATACGCCGCAGATTGGTTTGCCGGTGCGAATCGTTGGGGCGGTGAGCAGTCGGTAGGCACCGGCACCGCAAGGTGTTGTCAGATTGAGAGTCGATGATGGGAATTGAAAGCACCACGATGTCATCGCTAGGCCCGCTTCCGCCAGATGCGCTGCGCGAGCGCGTGGCCGGAACCAGTGACGCAAATTGGTTCGACGAGTCGGGTGCCAGGACTGTCGAGGAGTGGCGTCGCGCACTTGTTGTTACGGGAAATCGTTTTAGCGATTTTCACACAATTCTCGATTTTGGCTGTGGCTGCGGGCGGGCTCTTCGGCATCTTGAAGCGGATCTATTGCCTACGCAGCGCTTGATTGGCCTCGATGTGGATGTGCAGGCAATTGCCTGGTTGACCGCATCCTATCCGCGCGTGACCAGCTTGCCGCTGACCGCGGCTCCGCCCACGCCGTTCAATGCTGGCAGTGTCGACCTGGTCCTGGCGCATAGCGTCTTCACGCATCTGCCAGAAGATGTACAGTTCATGTGGCTCGGTGAACTCGCACGCTTGTTGCGCCACGACGGCATTCTCGTGGCGTCAGTGCATGGCGCTAAAGTGATTCGCGAGTATCGGCATGCCCTGTGGGCCCAGGGGCGGCACAACGAAGCCGGAAGCTTTGATTCTTCGATCCACCTGAAGGGGTTCTACCACGTGCAGGGCCGCACTACAGCGGAGATGGCGCTGCCCGAATACTACGGTGCTGCCTTCCACGACATGCGCTATGTCGTCGATCACTGGCTGCAAGCTTTTGTGCTTCTCGCTTGGTTGCCGACATTCGCTCTGGACCATCAGGACGTTCTCGTCCTGCGCCGCAGGGCGGATTGAGGAACCTGTGCAAGGCATCGCTCAAAATCGAACTGCGATCGTCGCGGCACGAACGCTCGATCGGATTCGCGCGCATCTGTTTTAAAAATGGTGAGAATGGAAGTATTGGAACTATCGGAAGTATCTCGACGCTGTGAGGGTGGTGGCATCGAACGCTTGTCGCGATGAGCAGACCGACAGGGCAGATGGTCTGATGCGCGGCGGCACAAGTGAGGCCATGTCGGTGTCGATATTCGACGTGCGCTAGGCGACGGCGCTGATGTCAATGCAACCGGTTTCACAAGTAAATACAACCATTGTTGTTTACTTTGCAGTGGTCAGATAATTATTGAGAAATGTGTAAATATAGATTCAGTAGAGATAATATTAATGGAGATACTGCCACTTATAATTTGATATGGATTTAAACCTTGATAATTGAATGTCAGTTTTCTCTTCAATCGTGTCGATACGAACGATATGATGCGATTTGAGTGGTAGGAGAGTCTTCACATGAAGACAGCCTTTGTTTCGGGTGTTACCGGCCAGGACGGCGCGTACCTCGCAAAATTTCTCCTGGAAAAGGGTTACGTGGTTTACGGCGGGTGTCGGCGGACGTCGACACCGAATTTTTGGCGTCTCGACGAACTGAACATCCGGGAAGCCGTCAAGCTCGTGGCGTTTGACCTCGGCGATGCCAGTAACGTGCAATGGGCAATTTCCGCGATCAAGCCGGACGAATTCTATAACCTCGCCGCTCAAAGCTTCGTCAGCACGTCCTTTGACCAACCGATCTATACGGGTGATGTCGACGGCTTGGGAGTGGCGCGGGTGCTGGACGCGATTCGCCAAAGCTCGCCGTCGACTAGGTTTTATCAGGCATCGACATCTGAGATGTTCGGTAAGGTCCAGGATACGCCGCAGACCGAGCGAACCCCGTTTTATCCGCGTAGTCCCTATGGCGCAGCGAAACTGTACGCCCACTGGATGACTGTCAATTATCGCGAGTCATACAATCTCTTCGCGGTGTCGGGCATTGCTTTCAACCACGAGTCCCCTTTGCGCGGTCTGGAATTCGTCACCCGTAAAGTCACCTATAACCTTGCCCGCATCAAGATGGGGCTGGAAACCAGGCCACTGCTGCTGGGTAACTTGGATGCGCGTCGCGACTGGGGATATGCCGAAGACTATGTGAGGGGCATGTGGCTCATGCTGCAGCAGCCGCGACCGGTTGATTGCATCCTGTCGACGGGTGAGACGCATCCAGTTCGTGCGTTTGCGGAGAAAGCCGCTGCCGCTATGGGCATGCGGGTCGAATGGGTCGGGACCGGCCTGGACGAAGTTGGGATCGATCAGGTGTCCGGCAAGAAGGTGGTTGCTGTAAGCGGCGAATTCTATCGGCCGGCCGAGGTTGATTTGCTGCTGGGCAACGCCGACCTGGCTCGGGTCCAACTCGGTTGGACACCGGAAATGTCCTTCGATGAGCTGGTGCGGCTGATGGCGGGCGCGGACCTGGCGCGTGCGCAAAAGGTTGTGGCGCGTCGCCGGTCGGCGGCTGGGCGAGAGGATATGGATGTCGATCGGAAAGAGCCGCAGATTTTTGGCCACAACGGCATCAAGCCAGCACTGACAGGGCACGTATCGGAAAGCGAGATCGCCGGCCCGACAACAGGCCGCATGTGATGGCCAGGGCCGAGAGTGACGCCTGGGGCGGAGGCGATCGTACTGTTGCGCGCGTCATCGCGGATGCGGCGCCGGCCTTCCGGCCGATGCTCGCAACAGGATAGGGGGGACGGTGCGCAGACATGTCCCGGGGCACGGCATGATCGTCGCGACATCAGCGACGGCGTTGTATCGGCCAGCACGGCATTAACCTTCGCGGTTTGCACCGGAGACGTGTCACATGCCGCTGTTTCTCGACCTGCCAGAACCGCAGATTGAACAAACGGACTTTGCGATCGCCGGATGGGTGGCGGGAGATTCGCCCAATGTGCCCGTCAGGGTGAGCATCAATGGCAGACGCGTGCCGCATTCGTTGCAGGAGTCCCCTGGGCTCAGTGCGGCACTGCCAGGATTTGCCTTCGTGCGCCGCGTGGTCGCGCATGGGCACGTCGTCGATTGCGGCGAGGACGCCATTGGCGAGATCGACCTCCAGTTTGGCGAGGAAGCGGTAAAAAAGCATGTCAGCGTCGCGCCGGGTCTGTACGACGTTGCCGCTCGCGAGATGAGGCTCCGGGAGAAGACTCGCGCCTGGTGCGAGGCCAATCTGCAGTGTCCTGTTTGTGCATCGAGAGGGCTGCGTGTGGCGGCCGAACATGTGACCTGCCGCTTTTGCGGCGTACGCATCCCCCAGGGGAGCCGGGCACTCGATCTTATCTCTCCCGGGTTGCGGCTACAGGCAAGCCTCGTCGACACGACCAACGTGTCGAACAACCCGTACACGCCCCTGGCGCTGGAGTTGATCAACAAGACCGTTCGAAAGGGAGGCTGGGTCCTCGACTGCGGTGCCGGGTCGAGGGCAGAGCGTATTGAAAACGTCGTCAACGTCGAGATTGTTGATTATTCGTCCACGGACGTGCTGGCGATCGGTGAGGCGCTTCCCTTCGCCGACGAGAGCTTTGATGCCGTACTGTCGTTAGCGGTGCTGGAGCACGTGCGGGATCCCTTCAAATGCGCGCAGGAGCTGATGCGCGTTCTCAAGCCGGGCGGAAACATCGTCGCCGACGTTCCCTTCCTTCAGCCGGTGCACGGTTATCCCAATCACTTCTACAACATGACACGGACTGGCCTCACCAGTCTGTTCGACAGCGGTGGCGAGATCATCGCCTGCTATACCCCCACGCACGGGCATCCGATCTGGACGATGCAATGGTTTACCAGTGCCTACTTGCACGGATTGCCGCCGGACATTCGCGAACAGTTCGGCCATCGCACGCTGTTTGACGTGGCAAAGCCGGTCGGCCCGTCGGACCTGGTACGGCCGGAAGTGAACCAGCTTGACTCCAATGCCATGGAAGTTCTGGCGTGCCTGAACACCGTGGTCGTACGCAAACACGTTCGCTGAGGATTGACGCTTGGGTTCCTCCGGGCGCCGGACCCATGATATGTGATTGATCACTTTATGAATTTTGTATAGAGTCTGCGCGACGCGCAATTTGCTTCGCGGCGAGAACAACCCATGTCCGACAACTACTCCAATTCGGGTGGCGCCGATACGCCGCCAACCAGCGCCGACGCTGGGGGTTATGGCGGCGATAGCTTCACGGAGACGACTCAGACCTCCTGGTTCGAGCGATTGAAGGGTGCGATCGTTGGTGTCCTGATCGGGTTGCTGATGATCCCGATTTCGGTCGTCCTGCTGTTCTGGAACGAGGGGCGGGCCGTGACCACGGCACGCTCGCTCACGGAGGGCGCCGGCCTCGTACAGTCCGTGTCGGCCGACCGCGTCAACCCGGCCAACCAGGACAAGCTGGTGCATGTGGCGGGCCCGCTTGCGTTGGGGGGCTCCGTGTCCGATGGCGAGTTCGGAGTCACGGCTCAGGCCGTGCGCCTGGTGCGCAAGGTCGAGATGTTCCAGTGGAAGGAAGAGAGCAAGAGCGAGACCCGCAAGAAGCTGGGCGGCGGTGAAGAGACGGTGACGACGTACAGTTACGTCCGCGAATGGAGCGATCGTGTTCATGACTCCGCGCGCTTCAAGCAACCTGGTAACCATCACAATCCACAGATGCGCTATCCCGGCCGCAGCATCACGGTGGCCAAGGCATCGCTGGGCGCATTCGAGGCATCGCAGGATGTCCTGGGCCAGCTGAGCGGCGGCGAGTCTTTGCCGGTCGATTCGTCCGTCGAGGCGCGTGTGCGCCAGACCGTCGGCGGGCCGGCGCGTGTGGTCGATGGCCGCATCTATGTCGGGCGCGATCCCGACAGCCCCCAGATCGGCGACCTGCGTATTTCATACGACGTGGTGACGGCGACGCAGATCAGCGTCGTAGCCCGCCAGACCGGCAACGGCTTCGGATCGTATCAGACGGCCGCCGGCGACCAGCTGCTGATGGTAGAAAAGGGGCTGGTGCCGGCGGCGCAGATGTTCAAGGCTGCACAGCAGGCCAATACGGTCCTGACCTGGATCCTGCGTGGCGTCGGCGCTGTGGTCATGTTCATCGGGTTCGTTCTGTTCTTCCGCCCCTTGAGCGTGCTGGGCGACGTGATCCCGTTCCTCGGCGACATCATCGGCCTGGGCACCGGCGCGATCGCATTTGCGACGACCGCCGTGCTGTCAGCGATCACCATTGCGATGGCCTGGCTCTACTATCGCCCGATCGTCGGGATTCTCGTGCTGGTCGTCGGCGTCGGCAGTGCCGTTGGCCTGTGGTTCCTGGGTCGCCAGCGGCGCGCTGCCCGTCAGATCGCCGCGCCAACGGGGATGGCGCCAGCGGCGCCAGGGGGCTACGCGATGCCGCCGCAGGGGCCGATGGGCCAGATGCCGTCGACAGGGCAGTGGCAGCAACCGCCGATGCAGCCGGGACAGTGGCAGCAGAGCCAACAGCCGCAAGTGCCGCCGCAGGGACCGGTTCAGAGATGAGTTGCTTCACCCGCCTTCAGGTTCCCGTGGCATGGCGGATTTACCTGTGCAGGCGTCGATGCTGGTCAAGTGACGGCGGAGCCATCGATCAAGGCTGAGCAGGAGCCCTCTATGGGCTCCTAGTCTGTACGATCTTTCATTGCGATAAGTTTGGACAACGCAACTGCGCGCTAGATCGCGTGCAATGCTGCGCCTGTGGCGTTCGCCTGCCGATGGCGTTGCAGACAGGGAACCGCAGGTTGCGTTCGCTTGGTGCAAAAAGGATCGCGATTGTGAAACGCTGTCGTGCGCGATAGTGTCGATGCTGTACAGGCAAGCACGCAGCTTTGAAAATATCGGGATCCGAATGAATGTTGGACCTTGTAAATTATTTTCGTGAGCAGGCCGTCAAGCCGATCTCGTACGGCGGACAACGCAAGGCCGCATTCCAGCAGGCGCTCCAAGCCTACCACAGCAAGGTTACCCTGGAGGATTGCGATTTTTATCATACGATAGAGACGAAGGACGGGATATTCGAAGGCGCGTGGGATCTGCGCGGACACGAGAACGCTTACCTCGGGCATCACGATTTCAGCGCCCGTAAGGTGATCGAATTTGGTCCAGCCAGTGGCTGGCTGTCGGCGCACATTGCCAAACAGGCGGGCGAACTCCTGGTTTTCGATCTGCCTTTGGGCTCCGGTCCGGAGATCGTGCCTTATCCCAATGCCGATTTGGAGCGTGTTGGCGGCGTTCGCTCCATGACTCGACTGCGCAATAGCTGGTGGTTCGCCAGACGCGCGCTCGGCTTCAACGCGAGCGCAGTGTATGCCGACATTTACAATCCGCCACCGGATCTGGGTCGCTTTGACGTTGCGGTGTTCGGCGCAATCCTCTTGCATCTCTCAAATCCGTTTCGCGCTCTACAATGCGCGTCGCTGATGACGGACGAAGCGATCATTGTCACGGACGTTTTCTCCGCACCGACCGTGGAATGGGCGCCAACCGTGGTGGCATTCAATCCGACACCACCCCCCATCGGCCATATTCACTGGTGGAGTCTGTCTCCGACAGCCGTGAAACACATGCTGGCCATATTGGGTTTCACAGACGCGGTCGTATCAATCCATTCGCCGACTCAGATGGCGTCACAGCCGCCTATGTTTACGGTGGTTGCACGACGGCCGGCCGACGGGCGCGGCGCTGCAGGGGCGATGGGACAGTGACTCGCGGCTGATCTTGCCGCTCGTCGTCTTGCTCAGTCGGCCGCCGGGCGAGACCCGCACCGCCTGCACGGCGAGGCCCGTCTCCTGCCATACCTGCGCCTTGGTGCGCCACGGTCGCCACGCTGATCGCGTCGGTTTCGGCCGCGCATACGACAGATAGCGCACGGCGTGCCCTGGCACGGGTTGTGTAACGGCGAATACATCGCGATCTGCCATACCGTCACCCCCCTTTGTTCCCTGAATTCGGAGTCCAACACGTCCAAGAACCACTGCTGGCGCAATACCAATCCGACCGCGGTACAAAACACATTTCTCCAAACGGCGAGAGGACTGCTAAAGATACTATAGGAGTGTCAGATGATGGCAGTTGCCGCTGGAGTGTTGGAGGTGATCGGCGTGACGTTCCGATGCCCCGCGTCGTCGTTGTCCCGAGCTACTGTAGCCGAGGACATCGATGGATGGGATTCGCTCTCACACGCCGTGCTGATCATGCGCCTCGAACAGCATTTCGGCGTCCGGCTCGACGCCGGTGCGGCCTTCGATGTCGACAATGTCGGTGCCTTGATAGATCTTGTCGCCGCCAGCGTCGCGTCGGGCGCGCCCCCGATCACGGGTTAGCAGCCGGTGCGCATCGCGATTGTCGGCAATTGCCACGGCAACATCATTGCACAAGTTGTCCGCAAAGCGCTCGACGCGGAAGCGGACGTTGACTGTCGCCACATCGTCAACGATCGGAGGGTGGAGGAGGCTGACCGCGCCTTCATCGACACAGCGGACCGGGTCTTGCTGCAGGTGGTCGACTTCAAGGGGCGCAATGCCGCGGTTACCGGCGAGAATCTCCGGCCTGGCGTGGTCGGGCTGTTCCCGTTGATCGCGTGCAATTTCATCTATCCGTTTGCGGGCAGGGCGCATCCCCGGTCTCACGAGAGCCGCAGCGATCACTGCCCCAGTGGGTACTACGAGGGCCAGTCGAGTGACTCGGTCCTGATGGATTTGATGGAGAAGCATCCCGACGAACCTGTCGAGGCGGTCGTCGACCGCTATCTCGAAGTGGATTGCGCGCGTCTCGTCGACCTGGATCGCTTGTACGAACTCAACCGCCTCAAGATGCAACGCATCGGCGCGGCGGCGGGCCTGGATCTATGGCCGAAGATCGAACGCGGCTTTCGCGATGCGCCAATGTTTTGGACCTACTTGCACCCGGCGGGTGGGCTATTGCGCAGCCTGTGCCGCCACGCGCTCGAGCAACTGCGGCTGGGTTTGACGGCGGTCGCCATTGATACTGCTGTCGACAGCGTCAGGGAACCGTTCGGGTTCTTCCACATGCCGATCCATCCCAGCATTGCGCGACATTTCGGCATCGAATGGGCCTCGGCGACGTACCGCTATCGCTCGATGCCGGAAGGCGCTTTCACGATCCGACAATTCGCGCGTCGCTTCATACGCTTCGAGAACTGTGACCCCGTGAACTGGGCGATCGTCAGTCTCCATGCAGGCCGGGACCTGGCCGCCGCCATTGACGTGCTCGAGCGCGCTCGCCAGGAGCTGCCGGACAGCGGTGACATTTTGATGAACCTCTCTGTCGCCTATTGGAAACAAGGGCGCCTGCCGGAAGCAATGGCGGCCGCGACCCTGGCATTGGAGGGCAACCCACACGACGCTGACTGGGCATTGTTCGTTTGTGTGATCGCACGCCAGATGGGGCTGCTGCAGGCCGGCAGCTCGTTGCCAGCGAAGTGGCTGGCCGACGCGATACCTTAGGAAGACACGCCCAACGGGCGTTCAGCGGCGGTGCTTCCGATCCGAACGACCTCCTCCGCAGGCTCGTTCGGCGCTTCGATTTCCGGCGCCGCGGCAAAGACCGCGTCGAACGTCGCCTGCAGGGCTTCATCGAGATCGGCCATGTTGGCAGTCAGGCCGAGGTCGGCCAGCGACGTGACGCCGTGCTCCGAAATACCGCAGGGCACGATACCGTCGAAATGAGACAGGTTCGGCTCGACATTGATGGAAACACCGTGGAATGCCACCCAGTGGCGGACCCGTACGCCGATGGCGGCGATCTTGTCCTCGGCCGGGAAGATCGTGCCATCCAGCGCGCGGCGTGGCGGTTTATCCGGTCGTGCCACCCACACGCCGATCCGCCCCTCGCGCCGCTCGCCCTTGATATTGAGGCAGGCCAGGGAGCGGATGACCCACTCCTCGAGATGACGCACATAGCGGTGGACGCCGATGCGCCGGCGCCGCAGGTCGAGCATCAGGTAGGCCACACGCTGCCCGGGCCCGTGATACGTGTACTGGCCACCCCGCCCGGTCGGGAAGACAGGGAACTTGTCAGGTACGAGGAGGTCGGCGCGTTTGGCGCTGGTGCCAGCGGTGTAGAGCGGGGGATGTTCCAGGAGCCAGGCCAGCTCGGGGGCGCTGCCGGCGCGGATGGCGGCGACGCGCGCGTCCATGGCCGCCAGTGCCTCGGGATAGGGCACGGCGCGATCCTCGGTTCGCCATTCCAGCTCGGTCCGGCCGGCCATGGGGGCAATATGGGGGGATGTACGGTGTGCGTCCACGGTATTGCTGTGCGCCAGGGGCGGGCGATACCGGACCCCGCACCCAGCCTTGCCCTTGCCGGGTCGATTTGCTATCTCCCGCGCCGGCTCGTCGGGTACCCTAGGGTAATCGGCGGGCCACCCAAGCCGGCTGATCGGGATGCGGCCGTGGCGGAATTGGTAGACGCACTAGCTTGAGGTGCTAGCGGGTAACACCGTGGAAGTTCGAGTCTTCTCGGCCGCACCAATCCGATCAGCGC
>Ga0187894_10003999_pt1 | contig 16105 bp, 10 predicted proteins | sample GBC1701081metaG_FD_136650 | JGI IMG/M metagenome (GOLD analysis project Ga0187894, IMG submission 136650) | White microbial mat communities from a lava cave in the Kipuka Kanohina Cave System on the Island of Hawaii, USA - GBC170108-1 metaG ... | reverse complement strand
TCGAAGCGCACTGGGAATACCGATCCCGATTTGAATCAGGTGTTCAAACGAGGTAATGCCACTGGCGCGCGCAGCGTTAAAGAATTTGCCTTCGACAGGACTGACAGCGCAGGGAAGGAATTCTTGTCCGCCAATCTCAAGAGTCACATTGTTGGCGTCAGCTGCATCAGGATCTAAGCCAGAAAGGACTAGCTTCAAATGCGCGTGATCGCCACTGACTGGAATAGCCTTAATCTCTGGCGCGTCAGAGCGTCCGAAGAACTTAATCTCTGGGCGTGCGCCTGGCGCCGGAGCGTTGTGAATGGCTGTTTGAGGCTTGTGCAGGATTGTCCAGCAATATTGGGTGCCTAGACCGTCAATGCTCACTAGACGCACTCCATTTTCTCGCGCTGCGCGCCGGATATCGGTTTCAGTGAAAGGCGCGCCGGTCCAAGTGTCCTTTTGTATTTTTTCGAAGTCCGGCGTGGTGATGCCGGAGGTCTGGAATTTGAAAACGCCGCCAGGTTTCAGCACGCGACAGGCATCGCGGATGTTGCAGTGTATGACATCGACGCTGGGCACATGTTGGAAGACATAAACTGAAAAGATAATGTCGAAATGATCACTCGGTAAACCGGAGAAATCAAATCCATTTGTCTCGTAAAAGAAAATGTTGTTGTCGTCCTGAAACTTCCGTCGGGCTTGAATAATCATTTCAGCCGAGACATCCGTGGCGTGGACTTCAGCGAAAGCTTGAGCCAAGCGCTTAGTCATTCGCCCAATGCCACAGCCGATCTCGAGAAGTCGAAGAGATTTCAAGTTGCGGTCGTTATTCAATATTGGATCGGATAGAATAAACTTTTCTACCTCTGGCTCACCAGTGCTGTAAAACTCCTCGTCGGATTGGTCAAGCTTAAAGGTGTTGATGAACCATTTTGCGTTTTCTTTCGCGCGATAATCCCAATCGCGCTTCATATCCTGAGCGAAATCCTGCAAAGATTTCTGCTTCTCACCAGTGTTAGCCATTGCTTCATCCAGAATGAAAGTATTTTCCCTATGGCTGGCTCACCACTCACTACCTTCCACCAGATTGATCTCGACTTCACTCGCCCACAATCTGTCGTACCTCAGATGCAGCTTGACATTGCCTACATCCAGCCCAGGCGGTATTGGCACGGTAATTTGAATACAACCTTCATCTTGCGGATCGCGCGATGGGCCGAAATAAACAGCATAAGCGCCATAGCCGTCTATCTCGACTTTTACACTCTCGCGTTGAGCATTAGATGGTAATCCCTCAACCATCAACGCTATAAAGGCGTGGCGGCCACGACGGGGAAAACGCTCATCATTGGTGCAAGCATTGATAATTCGTCGGATCCGCAGTGAGGGAGACGCCTCTAACTCCATTAGCTCCCAGTGTCGGTACACCTTTACCACTGCGCGTGTTGGCTCCTGTCTAACTACTTGAGTCCGTACAAATCCAGCGGCCCGCGCCATCTGTACCACGCATTCACAGTTCGGCCCCCACCAGTTATCATATTGCCCAGCAAGGGCATCGATTTCATAAAACTCCATCACCGGAAGCGGTGTTTCAAAAATATTATCTATAGCGTGAGTTTCAATTACCGCTACGTCCCGCGCCATTTCACATACGCGTTCCAGTGCTAGCAGTGGATGACGTAAGTGGTAAAGCACACCGAGGAATAGGACTATGTCAAATGAGCCAAACCGATCAAGGCTGAGTTCGTAGACGCTCATTTCGTAGAACTCAATTTTTGATTTTAATTCCTCCCTCGCCGCCAAAAAAGTTTCAGGTCGCCAAACGTCAACCGCGACGACCTCAGCCCCGTGCCGCTCGGCCTCGAAGCTGTAGAACCCATCCCAGCAGCCAATGTCAAGCACTCTCTTGCCCTTCAGGTTCTCAGGCAGGCCAAAACGGGTATAATTATCACGTAGTTCTTCAATTTTATGAACGCCAGGAGTGATCTGCCCATTACCTAGATCAATGCTATGCCACCATCCACTAGAATGGAGAGCATTTCTCTGACTATCTGCTACTTCACCGAGCTTCTGCCGGATTATGCTAGCCTCGCTTGATTGGTTGTCCATATTAGCCTCTAAAAATAAAATCTGGTCTTGCTCCATCAGCATCTTGCTGGCGCGTCTGCCAGTAAGGCCATTATGGAACAAGACCAGATCACATTTCAATCATCCAGGCAATGCCGTCGGATGAATCAGGTTAAACACACGGGCAAAATTTTTGCGGGATTATGAATTGGGGCGTCTGCATAGGCCAATAATCGCCCGCGTTTTTTATCCATCAAAACTTATGCTGGCCTGCCTATGCGAGGCTCAATTCACTATTTTGATCTTGAATCGCTCCCAAGCATTAATCGCCGTCCTGTTGGCGTTAATCACACTACCACCACCGCCCTCAGCCACGAAATAGTGGGTATCGTTTGGAGCTTTAATGGCAATTGTGTCGTTATCTCTGATTATGCAGGGGTCACTAGGACTACTAACGCATACCGACCACACCGAGTTAATCACCTTCATCTTCAGGATGGTCAGAACCCCAAATGTGCCCGGAAATGTTAGACTTGCCGATACGCCAGCCCCGCCTCCGTTAACAGCATACATAAAATGCTGTCCAGAGTAGGTTTGTACCCAGACTTTATCGCCGCTTGTGAGTCTTCCGCCGTTGAGATCAAACAAGTTGAAGGTCTCCCATTCCGCTGGAATGGTGTTATGTGCTTCTACACTACCACCCCCCCCATTCATGGCGACCATGTATTTCTGACTATCAGTCTGGAAGTTGACTGTGTACCTATTCTCCAGCAAGCGATTAATAACAATATACATCGGCTGGGTAACATTGAGCCCATTCGTCTCATCACAATTGCCGCCATTGCATTTGACAACATAGATGATCGCTTCGCCAGTCCTCATATCTGCTGGCAAAGTTGCGTTGATTTGCCAATTGCCTTGTCCATCCGGTCCCTCCCACCAGTTAGCAGGATTGGCCTGCGGTAATTCCCATCTCCTTATTGGGCCTCCGACATCAAAAGGAACCTGAATGACGACCACCTTGTTTCCAGCGCTGGTAATGTTTTTAGCCTTGATGATCATAATACGGTTTGTGTAGTCATTAGGATCAAAATTGGGGCGGTAAAAATTGTTCACGTAGTAAGGCCAAGAGACAATTGCACCAGCACCTGAATCATATCTGGCCTGACTTGGATTAGTAGTCATGACGAGATATGGACATGTGATACACTGAACCAACACTTGCTCTCCGTCTGAATGCAGTCCGCTGGCATCCGTTACGTATACAAGTGGCCACCCTTGCCGCAACCCCGTTGGCATAGCACCATTAATTTGAGTTGGCGACTCATACCAGAAGTACGGGTTATCTGTTGGGTCTGTGAAGTTCTGATTCTCTTGCTCAATACGTAGTTTGTTGCCGCTAGTCGAAAAATTATTGCCAAACGCAATAAAGAAGCGGTTTGCTATACTTTCTCCTATATCGAAGACGTTGGTGTAGTTTGGCAGAGATGATATTTTGGGATGACCATACTGACTAGCAAGAAGTGGTCCCCCATCATAAAATGTTGGTGGAACTGTTATTCGCTCGTCTTTGTTTTTAGCTAATAATTGAGCGAATGCTTCTCCTCTATGAGACCGCTGAAGATCTGTGTCTCTGAACAATCCTCCCGCTGGATGAGGGCCACCATAAATAGCGTTATCATCCAGAACCTGCCAATAAACGCCATAAGAAACGCCAGCGTTAGGTCCGCCATAACTTTCCATTGCAATTATTGCATCTTCAACATACTTAGCGGCCCTCTTCTCACCAAAGGTTGGTAGTGTACTGGCAAATCCGTACTCGCCAATAATGAAGTTGGCTGGAGCAATTAGCGGTTTACCAGCTTGAGTCCTAGCTGGATTAACTTTCGCTCTAACTGACTCAAGTGCCGAGTTTAGGCCGGCTGTTAAATCGTAATTTGGCCCGCAAGTAGTTGGTCCAGGGTTCTCACAACCGTATGGGGCATCCAGTTTATTGTTGACGGTCTCCCAAGCTGAATACGACAAATAGTCCACATCCAATAATTGTGGAGCTACATATTCCATTGCGCAGCGGTATGCCAGAGGCTCACTAGAATGGGTAGTCCCACATGGTTTAGGTTCAGTATCCCCATCGTATTTCCTCTTTGTGAGGGTAAACTCAAAGCCGGAATATACCCTTGTGGGACCAACGGGGTGGTCAGATTTTGCTAGCTGCACCCCCTCTACTCTGGCTTTATTCCATCTTGCGAAGCTATCCCAGATTGCCGGGCGGTATTGAAATGGAATCATCGCAGAATCAGCTTCCCAATTGAGCAGGATAAACGTCTTGCTAGGATATATATTCCACAGGTAGTTACTCAACGCCCTCATCTCATCTCTTTCTTGAGTTTCCTCCTGCGTAGTAAATCCATCAGACCAGTTAGAGGCGTTAGCGCCTCTTGAGTAAGTTGTTAGTAAATAGGTGCTGAACCTCGGATCCGAAAAGAGTTGTGCGTACTGTGGTTTGGCTGCTATATCTGCTAACGACAGGTTGATGTATTGCGTGTTGGATGTTGTATCAGTCGCCATAGGGAGACCGGTGAAGTGGTAGATATTGTGCGCGCCAAGGTAAACGCGTATGGAGCAGGGGCTTCCACTTGAGCAGTTCCCTAAAGAAGCCAGCTTTTCAGCCCCGAAGTTGAGACTGTCGAGTGTCGAACCACTAGCAATCCGGAACTTCTCACTGTAATTCCAGTGATAGGCCGTGAACCGCTGCTTCCGAACTGTAGGGGCGGGGGGAATGGTGCTTTGCGCCATTACAACCTTTGGGCTCAAGTACTTCCAAGAGCAGAAGCAGGCGATTCCGAGTATCAAGAGACCAAACAAAAGGGAATTCTTGATTCTTTTACTATTCAGCATGTAGTCCTCCGTTAGACGCTTGCAGCAACCAAATTTAGAACACACAAGATCCGGGGGCCCTTCACCGACCCTGCCTATCCCTCCCCGCCATCAGTACAGAGTAGGCAGCGAAAACCAAGTAAAGATGACAGCCGACAAACAGATTTCAGACCGATTGCAAAGACAGCGTAAGAGTGCGCCAGAAATCTATCAATAGACAAAACGACTATTCCTTGCACGAAACGACTATTCGTTGCACAAAATGATTGTGGGCTATGGCGACGCGGCGCTTTTCGCTCTGCCCTCCGTTTCGGGTCGTCGCTGGTGGAGTTTCCGGTATTCGGTCGGAGTCACGCCGTAAGTCTTCTTGAAGACCCGCACGAAATAGCCGTCGCTGTTGAATCCCAATTCAGCCGCGATCTCGGTCACTCTCTTGTAGCTGTTCCTGACCATTTCCGCAGCCGCTTCCATCTTTATTTTCTCGGCGTACTGTTTGGGCGTGAGGCCGAGGTCGGAAATGAAGAGGGCGCGCAGCCTGGTTTCGGACAGGCCGACCGATCCCGCCAACTCTTCGACGGACATTTTTTGTTTTGCCTGGGGGATGAGTTTTTGATTTATGGCCTGTGAATTGCCGGGGGGGGGGCAATTCCTGTTCACGAAGCTTTCGCATCACATCACGCACTCTTTGATCCATACATTCTTCTCCGCGGGGATGGAGAAAACCATCCTGATTGATGATCGTCTTTCAAGAGTTGATGATTACAAAGCGTCCGGAACCCAGCGTCAGGGACGCGGCCGGACGGTTTTGCCGGGCATGGAGGAAGTCAAAGGGCTTTCGATTGTTTTGCAATTTTTGTTATTTGATGGTTCCCCGCGCCGATGGTGAGCGGGAAGATTTGGCGACGCTTAGAATAGTGGCTACTAATAGAAGTGTCAACACGCACGCACGCACGCTGGCGCAACTCCGCCCGGATGTTTATGAGCGGCGCCGAAAATCGCTTCTTCTTGCCGGCTTCGCGTTGCCCCGCCGCAAATCCCTTCGTTAAACTGCCGCGCGTGAATCGAACGCAACCTCGCGGCAAATCGCCGTCTCCAATCTCGAACCGTAAATCTCCGACCGGCCTGTCGCCGTATCGGATCATCGTGGCATTGGGGATAGCGATCGGCGCGTTGGCTTTGCTGATCATTGGCTGGCGATTGTGGCCGGGGCCGCCGAAACCGTTCGCGTCGGTGATGACCGTCGCTGGGCCTGGGCTGAAGATCACCAACTCTGGATTGCCTGATCTCTTCGGCGTTGCGGTTGATGACGATGACCGAATCTTCGTCAGCGACGGAACCGCCAATAGCGTTTATCTGATCAATCCCGACGGCAGTTTGAAAACAATCACTTCGGAACTAGACATGCCATCGGCGATGGCGTTTGCGCCCGACGGCTCGTTGATTGTCGCAAACACGGGCGCGCATACGATTGCGCGAATTGATGTCGAAACCGGGCGAGTGAGCGTCGTCGCCGGCAGCGAGGGAGCGAGCGGTTACGCCGACGGCGCGAGCGATCAAGCCCGATTCAACGCGCCCATCGGCGTCGCCGGCAGCCAAGACGGCGTGATCTTTGTCGCCGACACTTACAACGACCGCATCCGCGCCATCGGCGAAGATGGGAGCGTTCGCACAATCGCTGGCGGCGCCGAACCCGGCTTTCGCGACGGCGCAGGCAGCGATACACGGTTCGACACCCCGTGTGGAATCGCGATTGACCGTGACGGCTCATTGCTCGTCGCCGACACGGGCAACCACAGCCTCCGCCGCGTCACGCTCGATGGCAATGTGACGACTGTGGCTGGAACTGGAGAGGATGGAGAGCTCAATGGTAAACCGCTCGAAGCCTCATTCAATCAGCCAGTCGCTGTCGCGGTGCGGCGCGATAGCGCGATCTTCGTCGCCAGCGCAGCCGAATCGAGTGTGCGAATGCTGAGCCTCAACGATCAGCGGCAACCACAGGAGGTGACGACCCTGGCTGGCGGCTCCTTCCCCGGAGGATTGGCTGATGGTGAGATTGGCGACGCGAAGCTCAACCGCCCATCAGCGCTGGCCTTCGCGTCGAACGATGCGTTGATTTTCGCCGACAGCGGCAACGGATTGATCCGCGCGTTTGTTCCGCAAGGCGTGAATTTCGGGTTTCGATCAAGCCCGGAAGCCGCAATCCTCAAGCCTGCAGACATCCGCAACGCGGTTCCGCCGCGCTGGCCTTTCGATCCGCCGCAGACGAAGCGCGACATCGCGGGAACTTTCGGCGAAATCAGAGGTGAGATGCTGCCGGGCCACGACGCCTGGTTCCACGCCGGGTTGGACATTCCCGGAGCTTATGGCGAAACGGCGCGGGCGATTTTTTCCGAGCGCGTCACCCAACCGCTGGCCGTCGAAGGCGCGGGTGGCGGGCGCGAACGGTTGTTGCTGCCGCTCATCAGCTACATTCACCTGCGCGTCGGGCGGGATCAGAACGATCAGCCGCTGGGCAATTACCCGAACGGCGCGATTACTTTTCGCCGCGACGAGCAGGGGCAGATCGTCGGCGTTCGCGTGCGTCGCGGAACGCGCGTCAGCGCGGGCGAGGCGATTGGCTCACTCAACCGGCTCAATCACATTCATCTGATTGCAGGGCCTTATGGAACGGAGGTCAACGCTCTCGCCGCGTTGCGATTTCCGGGACTCGTTGACACCGTAGCGCCGATCATCGAAAGCGTGATGATCACGAACGAAAGTAACGAGTTGATCTTCGACTCGGCAAAAGCGGCGAAAGGATCGAACCGGATTTTATTGAATGGCCGCGCGCGAATCATCGTTCGCTGCTACGATCAGATTGACGGCAATCCGCGCTACCGGCGTTTGGGCGCTTACCGGCTGGGTTATCAATTGCTAAACGCCGATGGCTCGCCAGCGCAGCGGTTTGAGCAGCCGCGTTACAACATCGTCTTCGAACGATTGCCGGTTGATCAGCGCGCAGTTCCATTGGTTTACGCCGGAGGTAGCCAATCGGGCTATGAGGGGCAGACGATTTTCAGCTACATCGTGACCAACATCGCGCGCGATGGCGAAGCGCGCGAGGATTTTCTGGATGCGTCGAAACTGGCGCCGGGCGAGTACCTCCTGCGCGTGATCGTAGAAGATTATTTTGGTAATCAAACGCGGCGCGATCTGCCAGCGGCTGTGGTCAGGCAGTGATGCGATGACCGTTATCCAGCAGCGGGAAATCAGTGGCTTGAATTGGCGGCGGCCTTTGGAGTGCTGCGGGTTTGACGCAGCTTTCCCAGCTTTGCATTTCGCCAGCGGCGCCTCGAATTTGAATGTGTCATTGGCGGAGTCAAAAGCTGGGAAAGCTGCGTCAAACCCGCAGCACTCCAAAGGCTTCGCCGATCCCGAACGATCCCGATAATTTCAAAGGTTTTATTTGCGCAGTCTTCAGACTGCGCGCGCGACGAGGTAGGTGAGCGAACGCCCGGCATTGCCGCGCAACCGCTGCGACCACGAGGTGTGAATCTGCGGCCATTCGGATGGCGGCGCCGATCCGTATTCGACGACATCGAAGCCGGCGGTCCGGTAACGCGGGATCAGAGTTGTTTCCAGGAATTCGAGCGAGAGTGGAGCGAGTCCGAGTCTTTCGATCTCTGCGCGGTCGCGTTCAGGATCGAGAGCGATGACAATCTCCAGCCAGGCTTCGGGCGCGCAGATGCGCCGCAGATTTTGCAGCGCCGCTTCATCGCCGGTCGCCACTGCGCGCAATAAACTGCCCCACGGAAAATGGACGTGGACTTCGTCGGCCACGCCGTCAAGTTCCGGGGGCAGCGATTCGACCGCCGCCTGGATGAAGAGCACATTAGGCAGCCCGCCCTTCGCCGGTTTGCGATGAATCTTCTCGGAGATTTTCTCCAGCGCGCTCGATTGCGCATCTATCCCGATGAAGAACCGGTCGGGATGTCGCCGGGCAGATTGGTAGACAAAGCTCCCGTCGCCCGTCCCGACATCCACGATCACGCCGCCGCCGGTATGGAGCGATGAGTTGGTGGAATGTTCATCAATCAAGCGGGTAGAATTTTTTGCCACGAATCACCTTGAGCATAAGACACATCCTTTCTATGCGCGCAGTATAGCGACGGCGCCTGGGAGCCGCAACAACTCGGCAGGGCTTTTGTAAAGCCTTGCTGCGCTGTTTTTGCGACCGAACCTGGAGCCATTCTCAATTCTCCATTTTCAATTTTCAATTTTTTGCAGGGGCAGGTTTTTGGAGGCTGCCCCTGCAAAAAATTGAAAATTGAAAATGGAGAATTGAGAATGGGGTCGCCGAGGCCATCGTTAGGGAATGACAGTTACGGGATTGAAAACTATGAACCGATTGATCACGCTTTTGCTGACCATTTTTCCACTGGGAGCGATGATGATGGCGAGTGACGAAGTTAGAGATCAAAAACTGCTGGCCGAAGGCGTCTCGCGTGAACTGGCGATCCATCGCGCCACGAACGTCTCCGACCTGCGCTACCGGTTGAGCTTTGAACTCACGCCCGGCGCGGCCAGAATCAAGGGCCGCGAAGAGATCAGGCTGAAACTGAATAACACCGCCGACCCGGTGATCCTCGACTTCCGCGACCTCGACGGGCAGGGCCGCGTCATCGAAGGATCGGTCAGCGACGCTAAGGTCAACAACGTTGCCGTGAATGATCTTCGCCAAACCGGCGGCCACATCATATTCCCTGCGCGGTATTTCAAACCCGGCGAGAACACGATCACGATGAATTTCGAGACCGGCGTCGCCACAGCCAACCGCCCGATTATCCGTTACCAGGATAGCGATGACGGCAGCGAGTACATCCACACGCTGTTTGTGCCGATGGACGCGAGCCTGGCCTTTCCCTGCTTCGATCAACCTGATCTGAAAGCGCGATTCACGCTGGACATCGCCGCGCCTGAGAACTGGACGGCCATCGCCAACGCAGACATTGCTCAAACCGGGAACGCTCAGCGACCCGGTCTTCGCCGAACGCATTTTCAAGAAACGCGCCCGATCAGCGCTTATCTGTTCGCCTTCGCCGCCGGCCCCTTCAAACAAATCGCTGGCTCAGGAGCTTCGGTTCCGCTGCGTGTCTTCGTCCGCCAATCGAAGCTACAACGGGCGAAGGAAGAATGGCCTGAAGTCGAGAGTCTGACGCGCGAAGGCATGAAGCAGATGATCCAGTTCTTTGACCAACCGTTCCCGTTCGGGAAATACGACCAGGTATTGATCCCCGGCTTCGCTTACGGCGGAATGGAGCACGCGGGCGCGACGTTCCTGCGCGAGGATTCGATCCTGTTCCGCACGGTTCCAACCAGGAACGACAAGCTGGGCCGCGCCTCGCTCATCCTGCACGAGTTGGCGCATCAATGGTTCGGCGATCTGGTCACGATGCGGTGGTTCGACGACCTGTGGCTCAAAGAGGGCTTCGCCAATTTCATGGCCTTTCACACGATGGCCGCGATGGAACAATACCGCGACCGCGATGGAGCGGCCATTTGGAAGCGGTTCTATCAAGCGCACAAACCGCTGGCTTACGCGATTGATTCGACCAAAGGCGCGACGCCGATTTATCAGGAGGTTCGCAATCTGAAGGACGCCAAATCGGCCTACGGCGCGATTGTTTATCAAAAAGCGCCGAGTTTGTTACGCGCGTTGTCGTTTGTCATCGGCGAAGAGAATTTCCGCGACGGCGTGCGATTGTTTTTGAAAGAACACGCTTACGCGAACGCCGAGTGGAACGATTTGATCAGAGCCTTCGAGCGAGCCTCGAACCAGAAGCTGTCCGCGTGGGCCGATGTCTGGGTGAAGCGGCGCGGGATGCCGCAGGTTGACGTTGAATGGAGTTGCGATGGGAAAGGCGTGATTGACCGTTTTGAATTGAAGCAGCGCGATGTTTTGGACGAAGGCGGCGTGTGGCCGGTCAAAACGCGGCTGTTGCTGGCTTACGACGACGCGCCGACGCAACTGATCACGGCGCGGATCGAAAGTAACCGGACTGCGATCAGTGAAGCCATCGGCAGGAAATGTCCAGCTTACGTTTTCGCCAACGAGGGTGATTTCGGTTATGGCCGCTTTATGCTCGATGCGCGGAGTCGAGAGGCGGTTGTCGCGCGAATCGGCGAGATCCGCGACCCATTTCTGCGCACGATGTTGTGGGGCGCGTTGTGGGACGCCGTGCGCGAAGCCGAGATGAACCCGCGCGATTATCTGGCGCTGGCCTTGAAAACCTTGCCGAACGAAAACGACGAAGAGTTGACCCAGAGCCTGCTCGACCGCGCAGCGCGCGCGTTCCAACGCTATCCCTCAAAAGATCAACAAACGGCCATCGCACCGCAGATCGAAGCTTTGTGCCTAGACCGAATGACAAAAGCTAGAGAGTTGGGTCTGCGCATCACCTACTTCCGCGCATATCGCAACGTGGCGACCACGACTGAAGCTCGCCAACAATTGAAAAACATCTTGTCCGGCAAACTCATTGTGCCGGGAGTTGAAATCAAACCGCTGGATCGCTGGCAAATCATCAGAGCTTTGTTGGCACAACAGGACAGCGAAGCCGAGTCGCTGCTCGACGCCGAACGCAAACGCGACACCAGCGACGACGGGCGCAAACAGGCTTACATCGCCGAAGCCGCGCGCGCAAACTCCGCAGCCAAGCGGCGATACTTCAACGATTACCTCGGCGGCGCCCCAAACGGACGCGCCATTTCCGAAGACTGGGTCGAAGGCAGCCTGGGCGCGTTCAATTCTCTGAACCAGTCATCATTGACCTTGCCTTATCTCAAACCCGCGCTTGAAGCGTTGCCACAGGTCAAACGCGATCGCAAAATCTTCTTCGTGCTCGCGTGGCTCAACGCGTTCATCGGCGGACAGACCAGTCAAGAAGCTTTGGATCAAGCGCGTGATTTTTTGCGAACGAGCCGGATTGACCGCGATCTGGAATTGAAGGTGTTGGAAGTGCTGGATGAGTTGGAGCGCACAACGCGGATTCGCACGAAGTTCGATACGAAGGCGCTCCGCTGAAGATTGATGAAAGGAATAAAAAAGGGATGCCACTAACGCATCCCTTTTCGGTAGTACACCCGCCGCGATTCGAACGCGGGACCTTCAGCTCCGGAGGCTGACGCTCTATCCAGCTGAGCTACGGGTGCATCGAAACGGAAGATACATCAGGCATAGATGCGGGTCAATACTTACTTCCGGCTCATCACATACACGCCGCCCGAAAACGATCCCGCATAAATTCTGTTCACGTCGAAAGGATCGCTCACCAGCGACCACAGCTTCAAACTCGGCAATTGGCTGATGTCCAATCTCTCCCAACTCCACCCGCGGTCTTTCGAGTGGTAGAAAGTCCCGCGCATTTCGTCGCACAGGTAGAGTTCGTCAGGGTCGGCAGCGCTGATCACCACAGCGCTCACATCGGTAAGCAGCGGCATCCCGCCGCCCCGATTCTCCCAATTGCGCCCGCCGTCTACCGAACGGAAGAATCCTTTTGACGTGCCGACGTAAACCGTTTCTGCTGTGCGCGGATCGAAAACTATGCTGCGAACCCGCTGAGCCTCTTCATCCTGCAACATCAATTTGAAGCTGACGCCGTTGTTGCGCGAAACGAATAAGCCTTCATCGGTTCCTACGAAAATCGTTCCGGGCGCGTGTGGGCTTGTGGCGATTACGTTGATTTTGGGTTGCGCTGGCTGCGCGGCTTCTGCTGATGCCGCCTGGCGAAGCTTGATCTCTTTCCAGCCTTTCTTTTCGTCTTCGGCGATGAACAGTCCGTCCCAGGTCGAAACTAGCAACCAGTTCGGTGGAGGTGGCGGATTGTCGCCCGCGCCATCATCGGCGTTGTTCGCGTTGAATGGCGTGAGCGGGGCGATGGCGAAGACCTGGCTTTGCAAATCAACCAGACCATCTGTCGGCGCTGGCGGCGCTTTTTCCTTTTTCGATTTGGACTTTGAGGCAGTCGTGGCTTTCTTGCTGCGCGATTTTGTTCCGGCTCTGACCGGCGCCTTCTTCCGGCTCTTGTTCGCCGAGGTTGATTTCTGTGGATCGGGTTTTGTGAGAGTTTGAACCACAGGCTTGACCGGACTCTCTTGTGGCGGGGGCGTCACGTCGCCCATTACCCGGCGAGGACGCGGGCTGGCTGGCTCAGGCTGAACAGCCGGTTGCGCGGGCGTCTCCGCTGATTGAGTTGATGGTTGAGATGAAGCCGGGGCGCCGGTTGATGATTCGGCTTTGTCCTTTTCACTGTTCTTCTCTTCAGGCGCCTCTTTTTTCACCGGCGCCCAGTTACGTCCGTGATCGTCTGAACGGAACAAGCCGTGGTTGGTGCCGGCGTAAATCGTCGCCGGATTCGATTCCGATTGATAAAGCGAATGGACGTCGCGCACCCCCATCCCGTTCATTGACTGCTGCCAGGTGACGCCGCCGTCTTCGCTGACGAACAGGCCGCCGTTGACGCGGTCAAAAATCACCCCGGCGTAAATCCGCCCCCGCTCCTGACGATCCGCGAGCACGGCGCGAACCTGGCGATTGATGAAACCCGCGTTGCTGGCTTCGTAACTTTCGCCGCCGTCGTTGCTGATCAAAACACCATTATCTTCAGTGCCCAGGAATACCCGGTCGGGGCGGTCGGGATGAATGGCGATCGCGTTGATCACCAACCGCACCGAAGTCATCCGCCGCCAACTGTCCGGTTTGCCATTGTCCGTCGAGAGCCACAACCCTTCGGTGGTGCCGGCGAAGATCACTTCCGGTTTGGTCGGGTGCTGGTAAATAACGTGCGTGCGGCGGCTGGTGTAAGGAATGCCCTGAATCTTGCTCCATTTGGCGCTGGCGTCCAGCGAACGGTAGATGCCGCTGCACGCGCTCATCAACACGATGTCGGGGTTTGATTCGTCAATGTGAATCGCCATGATGTCCGAATCGTCAATCATCCCGGTCTCTTTCGACCCAGCGCGCTTCCAGTTTTGGCCGCAATCGGCTGTCTTCCAGGGCAGATGGTGAGTGCCGACGTAGATCACGTTCGCGTCGCGCGGATCAATCGCCACGGAGTGGAAGCCTTTCAACTCCGCGTCGTTTGCGGGAGTGATGCGTTCCCACGTCTTGCCGCGATCTTTGGTAACGTAAATGCCGTTGCGCGCCGCCGCGGCCAGCACGTTTGGGTCTTTCGCCGCCTGCACCAGGCCACGCACCGAACGCCCGCGCATTCCTTCCATTTCGCGCCAGTTCTCTCCGTCGTCTTCGCTGACGAAAATCCCTCCACCACTCGTCTCTTCGGTAAGATCAAGCAGAGGTTTGACGCCGGCGTAAATTATTCCTGACTTTTCGCGGTCGAAAAGGATGATGGTGATGATGAAACCGGGCGCTTTGATTCCGGGACGGATGCGTTTCCAGATCGCTCCGCCGTCTGTCGAACGGAAAATCTGTCCATCGCTCGTGCCCAGCCAGACGCGGTCCGCGTTATGCGGATCAATGGCCATCGCCGTCACGTCGCCGCCGAAAGGCCCGGTCATCTGCCACACGCGGTCGTAACCTTCCGAAGCGATCCGGGAGGTGAAGAAGTCAATGGCGTCGGATGGCGCAGGTCTAGTTGAACCGCCCGCAGCAATAGATGAAGCGCGTGACGAGTCGTTGTCGGCCAACGCCTGGGCGAAGGTCGCGGGATTAAAGGCAAAGCTAGTGAGAAGAATTGCGAGGAAATAATTTTTCAACAGTTTAATCATCAATCACTCCATCGCTGTGTTCCCAATCGAGCGATCAACATCGTACTGATGAATTCGCCAATCGGGGAGGCAATCGCAGTAAAACCGATCGGCAAGAATTCTAAATCAAATCATTCAGCTTTTACACCAAGCAATTTCCACGCCTGTGATATTTCCCATCGCTGGAAAATCAATGGCCAATGGCTGACAATGGGCGCAACAATTCGAGGAGCGTAACACAATGAGGAAAAGTATAACTATCATCGCATTGATTTTGATTTCCATAGGCCTGTTTTCCTTCGCCTCGGCGCAAACGAGAGCGCAGGTTGTAAATGAGCCGTTTACCTTGCAAACATTGAACCTTCTGCTGCGCCGCGAAGTTGGACGCAATATAACCGAAGCCGATCTGGCGGTTCGCGTCGAACGATTGGGCATTGCGTTCGATCCCACGCCAGAAGCGATCAGCCGGCTGCGCGCGAATGGCGCGCACCAGAACCTGATCAATACAGTCAAACGGGCAGCGGAAAAACTTTCGGACGCGGCGGGCAAAGTGGTTGCGACAGGCCCTCAGGCGGCCGATCCCTTCCTCGAAGAGACTCGCAAAGTCGTGCGCGATTACCTGGACGAACTGCCGGATTTCATCTGCCAGCAGGAGGTCCAACGCTACATTGATTACGACGGCACGGGCGCCTGGGACAAGGCCGATTCGCTGGTTTACGAACTGACCTACAACCGCAAACGCGAAACGTACAAGCCGATCAATTCGATTGGCCGTCCGTTGACGCGCCCGCTGGAGGAATCGCGCGGAGCCTATTCAACCGGAGATTTCGCTTCGGGACTGGCCGCGCTTTTCGACTCTGAAACCAAAGCGGCCTTCAAACCTGCGGGCAAAGAGCGGCTGGGCAATCGCCAGACGCTGCTCTACGACTTTCGCGTGCCGCAGCAATCATCGAAGCTTACGGTCAAAGCCGAAGGCGCGCCGCAGATCGTCGCTGGTTACAGCGGCACAATCTGGGTAGACGAGGAAACAAAGCGGGTCTTGAGAATTGATCAGGCGGTTGATGATCTGCCGAAAGGCTACCCCGTCACGCATTCTGAAAGTTCGGTTGATTACGACGTGCTCAAGCTGCGCGGATTGGACGTGGACTTCCTGCTCCCGATTAAAGCCGAACTTGTCATTGGCAACCGCCACGAGAAGAAAAATTCCCGCAACCTGATCTACTTCAAGTTCTATCGCAAGTTCGAGACCGACGTGAAAATCGGCGAAGATGTCGAGTTGCCGAAAAAACCGCCGCAATAAAGCCCGTGAATCGTCGCCTTCTCCGCGAATTCGATCCCGGCTCAGAGTAAATTCGCTACCGGATGTGAGAGTAGACCGGAAAGTCATGCCTGACACAAACTTCACTGGCGATTGCGACACTTTAATTTTTTTGTG
>Ga0187894_10003998_pt1 | contig 16107 bp, 13 predicted proteins | sample GBC1701081metaG_FD_136650 | JGI IMG/M metagenome (GOLD analysis project Ga0187894, IMG submission 136650) | White microbial mat communities from a lava cave in the Kipuka Kanohina Cave System on the Island of Hawaii, USA - GBC170108-1 metaG ... | reverse complement strand
GTGGCCTCGCCGCGGCTCGCCAACCGCACGACCGCGATCTGGGGCCTCTATCCCGCGAAGGACGGTTACGCCGGCGTGTGCGCGCTGCACCGCCAGGTGCCGGCGCTCTACGCACTGATCGGCGATCCCGAGCTGCAGGCTGCGAAGTTCATGGATCCGCTGGAGCGCATCAAGGATGACAGCGAGCTCGGTGAGAAGGTGAAGGCGTGGTTCGCGCCGCGGACGAAGGCGGAGCTCGTCGAGCTGGGAGCGAAGCACAAAGTGCCGATCGGTGCGGTGATGACGCCGCGCGATCTGTTAGGGAACGCCTCGCTCGCGCAGCGCGGTTTCTTCGACGAGGTCGACGCGCCGGCGGGCCGCGCGCGCGTGCCGGGCCGCATGTTCCTGGGCCTCGACTGGCGCGCCGGCGCGCTCGCCGAGCCGGCTGCCGACACCGCCGCAGTTCTCAGGGATTGGTTCGGGGCCGGCGGAGCTGCGCGATGAAGCGGCTCCCGCTCGCAGGCGTCCGCGTCGCCGACCTCACGATGATGTGGGCGGGCCCGTACGCGACGCGCGTGCTCGCCGAGATGGGCGCCGAGGTGGTGAAGATCGAATCGCCGCGCGCGTGGGACAACGTGCGCACGCTGCTGCCGATCGATCATCCCCAGCCCTGGAACGCGAGCTGGTATTTCAACGATTACGGGCGCGACAAGAAGTCGCTGACGCTCGACCTCGCGCAGCCGCGCGGCCGCGAGCTGTTCCTGCGCTTCGTCGCGAAATGCGACGTCGTGATCGAGAACTACCGCGCCGAGGTGCTCGACAAGCTCGGCGTCGGCTACGAAGTGTTACGGCGCGCGCGCCCCGACGTGATCCTCGTCTCGATGGCCGGCTTCGGGAAGACCGGCCCCGAGCGCGATCTGGTCGGCTTCGGCCCGATCGTCGAGATGATGGCGGGCATGAGCTCGCTCGCCGGCTACGGCGACGACGGCATCCCCTACAAGACCGGCGTCTCCTACGGCGACCCGATCGGCGGGCTCGCAGCGGTCAGCGCCGTCGTGCTCGCGCTGATTCAGCGACGCCGTACGAAGCAGGGTGTCTGGATCGATCTCGCGCAGCGCGAGACGATGGCGCAGATGGCGGGCGAGGCGTTCGCGGCCGCGTCTTTGCGCGTCGTGCAGCCCACTCATTACGGCAATCGCCATCCGCACTGGGCGCCGCAAGGCGTCTACCCCGCCGCAGGCGACGACCAGTGGCTGGCGATCTCCGTGCGCGACGACGCCGAGTGGCGCGCGCTCGCCGGCGCGATCGGCGCTGCGGAGCTCGGGGACCTCTCGCTCGGCGAGCGGCGCGCACGCCACGACGAGCTGGACGCGCGCATCGCCATTTGGTCGCGGCAGCAAGATCCGCAGAGCGCGATGGAGGCGCTGCAGGCGCTGCGCATTCCGGCCGCGCGCGTGCTGAATACGCACGACATCCACTGGGACCCGCACCTGCTCGCGCGCGAGTCGTGGAGCTTCCTGCCGCACCCGTGCGTGCAGCCGTGGCCGCAGCCGGTCTCGGCTTGGCGGCTCTCGGAAGCGAATCCACAGCCGCGCCGGCACGCGCCGCTTTTCGGTGAGCACAACCGGGAAATTTTGTGCGGGATGTTGGGGGTGGCGGAGAGTGAGCTGGCGGAGCTCGAGGCGGAGCAGATCATTGGTGACGCGCCGATTGGGGCGCGGGTGGGGTGAGGGGGCGCGGAGGTGTGCGCGCGAGCTTCGGCGCGCCCGGGCCGCGCGGGCCGGCGGGGGCTCACTCCGCTCACCCGCGTGACCGCGCTGAGGTGTGCAGTGCGCAGGTTGCGGTTGTTGCGATGCGCTTTTCGAGTGCGCGCGGTCACGCCTGGGGTTCGCTCCGCGATCCCCGCCGGCCCGCGCGGCCCGGGCGCGCCGAAGCTCGCGGTTGGTGGTGTGCGACGAGTGCTCGCACGAGTGTTTCTTAGGGAGGTGGTGACGCCGGCGGGCCGTCGAGGCCCGCCGGCGTCACTCTCGGTTTGTAGTGGCAGCGTCGCTCAGCTCCGTGCGCTCGTCTGTTAGGTGGGGAGGCTTCGCGTTCAGCGCACGCGTAGGATCGCTGCGAACGCTGCGGCGCCGGTGCAGAAGCCGAGGCCGCCGATGAACAACGCGAGATCGTAGGAGCCCGTGCTGTCGTGCACCTCGCCGAAGAGCACGAGCGCGACCGCGGTCGAAAGCGCGCCTGCCATTGCGATCGCGCCGTAGATCGCACCGTAATGCTTCAGACCGAAGCCGCGGCTCACGAAGTATGCGATGAGATCGATCTCCGAGCCTTGCTGCAGGCCGACCAGCCCGACGCCGATCGCGGCGAGCGCAAACGACGGCGATGGGGCGGCCAGGAGCGCGATGCCGACGGCCGGGATGAACGTCATCACCGCGCCGACCAGCGGCGCCGGGAAACGGTCGAGCGAGAATCCGGTCACGAGGCGTCCGGAGAGCTGCCCGACGGCATAGCTGGACATGATCAGAGCGGCCGCTGCGTCCGAGAGGCCCTTGTCGCTGATCAGCGGGGCAAGCTGGCCGACGACGCCCGAGCCCGGAATGTTCACCGCGATCAGTGCGGCCGCGAGAAGCCAGAACCGCGCGCTGCGCAGAGCCTGCCCAGGCGTGACGTCCTCGATCTGCGGTAGCGCGCCATCAGGGACGTCGTCGACTGCGCGCACGCGCGCTTCGCGAGCCCGGCCGATCAGCGCGAGCGCGAGCGGCAGGCCGACGAACGCCGTGACCGCAAGCAACGTGATGAAGCCGGCCCGCCAGCCGTAAGCGCTGATCGCCAGCGCGAGGATCGGCGGCACGATCATGGTGCTGATCGACGTGCCGGCGGTCGCGAGCCCGAGCGCCAGCCCGCGCTGGCGCTCGAAGGCTCCGATCACGGGCCTCGTGTAGGCGATCGCGCCGGTGCCGCCTCCGAAGATGCCGCCCCACACCATCAGCAACAGATACAGCCAGTACCAACCCGGCTGCAGCGCAACCATCAGGTAGAGAAGCGCGAGCGCCGGCACGCACACGAGAACGATTCGGCGGAACCCGAATCTGTCGAGCAATCGCCCGATGATCGGCAGAGCGATGGCGCCGGTCAGGAACGCGACCATGCCCGCGAAGCCCATGTCGCCGCGTGACCAGCCGAACTCCTCGATCACGTGCGTGATGAACAGGCTGGCGACGATGAGATAGAGCGGGACGCCGGTTCCCATGCCGATCGCGGCGCCGGCGACGATGCGCCAGCCGTCTCGCCACTCCGCGATGTCGGCCTGCGTCAGCCTGTTGGCTCCCGCAAGCCGTGCCGCCGCGATGCCCGCGAGGTTCAAAGACGGCGCCTCGATCTGCGCGCCAAAAAGCCGGAGCCGAATGATCTCGTTAGGCGCGAGCGCCCTCGTCGTCGCGTGCGTCCCAAGCTACGCCCCCTGAAAGCCAGTGAGTGATCCTCGCCTCCTGATCGTTGCGCTGCAGGTGGCGCGGCGGCGTCGCGAACGTGGAGTACGGACGGCAGCGGATCACGACGCGCCCCTCCTTCGTCGCCATCTGCTGCACGACGGGCCTCGCCTCGGCGGGAAGTTGCTTTCCCGACATCCTCCAGCCGCTCGCCATCATCACGTCGACGACGAGATCCGGGTCCGTGTCGATCCGTGCGTCGCAGTAGACGTGGAGATAGGTGAAGGGCCAGCGCTCATCGAGCACGCAGAGGCTCACCTTGCCGGAGCGCGCCACCGCTTTCGCTTTCGCGCGCCCCTTCATCGTGGAGATCAGCAGCTCGTCGCCCTCGGTCGGGACGTAATAGACGACCGACATCGAAGGGCCGTCGGCACGCCTGCCGTAACCAAAGATGCAAGTGCGATGCGTGCGGACGAACTCACGACGCTCCGAAGGAAGCATGTCGCGGTCGGTTGGTGCGACGAGCGGCTCTGAAGACAAAGGCAAAAGCTCCATGCGATTCTCCTCGGCTCAGTCGGGATTGATTCGGGCGCGCAGCGCATCCACGAGCGCGCCTGTTCCTGAAAGCTCGCGAGCCGTCCCGAACAGCGTGAAGTCGGGGCGCTGCAGCGCGACGGCGCAGTCGTGCGCGGCGAACCAGCGCGCATAGGCGCCGTCGACGTCGCGCAGCGGCGCGTCGCCTGCGATGTGCGCGCAAACGCCGCCGCGCGCCGCGAACCAAGCGCGCTGCACGGGTGTTAGGTACGGCGCGGGGTCGCCTCGAGTCGAGACGAGCGCGAAGCCGGCGCCGACGACATCGTCGAAGCGCGCGACGCCGTTCGCGCCGGCGACGCGCGCCTGCAGAAACAGCCCGCCCGCGGCCGCAGCGTCCGGCACCCAACAGCCCGGCCCGAGCTTCGACGAGGGCGCGGGCGTCGTCAGCCCCGCGGCGCGCGCGGCCGGGATCATCCGCTCATCGCGCGCTTTGGCCTCGCTCGGGTCGGCGATGCAGATCACGCGGCCGAGCGCGACCGAGAACTCGATCGTCTGCTTCGCGTGCGGCGCTCGCTCGCTCTCGTAGCTGCCCAGCAACGCATCGCTCGCGAGGCCGCCGAGCACGAGGTCGAGCTTCCACGCGAGGTTTGCCGCATCGCGCAGGCCCGAGCACATGCCTTGGCCGGCGAACGGAGGCATCAGGTGCGCGGCGTCGCCTGCGAGCAGCACGCGACCGCGCCGCCAGGCTTCGGACCAGCATGCGCGGAAGGTGTAGACGGCGTGGCGTTCGAGCCTCGCGTTATCAGGGCGGACGTCCCACGCGGCGAGCAGTTGCCAGGCCGTCTCGACTCGATTGAGCTCCTCGAGCTTCTCGTGCGGAAGGCGCATGAATTCCCAGCGCCGCCGGCCCGGGCCTCCCGAGACGAGCGTCGTCGGCCGTGCGGGATCACAGAGCTGCCAGTTCAGCGGCGACCACACGCGCGTCTCGTGCGGGATCACGTCGACCACCAGCCAGTCGTAGGCGAAGCCGAGGTCGTGCCAGCCCGAGCCGATCGCTGCACGCGTGAAGCTGTTCGCGCCGTCGCAGCCGACTGCGTAGTGCGCTCGCACCTCGAGCGCGTCGCCCGCCTCACTGCGCGCACCGAGCAGCACCGAATCGCCCGCGTCGTGCAGCAGGTGTGCGTCGAAGCCTCGCAGAATGCGCACGCTCGCGAACGAGCGTGCGCGCCGTTCGAGCGCGGCTTCGAGCTGCGGCTGGTGACACATGTTGGAGTCGGGCCAGCCTGATAACCCGGCTTCGCGCTCGCGCCCGAAGCGCAGCAGCACCTCGCCCGCCGCGTTGCGCCATTCGTAGATCGGCGCGGCCTCGGTGAAGCCGTCGAGCTCTGCTGCAACCCCTACGCTCTGCAGGATGCGCGCGACCTCGTGATCGAAATGCACTGCGCGCGGCAGCGGGTAGGGCGCCGCGAAGCGCTCGATCAGCGCGACGTTGCGGCCGCGCTGCGCGAGCAGAATCGCGAGCGTGAGCCCCGTCGGGCCGCCGCCCACGATCGCGACGTCGCAACGCATCCGCGCGCCTGCGTTCATGCTGCTCCCCAAGTCCGCGCCGCGGCGAACGCGTCGTAGCCGTACAGCGCCGGTGTTTGGCTCCCGAGCCCGCGCCCGCTGCGCATGTGCAGATTGCGCCACCAGCTCCGCGGCGCGCGCATGTGGTAGAGCGAGCTGTTACGGCGCGAGCCGAGCTGAATGCTCGCCGTGCGCGCGACGCGCAGCGACTCGTAGCGCGCGAGCGCCGCGGGCACTTCGCCGTCCCCCGCCGCAGCGATGCACTCGCCCAGTACGGCGGCGTCCTCGATCGCCATGCACGCACCCTGCGCCATGAACGGGAGCGTCGCGTGACACGCATCGCCGAGCAGCGTTCCCACGCCGCGGCTCCAATGCGCGAGCGGCTCGCGGTCGAACAGCGCCCACCGGAAGCAGCCGTCGGGATCGGCCTGGTCGATGATCGCCCGCACGGTCGGGTGCCAACCCGAGAAGTCGCGCAGCAGCTGGCGCTTGTCGCCGCGTGCCGTCCAGGACTCGTCGCGCCAGTCGCTGCGCTCGACCACGGCCACGAAGTTCACGAGCTCGCCGCGGCGCACGTAGTAGTGCACGAAGTGCGCGCCGGGGCCCATCCAAAGCGCGGCGACGGGGCGCACGTCGCCGCTGCGCACGGAATTGGCGGGAACCAGGCCGCGCCACGCGACGTTTCCGGTGAAGCGCGGTGCCGCGGGGCCGAGCAGCGCTGCGCGCACGGGCGACTTGATGCCGTCGGCGCCGACCAACAGATCTGCCTCGAGCCGCTGCCCGCGCGCGGTCGTCGCGCATGCGCGCTGCGCGTCGATCTCGCACGCCGTGAACGCATCGCCCAACCGCAGCTCGATCTCCGCTCGCTGGGCTGCCGCGCTCGCCAGCACCGAGATCAGGTCGGCGCGATGGACGTGGTAGTAAGGCGCGCCGAACTGCGCGGCGACCGCGGCGCCGAGCGGGACGCGGCTCAGCGCGAGCCCCAGCTTCCAGCTGCGCGCCTCCACCGCCTCGGGGCGAAACGCGATCTCGCCGAGCGCGCGCTCGAGCCCGAGCGCGAATAACACGCGCGTGGCGTTCGGTGAGAGCTGGATGCCCGCGCCGATCTCGCCGAGCTGCGAGGCTTGCTCGACGACGGTGACGCGCACGCCCTTGTGCGCGAGCGCGAGCGCGGCGCTGAGGCCGCCGATTCCGCCGCCCACGACCAGCGCGCTTCGCGTGCTCACGCCGCGGCTCCGCGCGCGCGGTCGATCACGGCGAGAGGATCGGTGGGCGCCGCGTCGCCGCGCCAGGCGACGTGCTGGTCCGGCCGCACGAGCAGCAGATTCCGCTCGCAGACGGAACGCGCGTGGGCGTCGTCGACGCGCAGCATCGTCAAGGGAACGCCGCGCGAACGCGCCGCGGCGGCGAGGCCGGTCGCGTCCGCCTCGCCGAAGGCAAGCGCCGTGAAGCCATCACCCAACAAGTCGTGCAGAACGCGGCCGTCCTTCAGGAAGACGCTCGGCAGCCGCGCACCAGGCCACGTGCTCGGCGCGTAGCGGACCGGATCGAGCGCGGGTGCAGCGCCCGGCTCCTGGCAGATGATCCGCGAGTCGTCGTAGCGGTAGCCGAGCTCGATGCCGAACGATTCGTTCTCGGCGTTCCCCAATGCGCCGATCGCATGGCCGACGGCGGCGCGCGAGTCGGGAGTCCCGAGCCCGTCGGTGCCCAACCCCTCGAGCATCACCTTCGCGATCTCGCCGCGCACGGCCATGTGACGCGCCGAGGCTTCACGATTGCGGGCTGCGACGGGCCGACGCTCGGCCTCGTACGAGGCTAGCAATCCGGCACCGCCCCAGCCTTGGAGTACGGCCGCGAGCTTCCAGCCCAGGTCGAAGGCGTCGCCGATTCCGGTGTTCATTCCGTAGCCGCCGGTCGGGATGTATTGGTGCGTGGCGTCGCCGGCGAGCCACACGCGCCCGGCGCCGTAGCGCTCCGCCAACAGCAAGTGCGGTGTCCACGCGTTCGCGACGAGGATCTCGGCGTCGAATGCGCGTCCAGCGAGAGCGTGCAGCGCCGCGCGCGGATCCGTTCGTTGCGCCTCGTCGGGCGCGGCGAGCGGCACGTGCAGAGTCCAGATCTCGCGATCGTCTTGCGCGATCAGCGTTCCGCGCAGCGACTGGTAGTGCCAGGCGACGCCGAAGCGCTGGAGCACGTCCAGCGCGCGTGAGCGGAAGTGGATCATGAACAGCGCAGCGACGCGCGACGCGCCCTCGAGCTCGATGCCGAGCTGCTGGCGCACGCGGCTCCCGCCGCCGTCGCAGCCCACCAGGTACGCGCAGCGCAGCGTGCGCGTCTCGCCCGTCGCGCTGCTGCGGATCTTCACGTCGACACCCGCGGCGTCCTGCTCGAACGACTCGAATGCCCAGCCGAAGCGCGCGTCCGTTCGAGCCGGCGGCGGCGATTCGCCAGAGCTCGCCGGTTCCTCGTCGAGGAAGCTCTTCAGCACCGGTTCGATCAAGATCTGGGAGACGCGCAGCGCGGGCTCGCGCGCGCACGATCCGTCGTTCGCGAAGCGGATGATCTCTCGAGCGCGAGCGGGCGTCGGATAGCGGAAACGCGTGAGCTCGTCGCCGCAGAGCGTCGTCACCCAGGAGATGTCGAACGGGTGATCCTCGGGCACGCCGGCGGTACGAATGCGCTCGTGCATCCCCAGGCGCCGGAACAGCTCCATCGAGCGCCCATTGGTGATGTCCATCTTCGGATGGCGTGTGGTCGTCTCGTTGCGCTCGACCAGCACGCTCGCGATGCCGCGCAGCGCGAGCACGCGCGCGAGGGTCAACCCGACCGGCCCGCCCCCGGCAATCACGACGGGCGCATCGAGCGGCCGCGTCATCGCAGCTCTCGCGCCAGCGCGACGATGTCGTCAGGCGCGAGGAACTCCCGCGGCACCGGCGGCCCCCAAGCCGCGAGCCCCGCGACCGGAAGCGAGGACGCGACGCGCCAGGCTTCCTGGTCCGCGACTACGTCCAGATCGCTCGTGTACTCGGCGAAGTTCCCGGCCGGGTCGCGCAAGTACCAGAAGTAGTTACTGCCGATCGCGTGCCTGCCGAGGCCCCAGGCATGACGAGCGGGATCCGCCGCGACCATCGCGGCAGCGGCAGAGCCCACCGCGTCGACGTCGTCCATCTCCCACGCGGTGTGATGCAGAAACGCGAACGGGCCAGGCTGCACGAGCAGGTTGTGGTGATCGTTCGAGCAGCGCAGGAACGCCGCGCCGAGGCCCGTGATCTCGTCGCTCACGTGGAAGCCGAGGCCCTCGACGAAGAAGCGCCGCGACGCGGCCGGGTCAGTCGAGGTCGTGACGACGTGCGAGAGCTTGCGCGGCCGCGGGTTCTCCGCCGGCGCGAACGCGGCGGCGGAGCGCGCGTTCATGCGCACCGCGCGGCCGGGGCCGTTCGTCGCGAGCTGCGGGCGCGCCGTCTGCTTCGTGCGCGGCTCGATCGCGAGCTCGGCGCGAATGCCCGTAACAGGCTCGGTCGCGCACAGCTTCGCCCCACTGCGCTCGCACGCGACGCCGAGCTTCGCGAGCGCGGCCTGCGCGCGGCCGAGATCGTCCGCGTCATCGACGCCGACCGTGAGCCCAAGCAGCGCGCGCCGCGGCGCCGCAGCGAAGCGCAGCTGCTCGCCGCCGTCGGCCGTTGCGAAGCTGGCGGCGTCGATCTCGGTGAGCCCGAAGTCGCGATAGAACGCGCGCGTCGCAGGCAGTGCGCCGCCGGGGACGCCGATCTCGACGCGAGCGAGTCGATGCAGAGCCATCAGACGTCACCGCGCGCGATGAACGCGCTGGTCAGAGGCTCGGGAATCACGCGATTTTCGAGCGCGCCGAGGCCCTCTATCTCGACGCGCATGCTGTCGCCCGCCTTCAACAGGCGCGGCGGCTTCATCGCGATGCCGACACCGCCTGGTGTACCCGTCGCGACGACGTCGCCCGGCTCGAGCGTGAACGCGGTGGAGAGATGTTCGACGATCGCGGCGCAGTCGAAGATCAGCTGCTTCGTGTTCGAGTCCTGCCGCAGCTCGCCGTTCACCCAGGTGCGCACGCGCAGGCCGCTCGCGTCGATCTCGTCTGCGGTAGTGAGCCACGGGCCGAGCGGACCGTGAGTGTCGAAGGATTTGCCCATCGTCCAAGTCGGCACGCGCAGCTGCCAATCGCGCACGCTGACGTCGTTGACGACGAGGTAGCCGGCGATCACCTCGTGCGCGCGCGAGCGCGGCACGTGGCGACAGCGCGCGCCGATCACGAAGCCGAGCTCGCCCTCATAGTCGAGCGCGCTCGAGGCTCGCGGGAGGTGGACGTCGTCGTTCGGGCCGGCGACGCAGCTCGACTGCTTGTTGAAGACGGTCGGCCACTTCGGGGTTTCGAGGCCGGCCTCGGCGACGTGGTCTGCGTAATTGAGGCCGATCGCGAGGAACTTCGGCGGCCGCAGGATCGGCGCGGCGAGTGTTAGGGACGCGAGCGGCAGGCGTTCACGCGCGCTCGCGGCGGCGCTCTTCGCTCGCGCGAGCGCTTCGGGCCCGGCCGCGAGCAGCTGAGCGAGATCGCGCGGCAGCGAAGGCGCGACGGCCGAAAGCTCGACGACGTGATCATCGAGCACGACGCCGACACGCGGAACGCCGGCTTGGAGAAAGGTGCAGAGCTTCATGGGGTCTCCGGGTTCGGGAGCAGACGATTCTCAGGGATCTCAGCGAGGCTTCGAGCGCCGCGCGGGCGTTTGCGGCGGTGCGCTCTTTGCCAATGCACCGTCGATCAGCCAGTCGACGATCGCGTTCGCGTGGGCTTCGACGAGCTTCGGATCGCGGGGATCTCGGCCCGTGACGCGCTCGACCTCGGGCGCAACGGCGAGCATGTGCGTCGCGGCGCCGATCATCACGTAGTGGAAGTGCGCCGCGTCGAGGCCGGGCGCGGCCTTGCGAATGTTCGCGACGGAGGCCTCGTAGAGCGGGCGGACATGGCGATCGACGAGCCAACGCAGCCGCGGGCCGTCGTGCGCGCCCTCGTGCGTCATGAAACGGTGAAACTCCGGGTGCTTCGCAGCGAAGCGAACGAAGCGCTTGGTGACTGCGCGCCAGCGCTCGATCGGCGAGACGTCGCGCAGCGCTTCCTCGGCGGCGCCCAAATCCCTCGCCAGCTCCGCGAACACCCAGTCGACCGCGGCTTCCCAAAGCGCTTGCTTGCTCGCGTAGTGGTAGGTGACGAGCCCTTGCGGCACGCCGGCGTCGGCGGCGATCTCGCGCGTGGTAGCGCCGTCGAAGCCGCGCTCGGCGAAGGCGGCGAGCGCGGACGAGAGGATGCGTTCCGGCGTCGGAGCGCTGGCTGCGCGGGGGCGTAGGGCAGTGCGCTTGCGGCGAGAAATGGGCGGCATGCCGCCAGTATTGGTCAATCGAACAACAAATGTCAATAGTCTAGTTCGGATGACAAATCGGAGAGGTTGGATGTCCGGCTGCGCCCACGCATCGTGGTGCGGGGCCGGGTCGGCAGGCGAGAGAGAGAAAAAAGCGCCGGCGCTGGGGAGCCGTCAGCTCTCGAGCTTCGCCGCCAGCTCCGACAGCTGGTGGGCGAGCGCCTCCGGCGCGGAGAAGAACGGCGAATGATCCGTCGCGAGCGTTGCGACATGCGGGATTCCGGCTCGCTCGCGCATCCAGCGTTGATGAGCGAGCGAGATCGCGCGGTCCTCGCTGCACTCGATGTATGCGCGCGGCGGCAGCGGGCCGCGCGGGGCGGAGACGCGCTGGAACGTTGGCAGATTGGGTTGCGCGCACAGGCGGGAGATCGCGAGCGCCGGGACGTCCGGGGGGCAGGTGTTGTAGAAAACTGCCGGCGCGCGCTCCGGGAGGATGGTCGTGCTCACGAAGCGCCGCTTGATCGCCGTAAGCACGCCACTTTCGCGATCGCGTGAGGCGAGCCCCATCAATGATTCGCGCGGCTCCGGCACGAACGCGCACAGGTAGACGAGCCCGGCGAAAAGGCTGGGCTCGCGAGCGGCCGCCTCGCTGATGACGACGCCGCCCATGCTGTGACCGACCGCGATCGCCGGGCCGCCACTCGCGCGCGCGGCCTCGCAGACGCGTCGCGCGTAGCTGCCGAGCGTCACCCGCCAGCTGCGCGTCGCGTCGGCGCCGTGAGCGGGCAAGTCCGGCGCGATGACGCTGTGGCCGCGCTCGCGCAGCAGCGGGAGCACGCGCTCCCAGCACCACGCGCCGTGCCAGGCGCCGTGAATCAAGACGAAGCGGCTCATGCGGGTCCTCGCTCGCGCGAGCATGCGTGATAGCTTGCGCGGAGCATGAACGGAACGCTGCTCGGCTTGGCCTCGCTCGCGATCGGGCTCGCGCCTGGCGAGGACTGCGTGCCGACTGAACGAGGAGCCTGAGTGGCGGACGAACCGCGCATCGCCGTGTTCGTGGATTTCGAGAACCTCGCGATCGGCGCGCGCGACATGCGCGGGCAGGAATCGTTCAAGATCGAGGTGGTGCTGCGCCGCCTGCTCGAGAAGGGGCGCATCGTCTTCAAGCGCGCCTACTGCGACTGGTCGCGCTACCGCGAGGCCACCAAGGAGCTGCACCAGCAGGGCGTCGAGCTGATCGACGTGCCGCACACGGGGATGTCCGGAAAGAACAGCGCGGACATCCATCTCGTCGTGGACGCGCTCGAGCTCTGCCACGCGAAGCTGCACATCGACGTGTTCGCGCTGCTCACCGGCGACAGCGATTTCTCGCCGCTGGTCGCGAAGCTGAAGGAGAACGACAAGCGCGTGATGGGCGTCGGCGTCAAGAGCTCGTCCTCGAAGCTGCTGATCCAGAGCTGCGACGAGTTCATCTATTACGACGACCTGGTGCGCGCGAAGGCGGCGGCCGTGAAGCCGGCCGCGCGTCACGCGCCGGCTGCGGCCGCGGGCGGCGGGAAGGAGGCGAAGGCCGAGAAGGGCGACGTCGACAAGAAGACCGAGGCGCGCGAGTGGCTCGTCGAGACCGTCGGCGCGCTCGCGGAAGACTACGAGGCGCCGTGGGGCTCGATGGTGAAACAGACGCTGAAGCGCGTGCATCCCGGCTTCAACGAGATCTATCACGGCTACCGGGATTTCGGCGAGCTGCTCGAAGACGCCGAGGACGCGGGCCTGGTCGAGCTCGACTGGGACGAGAAGCGCGGGAATTATCAGGTGCGCCTCGCGAAGGCGAAGCGCGCGCGCGCGGCGAAGTAGCTAGCGCGCCAGGGGACGGGGCGGCTCGGCGGACGCACCCGCGGGCGGCGACGGCTTCGCGCGCGGCGCGAGGTTCTTTTCGAAGAACGCGATCAGCGCCTCGTACCAGCGGATGCGGTTCGCTTCGAGCGCGAAGCCGTGGATCTCGTGCTCGAATTCGAGGTACTCGACGGGCTTGCCCGCCTTGCGCAGCGCGGCGTGCATCTTGCGCGAGTGCTCCACGCGCACGTTTCCGTCCTGCTCGCCATGGCCCAACAACACCGGCGCGACGATCTCGCTCGCGCGCCGCCGCGGTGAGAATTCGCGCAGGCGCTCGCGGTCGCTCCAGCCGCCTCCGACGCGCTCGCGCTGGATCTCGCTCGTGAAGCTCCCGTACCAGCGATCCTCCGCGAGCATCGAGGGCAGATCGCTGACGCCGGCATACGCCGCACCCGCCGCAAACAGCTCGGGCGTGCGGATCAAGCCCATCAGCGCCGCGTAGCCGCCGTAGCTCGTGCCGTAGATCCCGATGCGTTCGGGATCTGCGATGCCGCGTGCGATCGCCCACTTCACGCCGTCCGTGATGTCATCTTGCATCTTGCCGCCCCACTCGCGATGGCCGGCCTCTTCGAACGCGCGGCCGTAGCCGGAGCTGCCGCGGTAGTTCATCTGCAGCACCGCGAAGCCGCGGCTCGCGAACAGCTGCAGCTCGGGATTCCAGTCGATCCAGTCGCGCACTTGCGGCCCACCGTGTGGAATCACGACGAGCGGAAGCGGCTCGGAGTCGCGGTCCGGCGGCAGCGTGAGAAACGCCGGGATCTCGAGGCCGTCGCGCGCCTGATAAGTGACGGCCTGGGTCGCAGCCACCAGCTCGAGATCCACCGCGGGGTGAGACTCGAACAGCTTCGTGAGCGCCTGCTTCTCGCGATCGTGGAAGAAGAAGACCGGAGGCTGCGTGTCCGAGGATGCTTCGAGAATCGTCAGGTTCCCCGCCTGATCGCTGCTGACGGGATAAAACTCCACCTGGCGGGCGAGCTCGCGCTGAAGCGCGCTGCGCAGCGCCTCGTGCTCCCGCTTCGCGTCCTCGTCGAAGAACTCGAGGCGCGGGCGCTCGTCGATGAACAGCGCGCCGACGACCTTCTCGCTACCAGGCGCCAGCAGCGGTGCGCTGACGTCGACCGTCGGGTGCGTGAACGCCGGCGTCAGCTGCTTAGTCGCGATGTCGAGCGTGAAAAGCGCCGCGCGTCCCTCGTGATCGGCGACGACATAGACCTTGCTCGGATCCGCGTGAAACGCGACGAACGCCGGGCCGCGCTCCTCGAGAATGTCGAAGCTCGCGACCAGCGACAGATCGCCTTCTGCGTCCGCGCGCGCCCAGAGCTGATACGCGTTGCCGACGACGGTCACGCCGACACGCAGCCGGCCTTTGGCGTCGGCCGACCAATCGACGATCTGGTGCTTTCGCGCTTGAACCAGCCCACCTGCGCGGCGGCCATCACTCGCGCGAATTCGGCGCACGCGCCCCCAGTCGTCGATCAGCACGTTCTCGGGGTCGTCGGGCAGCAGATGAACCAGGTCGGGCATCCAGCCGAGAAAGCGCGCCTCGCCGTCGGCGAGCGAGATCGCGAACAGCTGCGAAGCCCGCGCCTTCACGCCGATCGCGTACGGGTCCTTGCGCTCGTTGGTCACCCACAGCACGTCGGGCTTCGCCCAGCCGAGCCAGCCGAAGCGCACGGCGGGGTCGGCGAATTGGCCGCGCGGCGTAATCGGTCCGCCGAGCGCGGCGCGGGTCGCGACGATCTGCAGGTCTTGCTGAGCGAGCACGAACGCGATGCGCTTGCCATCGGGAGAGAGCGCCGGGCTCGAAACTGCCGGGTTCGCGAACAGCGCGCGCACCGGGATCGGCGCGGATGTTTGCGCCAGCGCGGGCGACGCAAGCAGCGCGCCGAGAACGACGGCGCCGCAGCGGCGAAATACGGAGCGCAGCGAGCGCATGCGCCTCACTTCGCCGCCGTAGTAGCCGCCTCGCGCGGCGCGAGGTTCTTCTCGAAGAACGCGATCAGTGCCTCGTACCAGCGGATGCGATTGGACTCGAGCATGAAGCCGTGGATCTCATGCTCGAACTCCAGGTACTCGACTGGCTTGCCGGCTTTGCGCAGCGCGGCGGCCATCTTGCGCGAGTGGTGCACGTGCACGACGTCGTCCTCGTCACCGTGGCCGAGCAGAATCGGAACGCCCGCGTGCTCCGCGAGCTTCAGTGGGGAGTTGTTGCGCAAGCGGGCGTCGTCGCCACGCTCGCCCCCGACGAGTGGCTCTGCGTACGGAACGAAGCCGCGGAATGCGTCGTCGTCCATCATCAGCTCGAGGTCGCTGACGGGTGCGTACGCCGCCGCGGCGCGGTACAGGTCGGCCGTCTTCGTAGCGCCGATGAGCGCCGCGTAGCCGCCGAAGCTCGAGCCGTAGATGCCGACGCGGTCCGGGTCCGCGATGCCCTCGGCGATCGCCCATCTCACGCCGTCGCTGATGTCGTCCTGAATCTTTTGACCCCATTCGCGGAAGCCGGCCTGCAGATGCGCCCTACCTAGGCCGTCCGAACCTCGGAAGTTCGGCTGGAGCACCGCAAAGCCGCGGTTCGCGAGCAGCTGCACCTCGGCGTTCCACTCGCGCCGGTCGCGCACGAATGGGCCGCCGTGCGGTAGTACGACGAGCGGAGGACGTTCGCCCGAAACGCCGGCCGGAAGCGTCAGGTAGCCGGGTATCCGCATTCCGTCGCGCGCCGGGTATTCGATTGCGCGCATCGGCGCCATCCGGTCCGCGCGCAGGGCGGGGTACTGGTCGAGGAGGTGCGAGAGCGCCTTGCGCTCGCGGTCGTAGGCATAATAAGCGCTCGGCTGGACGTCGGAGCTGACGTGGAGGATCAGGAAGCGGCCGTCATCGCTCGCGCTCGCGATTTCGTGAACGACCTCGCGGCCGAACTCGGCGGAGAAGACCTTCCGCAGCGAATGCCATTCCGACGCGGCGGCCTCTTCGAACAGCTGGACTTGCGGTGCGTCGGTCGTGAACGCGACACCGATGACGCGAGCCGAGGGGCCGACCTCGCGCACCAGCGCGCGCACGTCGACCTCGGGGTGTGCGAACACGAGCTCCCCGATTTGCTTCGCCGCGATGTCGAACTCGAAGATCGCGTCGCGCCCCGCGTGGTCGCCGACGACATAGAGCTTGCGCGGGTCCGCGTGGAAGCCCGCGAATCGAACCCCGCTCTCCCGATACAGCGTGTGCTGCGCCACGTCACGCAGGAACTTCTCGCCCGGCAGCTTCGCCCAGAGCACGTATCGGTTGTTACGGTCGACCGCCTCGCCGGCGCGGACGACGCCCGTGCGGTCGGC
>Ga0187894_10003997_pt1 | contig 16109 bp, 11 predicted proteins | sample GBC1701081metaG_FD_136650 | JGI IMG/M metagenome (GOLD analysis project Ga0187894, IMG submission 136650) | White microbial mat communities from a lava cave in the Kipuka Kanohina Cave System on the Island of Hawaii, USA - GBC170108-1 metaG ... | reverse complement strand
TGGCTGCAGAACGCGCTGCGCCGCGATTCCGGTAGCTGGATTGCGCTCGAGAAGCTGCCCGCAATCGAGCGTGCCGCGCTCGCCTCTTGCAGTCCTGAGGCCCGGGTGCGCGATGGAATTCCCGAAGATCCGCGGTTCTGCCCGTTCGAGCCACGCGCCATTCTTTGCAGGGGGCCCGAAACGAACGACTGCCTCACCGTCGCTCAGGTCGTCATGATCGACCGCATTCAGGACGGCCCAAGCGACCGCGACAGCGGCCTACACCTTGCCTTCGGATTCGAGGCCACCTCCGCGAACGTGCCGGACAACTGGTCGCGGTGGATCCTCGATCCGAGGCGAGACAGTGATGCCCAACTCAAGTTCGCCGAACAGTTCTTTCGCTTCATGGTGCACGACGAGCGCACCTGGACGGTAGAGCGTTTCGTGCCGTCGCATGATTTCACGCGAGCGCGCGACCGACCGATCGGCGCAGAAACGCTCTCCCAGGTGCTCGATGCCGCAAGCACGGACCTTGCGAGTTTCGCGCGGCAGGGAGGGCGTCTGCTGATGTACTTCGGCTGGGCGGACGCCCTGCTGTCACCTCGAACGGGACTCGACTACTACCAGCGCGTCACGAAGCGCATGGGCGGCGTCGAGTCGACGCGGGCGTTCTTCAGGTTGTTCATGGTACCCGGCATGCTCCATTGTCAGGGCGGGCCCGGCGCGAACGCGTTCGGGCAGGCCGCAGTCAGCCCCGGGTTGCGCGACGATCCCACGCACGACATACGTCGGGCGCTCGAACGGTGGGTGGAGAAGGGAGCAGCCCCCGATTGGATCGTTGCGACGAAGTACTCCGCGGATGACCCCGGCCGCGGCGTAGAAACCTCGCGTGTCTTGTGCGCTTTTCCACAAATTTCCGCGATGGAGAACCCGGCCATCGCGGGAAACACGGGGGTGCCCGCCTGCGTCGATCCGCCGGCGGATGATGCGATCGACATTCAATACTAGGAGTTGGTGACATGTCTTCCGCCGCAAGACCATCCGGAGCGCGCGAACAGTTCGAGCGCGACGGCTACACGATCTACCGCAACGTGCTCGACGCGGAGCTGGTGGCCGAGTCGAGCCGACACGTGGAGTGGCTGGCCGCACGCAATCCCGATCTCAGACCGGAGCAGCTCGGCCATCGCCTGCTCGGGCAGGATCCGTTCTGGTTACGGCTGGTGAGCGACGCGCGTCTGCTGGATATCGCCGAGGAGTTCGTCGGGCCGGACATTGCGCTGTTCGCCTCTCACTATATTTCCAAGCCACCGGGCGACGGAATGCCCGTGCTCTGGCACCAGGACGGAAGCTACTGGCCGCTCCAGCCGATGGAGGTCGTCTCGCTCTGGCTCGCCGTGGATGACTCGACGCCGGATAACGGCTGCATGCGCGTGATACCGGGCACCCAGCACCTGGACCTCAAGGAACTGACGCCGCGTACCGACGTGGCCAACGTATTGCGGTCCGGGATGGATACCTCGCACGTGGATGAATCCGCCAGTGTCGATCTGATCCTGCGTGCCGGTGATGTCTCCGTTCATCATCCGAACGTCATTCATGGGTCGAACGCCAATCGCTCCACACGGCGGCGCTGTGGCCTCACCATCCGCTACATCCCGACCAGCACCCGCATCATCAGCGACGAGCCCTGGCCCTCGGCGTTCCTCCTGCGTGGAGCACCGGTCGCCGGGATCAACCAGTATCGTCCGCGTCCACGCTACGAGTCGGGGCGTCACATGGAATTTCGCGGCTGCGAGACCTGGGCGCCGTAGAGAACAAGCCCATCGCTCATGAACGCGGCTGAAACGCGTGCGCACGCGGCTCGCGAGGTAGACGGCTCGTACTCCTGGACCCTCGTCGCGCTGTTGTGGGTGGCTGCGTTCGTCAATTCGGCCGGCCGGTGTGTTCCGGTCGCGGTGATGCCGCAGCTGCGTGAGCAATTCGGGCTGAGTCTGACGCAGCTGGCGCTCGTCAACTCGGCCTTCTTCTGGGTCTACGCGCCGGCGGCGTTCGTAGCGGCCCGGTTGGGAGAAAGAGCACGTCGCTCGCGGGTGATCGTCGGTGGTCTTCTGTTGTGGAGTGTGGCAACCGGTCTCGTCTCCCTTGCAACTGGTTTCGCGAGTCTGGTTGCGCTGCGGGCGATGGTCGCTCTCACAGAAGCCAACTACTACCCGGCGAGTACGGCGCTGATCAGCGACTGGCACGGGGGCGGGACCCGGAGCTGGGCACTCTCGATACACCAGACCGCTGTCTTTGCCGGGGCCGCCATCGGCGCGCTCGGCGCGGGCCTCGTGGCCGACCAGCTCGGCTGGAACACGCCTTTCCTCGTCCTCGCTTCGCTCGGGTTGTTCTATTGCATATTTCTCCGACGCCGACTGCGCGATGCACCCGTGCGCAGTCTCGGCGCCGGGCACGCCGCGGAGACTGTCGTCCGCGAGCCGATCCGCACCGTGCTGCGGCGGCGCCCGGCACTCTATCTCTGCGCCGTGTTCTTCCTGGCCACGGGTGCGTCCGCCGGCGTCTGGGTCTGGGCGCCGACTTTCGTACACGACGCACACAGGGTCGGACTGGCGACGGCGGCGCTGTATGGCACCGCGATGCCTGCCCTCGCGGGCCTGCTGTTCGTTCCGTTCGGTGGTTTTCTCGCCGACCTGCTTGCAAGGCGTACGCCTCTTGGAAGGTTCTATACACTGGCGATCGGCTTGGCGCTCGCGGGTGCGCTGTTGTTGCCGCTGGCGGCGACGAGTTCGGCTCTGGGCGTTGGGCTGGTACTGCTCGCATCGGCTGCCGGCAAGGCTCTGTTCGACGGGTCCATCTACGCCGCCATGCATGACGTCGTACCGCCTGAAGCACGCGCAACCGCGGTTGGCTTGATGACCATGGCGGGTTTTTGCGGCGCCGGGCTCACACCCATCTTCGTCGCCGAAGCGAGCAAGCTGCTCGGAACCGTCGGTGGCATGGCTTCGCTCGCGCTGTTGTATTTCGCCGCAGTTGCCCTGGTGATGGCGATTCGTAGCGCGGCCCGTCGCACGATTCTCGAAACGCGTCTCGACGAGGAGGTGGGCACGCCGTGACCGGTGCAGATACGGCGCAACGTGAGACCGCCCTGCGCTCGCGACTTCGCGAGCTCGCTGGGACCACGGAGGCGCATGTTGCGTTCGCACCAGGCCGCATCAATCTGATTGGCGAGCACACCGATTACACGGGAGGGTGGGTGCTGCCAGCCGGTCTCGCTCTAGGAACTTGGGTCGCCGCTGCCCCGAACGGTCGCGATTCACTCACCGTGTACTCGGAGAGTCAGCAGGAAGCGATCACACTACCGCTCAACGCTATCCCAGCGCAGACGCGCCGGCACTGGAGCGACTACGTAGCGGGAGTCGCCTGGTCTCTGCAGCAGACGGGTCGTATCCTCCGCGGCGCGACTCTATATATATGCAGCGATATCCCGATAGGCTCGGGCTTGAGTTCCTCTGCGTCGCTCGAGGTTGCGGTTGCGCGCGCGTTGCTGACAGTCGCGGACCTCCAGATGGCCCCCGTCGACATCGCCCTGGCGTGCCAGCGGGCCGAGAACGAGTACGTGGGCGCACGCTGCGGGATAATGGATCAGTTCGCCGCCACGCATGCGCGACGCGGTCAGGCGCTGCTGCTCGACTGCGGCAACCTGGCTTGGGCGGGTGTTCCTCTGCCGACGACCCATCGATGGATCGTGGCGAACACGATGGTGCGTCACGCGCTGGCTTACGGCGAGTACAACGTCCGCCGCGCCGAATGCGAGACGGTCGTGGCCGAAGCAGCCAGGCTGCTCCCACACCGCCGACGGCTCGCCGACCTCGATCACGTCGAGGCCGCGCGCCTCGCGCGGATTCTGTCCCCGCGCCTCGCGGCACGCTTGCGCCATGTCGTCAGCGAGAACCGGCGTGTCCTTGAAACCGTGCGGATGCTGCACAGCGGCGACGTAGCCGGCGTCGGTCGTCTGCTGGTTGCTTCCCACCAGAGCTTGCGTGACGACTTCAACGTCAGCTGCCCGGAGCTCGATTCGATGGTGGAGCTCGCGATGCCGATTCCCGGCGTGGTCGGCACCCGCATGATCGGCGGTGGCTTCGGCGGATGCACGCTGTCGCTGGTAACCGCTGCTCAGGCGGACATCGTGGTCGAACGTCTCGGGTCGGCGTACGCGCGCCTGCACGGGCGCAAGCCATCTGTGTTCATCTGCGACTTGAGTGGCGCAGAGGGTTCAAAGCCGTGAGCGCGCGTGACGGCTCACCTGGCTCGGCCGACCTGCTGGTGCAGGCACTCTCCGGCCAATCGCACCGGCGCCGCAATGCGCTGACCGGCAGATGGGTCCTGGTATCCCCACACCGAACGCTGCGTCCGTGGTCCGGACAGCACGAGGCGGCCGGCCGCGAAGCCAGGCCGGACTACGATCCCGCCTGCTGTCTCTGCCCGGGCAACACACGCGCTGACGGCACGCGCAACCCGGTATACGAAAACACTTTCGTGTTCGCCAACGATTTCCCGGCGTTGACCAAACCCCGGCACGTGGCATCGGTCGGTAACGATCTGTTCGCCGCTGCGGCTGTCGGAGGTGAATGCCGGGTGATCTGCTATTCGCCGCGTCATGACCTTTCGCTCGGTGACCTGCCCCCGCCGGCTGCGATCGAAGTCGTGCGCTGCTGGCGGCGGGAGTTTCGCGCGTTGGATGAGCAGCCCGACAGGGCCTATGCCGTGATCTTCGAGAATCGCGGCGAGCTGATGGGCGCCAGCAATCCGCATCCGCACGGGCAAGTGTGGGCCACCAGTACTTTGCCTGACGAAGTAGTCGATGAGCTTGCACATCAGCGCGCGTACTACGAACGGCACGGACGCCCGCTGCTCGTCGACTATCTCCAGGCCGAGCAGCGCGAAGGGACGCGCCTGGTTCATCAGAACGCAAACTGGGTCGCGCTGGTTCCGTTCTGGGCGGTGTGGCCGTTCGAGCTGATGGTGCTACCTCGCCGACCTATTCCAGGCTTCGAGTCGATGACACCCGAGGAGGAGGTGAGTCTTGCCGCCATCCTTCAGTCGGTCATCGTGACCTACGATCGCCTCTTCGATGTACAGTTCGCTTACTCGATGGGCTGGCATCCCCGACCGGCGGGCCCCTGGACACATCCGGAATGGGTGCTGCACGCGCATTTCTATCCACCGTTGTTGCGCTCCGCTCACGTGCGAAAGTTCCAGGTCGGCTTCGAGCTCCTCGGCATGCCGCAGCGCGACCTCACGCCGGAGGCCGCGGCGGAACGATTGCGCGTCGTCGTGCGCTAGTCAGCCCGAAAGGTCCGCGCCCCGCCGCCGGCGAGCGTCGAGTGGTCAAGCGCCGCGAACGAAGGCCTTGATGGTCGCACACTCGCCGCTCGCGCCCGGACCCTGCGGACGGAGCGTGAAGTCGCCGGCTGCCGCCGGAACAATGAAGGTCTCGGCGTAGTGAATCGTGAGGGGCTCGAACGCGCCGTCGGGTGACTCCACCACTGCCTCCTCGCCTTGCACGAGATTGAGAACCTGCACACTCTGTCTAGAACGATGCAAGACTGGGTGGTGAAACCAGTGGCGTCTGGTCTCGATGAACTCGGCCTCGTGCAAGCCCGTCCGCTCCTCACGCCATCCGGGCCCCGAAGCCAAGGGCGTCACCTGGTTGATGAGCTTGCGCTTGGCATAAGCGGTGTCGCGATGCCAGGCGATGGAGCTGCAACCATGAAGCAGATGAATGGGACGGGGTCGTCCATCCAGTCCCAGCCGGCCCCAGTCCCACAGCTTGAAGGTAAAGATATAGGGCGTGGAACTGATTTCCAGCACCATCGAGTTCCTTCCTGCGCCATGCACCGTGCCCGCCGGAATGAGGAAGTGATCGTGACGTCTGGCGGGGAACCGGTTGACGTAGCGTTCCGCGGGAAACTCGGGTCCTCCCTTCTGTGCGAGCGTCAGATCGCGAACCATCTCGTCGGCCGCGACATTCTCGCGCAGGCCGAGGTAGACGCCCGCGTCGCTGTCCGCGTCCAGCAGGTAGTACGACTCGTCCTGGGTGTAGTGCATCCCGAACTTTCGCTGGATGTACTCGGTCGGCGGGTGAACCTGCAACGAAAGCGCGCCGCCGGACATCGTGTCCAGAAAATCGAAGCGGATGGGGAACTCCGCGCCGAATCGGCCGTACACCGCCTCGCCGAGAAGCGCCCGCGGCTCGCGGAACACCAGATCGATCGCGGGCAACTCGACACGCCGAGCCCCGAAAGCCAGCAACAGCGAGTTTTCCTCGGGCACGCAGTCGAAGCACCAGCCCAGGTTCTTCTGCTCGTGCCCCACGTCGCAGACCGTCTGCATCCAGTGGCCGCCCCACGGCGCCGGATCGAATAACGGAACCACGCGAAACGGCCGCCGCGCCGTCGCCTCGAGAGCTCGATTTACGTGCTGGGCACGCACCAGCTTGCACTCGGTGCTGGCCACCGTGTCGAGGAAGAACGCCACTCGCTCCCACAGCGAACGCTTGTGCCTGTCGGCCACCCGCCAATCGACGAAGTAGGCGCGCTTGTACTTCTCCGCGGGTCGTGCGGTGAGGTTCGTTGCTCCAAGATTGCCGATGACGCCGCGCCGCTGTCGCTGCTGGATCTCCCAGCGCGGCAAGTCGCAGTAGACGACCAGCCCTTCCTCGCTGATCAGGCTGGCGCCGACACCGTGGATGACCACGGTGCCGGATGCATCGCGAACGCGCCGGCGCAGGTCCTCGAGCGCAGTCGCCGCGAAGTACTCCCGCAGCTCGAGACGCGACATGACGCCGAACACCGGGTCGTCCGTCACGAACGGAGCGATCATCTGGTCGATTTCCGGCTCAGGTCGCAACGCCGCGAGCGTATCGATCACCAGGTCCGGCGCGAGTGCCCGCGACATCGCTTGCAGGTCTTCGGCACGCACGCCGGGATACGCGTCGATGACGAAGACGCGCGCTCCCGTGCTGCGCAGCGCGCGCGCGGCCGCATCCCAACCGACGACGCAATCCACTGCGTCGCCCGCTGGCACGCTGGGTAACCTGTCGTAATTGCTCCGACGCCCGGGCACGCGGTGAACCGGTACGTTGTCCGTCATGCCGCGGATCGCACTCGCACGAATTCGTGTCTCAAGCCGAGCAGCGCGGCGGCATCGCCGAGAGCGCTGGGCAGAATGGTGAGCTCGTGATTCTTCCAGAGCGTCGTCCTCACCCGAGCCTCCAGGCCTTGCAGGATCGGTTCGCCGAACGTGATCGGACCGCCGCCGACGATAATGGCCGATGGCGCATGCGCCTGGGCCAGTGCGACGAGCGCGCGCGCGAGATACGTGCGGAAGCGCTCGACGCCCTTCCGGGCCGCCGGATCGGCGCGTCCGTGAGCTGCGAAGACCTCCGGCACGGAGGTGAACCCTCCGCCGGCCGCGTTGGCGTAGTCCACCAGTCGGCGTGCCGCGCACAAGGCTTCGATCGTTCCCGCCTGTCCGTTGGAATCAAGCAGCTCAGGATCGCCGTCGGCGATGGGAATCATGCCGCCGAGGGTTCCCGCACCCAGCGGGCCATCTCCGAGCGGGGCTCCTCGCTCCATCACCGAGACTCCGATTCCTGTACCGATAGTCATCACCACGACGCGTTCGAAACCGCGGCCGGCGCCCGCGGTCACCTCGCCGAGACCGTAGGCGAGGGCATCATTGAGCACGATTGCCGGGTGGCCGGTCGCGTCTTCGAGCGCGGCTCGCAGGTCGCGTCCGACGAGCCCAGGCAGCTTGCCTGGCAGATCGAGCAGGGTGCTATGATCGCGCACCAACCCGGGAATCGCGAGTCCCACGGCCAAAAACGTTTTCTGCGGCAGGTCGAACGCCCGCGCCAGGTCGCAAACGCGGGCCAGAGCCGCAGGGCCGTCTGCCGGGGTGGGAACCGTCTGCGGTGCGCCCACCTGCGTGCCGCCGGCGGCAATGAAGCCGGCCTTGATGCGGGTGCCACCGAGGTCGATGGCGATAAAGTCGGGTATGCGCTGCATGGCGGACTCGTCTACGCGCGGTGCTTGAGCGGGAAAGCTGGGATTCTTCGGCCAAAAACGATAGTACAGAGCACGGCATGGCGTCCATCGATCTGGCAGGACTGCAGGACCAGGCCCGGCGAGTCCTGCAGGCGAACCGGGTCACTGCGGCACGCGGGCGCTACACGCGCCCGGCCCCGCACACTTATCCTCATCAATGGCTCTGGGATTCGTGCTTCCACGCCCGCGTCTACCTGTTGCTCGGCGACGATCAGTACGCACGTGACGAGTTGCGCGCGCTGTTTCGCGAACAGGTGCAATCGGGAGTCGATGCAGGCCGATTGCCGCACATGACGTTCCTGGGTGCCGACGAGGCCGACCTGAGCCAGGACCCCGAGGCAAAGGCCGCATATGCGCGCGACGCGGCCCTGTTCGCCAGCCCGCGCGCCTCGAACATTACACAGCCACCGATCGTCGCGGAAACGGTGTACCTCATCAAAGATGCCACGTTCTGGCGCGAGCTTTGGGAGCCATTGTGCCGCTACTACGACTGGTGGATGAGGCGGCGTAACCCGCGCGCCGACCACCTCTACGTTCAATGGCACCTGTGGGAAGGCGGCGCCGATGCAACGCCGCGCGGAGATGAAGCCTGTGCACGGCTGCTGGCGAGCGGCCGCAGAGCACGGGCGCTCGAGTGGCAAACCGTCAACCCCACGGCCAAGAAACGCCAGGACATGCTCGCCGCGCGTTTCCTGATGCTCGAGGATCTGCAGACTGTCGATGCCGCCGAAGCGCAGGGCGAACTGAGTGAAGCTGAAGCGGATCGGCGCAGATTGGCCCTGTGGGGCCACATTGCCATCGACATGCAGGCCTACTTGATGGCGAACCTGAACGCGCTCGCGCAGATCGGCGCCGCACTGGGCGAAACCGAGTCAAGCCGTCGTTACGCGGCGGAGGCGCGCGCGATCGCCGAGGCGACCAACGCCACTTTGTGGGACGAGGAGGCAGGATTCTATTTCGATCGCTTCGGCGATCCCGCGCGCAGCGCGCGGGTGATGACCCACGCGCCGTTCATCGCGCTCTACGCCGGCGATATCGTGCCCAAAGAACGCGCCGAACGGCTTCTCCGGCACCTGCTCGATCCGGCGCGTTTCTGGACTCGCTGGCCGGTGCCTACGACAGCGCGCTCCGAGAAGGCTTTCGACCCGGACGACTACTGGCGCGGATCCACCTGGATCAACGTCAACTGGTTCGCAGTGAACGGGCTGATCCTGGCCGCGCGCCGCTTCGATGACGAAAGGTACCTGCAGCCGGCTCGTGTGATTGCGCGCAAGACGATCGAGCTGGTCAACGACCTCGGCTTTCGCGAGTTCTACCGTGCCGGCGCCCCTCGCAGCGAAGACGACGCCGCGGCCGAGCCAATGGGTTTCGGTCCCCGCAGTTTCGGCTGGACCGGTCTCGTGCTCGATATCGCCCGAATTCTGGACACTGAACTGCGCTGACTGTTCGACAGTCCGTGCGACCGCCGCACTGAGGCACATCGCGAGCGCAGATCTACGCGGCGAGCTCGGCGGAGGGGTAGTTCAAGCGGGTGTATGCCGATACCCTCGGCCGCCCGTTTGAAGGCGATGGCGAGGTGCCTCTGTGCCCTTCGAGATCGGGCGGCTCGCCCTGGAAGTACCTGGTCCTCTCAGATAGCGGGGCGTGCCTCACCAACTGCTGTAGCGCTGATCGTGACGCCACGGGAGCGGTCCGCGCAAAAAAGTATAGCCAGCGCAAGCGGTTACACGAGAGTTCTGAGAACCGCCGCCGCGCCACTCTATAATATAGGCGCGCTCTGCATATCGGCCTGCTCTGCGATCCCGCGAGTGAGATCCGGTCGCGGACGCCAGATGGCCCCAACCGCCAGCTCCTGCCCGCGGTAAAATGGCCAAAAAGCGCAGACGAGCGCCCCCTGCTCGAGGCGTATTCGCATCTCACCCGCGAAGACCTGCAGGCCGCAGCTCGTTACGCGGCCGACACCCTCGCTTACGGAGAGGTTGTTCTTGAAGCCGCCACGCGCTGATGCGCGTCCGCCATGCTGCTGATCGCTGACGAGAGCTGTGATTTCGCGATCGTCGGCGGATTGCGCCCCGCCGGATACGAGTCACTTCGGCCGCTGAATCCCACGCTGGAGTACCCGATGAGCGCATGATCGATCGCGCGCGATCTGAGCGGCGGAGGGCACGGCGAGGCGCCTCGAAATCAAGAGAAATTCTTTCGCACCGATCAGCGCGTCTGATCGGACTACCTGGCCATGACGCAACGGAGAAGGGCGTGCGGTTCGTGCGCGGGCCGGCCGTCGAGGGCTACGGCACCATCGCCGTGTTCGAGAACTTCTACGGAAACTTTCGGGACCTCGTGCAGCGGCGTCAGCGCTGCAGGCGCGTTTGCAAACGAGGTAACGCCCCGGCACGATCGCACCTGATGCGGCCGGAAAAACGTGCAGCGGCACCGACGATGCTCGCGCGAATCGCAGGCGCCCTGTATCTCTACATCTTCGTCGCGGGTCTTTTCGCGGAGGCCTTCGTGCGCGGGCGGCTCGTCGTGCCGGGCGATGCAGCGGCCACCGCGGCCAACATCGTCGCGAACGAGACGCTGTTTCGCATCGGCTTTACCGGGGAGCTGATTCATGTCGTCTGCGACGTCGGCATAGCCGCGATCCTCTACGTGTTGTTTCGGCCGGCGCATCGCACGCTTGCCCTGCTCGCAACGCTTACGCGCGTCGCGGCCGCGGTGGTCCTGGCCGTCTCGAGCATCGGTCATTTCGCAGCGCTGCGTCTTTTGTCAGGCGCCTCCTACCTCGCTGTGATCGACACCGGGCAGCGCGAAGCGATGGCCTTGACGGCGCTGCGGCTGCAGGCGGACGGCTATGGCATCTGCCTCCTGTTCTTCGGCGTGTCCTGCGGGTCACTCGGCTGGTTGATCCTCAAGTCTGGCCTCGTGCCGAAGGCGATCGGCGTTCTGCTCGCGATCGCGGGCGTGTGCTATTTCGCCAACAGCCTCGCCGGCTTCCTCGCACCCGCGTTCGCGGCGTCGTTGTTCCCGGCCATCCTGGTGCCGGCGGCTGTCGCCGAGTTGTCGTTCGCGGTGTGGCTGGTCGCCAAGGGCGTGGACACCGCCAAGTGGCGCGCCATGCAGCGGGGATAGATATATCCACCTGAAATTATTATCGCGAGTACGTCTTCTACGCCCGAGACGTCGAACCATTCCTGGACGGGTTGAGTGAAATATCAGAGGAAGATGAACCGTATCCCATCGAGATTCATCATGAGTCCGACCGCAATGGCACGCTGTACCACTCTTATGCGAACAAGGTCCTTAAGAGGTCCTAACAGGCCGATGCATGCGACGTGCGTGAACGCACGCGCGCGATGGGCAGCGTCAGGGAGACTGGGACTCTCAGGGCGTCGGAACCGGAACGGGCTGCCCCTTGCCGTCCGGCGCCGCAGCGTCGTAGAAATAGTTCTCGGCCCACTCGGCCCAACCCGGCCCGCCGTCGACGTAAGCCGCACCCGGCCAGCCCGCGCCGCCGCGAACGAAACGGTTGCCGACGGACCGCATGTTGTTGCCGTAGCCGTTGGGGCGGAATTCCAGCGGCAAGCCATAGTTGAAACTTTCCAGCGCGTTGCCCTCGATCCGGACATTGTCGACATGGCCGGCGAAGGGCTGAATAAAGAATGCTGCGGTGTCGTTGCCCGATTTGGAGATGAAGCGGTTGTTTCGCACGATCAGCGTGCGTTGTGAGTGCACGCGCGGATCGAAGTCGCGCACAGTCATGCTCTCGTTGTGCGAGCCGTCGGTACCTGCATCGCCAAAGGCCCGCAGGCGGGTCACGTAGTTGCCTTCGATGACGGCGCTGACGTAGTCGCCCGAATCAATGAAACAGATCCCCGACCCGGTGTCGTGCATGTAGTTGCGCTGGAGATTGGCCATCCCGGCAAAGGCGCAGGAATGGGAGATCGTGTTGTCATCGAAGCTTGAGCCGTCGATCTCGGAGTCGCGGATGGTCACGGTGGCCTGCGCCGACGCGCAGCTCGCGCCGCTGCACCCGTTGGGACCTGCTGCTGCGACGACATTGTCGCCCTTTGCAAAGCCAAAGCCCGGTGCGCGCGGGCGGATGCAGCTTTTCTCGATCACGATATTGCCGGCCGACAAGCCGATATCCGTCTCGATGCGCTTGCCGCTGATCACCGTGCCCGCCGGCAACTGGTAAGCGGCCGGGACATAGAGCGGCAAGCTGTCGCAATTGAGTCCATGAGGCGCCAGCCCCGTGTTGGTGGCGTCGAGCTGCCATCCCTTGAGCGCGCCGGAGGGCGGCGGAGGCGGCGCGGTGACCGTCGCGCTCGCTGGGTTGGAGAATCCCGAGATGTTGCCCGCCGCATCGAGCGCGCGCACGCGGTAGACATAGGTGACGCCGACGGACACCGCACTGTCGACATAGGAAGTCGCGGTGGGCTGGCCGATGGGCCCGGCTGCGTCGTCCCGGAACACCTCGTAGCGCTGCACTCCGACGTTGTCGGTAGAAGCATTCCAGCTCAGGTTGACTTGCGTCGCCGCAGCCTGGGCTGCGAGATTGGCGGGAACACTCGGCGCCTGAGTGTCGGGGGGCGGCGTATTCGCGACGAATTGCGCGGTGACATCGCGCGCCGTTGTCATCGTCAACGTGCAGGAGGAGTTGCTGCCACCGCAGGCCCCACCCCAACTGGCGAAGCGTTGACCGCTCGCCGCAGCGGCGCTCAGTGTGACCGACGTTCCCTGGTCGTACGATTCGCTGCAGTCCGTGCCGCAGTTGATGCCGGCCGGTGCGGAGCTCACAGAGCCCGAACCCGACAGAGTGACGCTGAGCCCATGCTTCTGAGCCGGAGGCGGAGAAGAAGCCGGCGTAGTGGCCGGATCGGCCGGGTCAGAGCCGCCGCAGCCGGCGAGCATGCCCGCCGCGATCGCGACCAGCGCCACGCAAGATGTACAGCTTGTTGTCATTGGACGACTCTGGATGTTCCTTCCCCAGAGCGGTGCGCCACCGCAGTCGCTCGCCGAGAACCAAGTGGACGTTGAGTCATGGTACCTTCATCGGCGCCCGCCCCGTGATGTCTGTAAACGCCTACGTCGGTTCCTGGCGACATTTCCAGAATCTTCCGGTCGTTCGTTGCAAACAGTTCGGGCCAAGCTCGGCTATTGCTGACTCGGATGTCGGCTGGATGCGATTCAGTTGTCGATCGTATGGAGGCTTCGCGCTCTCGATGAACGCACTCGCGTAGAGCTCGTTCTGATCGTCTGGTGGCAGCGCTCGCAGATTCAGCGCAGCCTCGCGTATGTCTATGTCGGTGGAGCTTGATCAGCCACTCGGAGCGCGCGCTCGGGCGATGCCGCATATCTTTTCGATTGCCGCCGGTACTGCCCGGGCGGTACGCCGGCCCAGCGCTTGAACGCCTTGTTGAACGAGATCTCGGACTCATAGCCGACGTCGCTGGCGATCGCATTCATCGCGTGAGTCGACTCCACCAGCAGGCCGGCGGCCGCGTGCATCCGCCGCGCCGCCACGTACTGCATCACGCTCGAGCCGAGCAGCTCGCGAAAGCGGCGCGCGAAGGTGGTGCGCGACAAGGCCACCGAGCCGGCGAGCGACGCGACCGTCCACGGTTCGCCAGGCCGCGCGTGGATCAGCGACAAGGCGCGCGCGACCGGCGGATCGGTAAGGCCGCGCAGCCACCCTGCCGTATCGCTCGCGGCCGCGGACACGTGGTCGCGTACCGCCTGCACGAAGACGATGTCGGCCAGCCGTTCGGTGAGCGTCTGGAAGCCGGGTCGTCCCGACATCGTCTCGTCGATCAGAAGACTCAACAAACTCCGCAGCCAGTCCGGTCCTCGCCCCATCCGCCCTTGGACGTGGAGGACAGCGGGCAGCGACTCGACGAGCGGGTTCGATCGCCGATCGCGGAACACGAACAAGCCGTTGATCATGCGCGTCAACGTCCCGTGACCACCGTAGCGGATCTCATCCAGCCGCTCGAGTCGTTGCCCCGGTGTCCAACTGCTCAGGCCGCTCGCTTCGAGGATGGTGCTGAACGGCACGCGGGAAGCATCCGCGTCCGAAGACAGCGAATGCCGATCGCCGTGAGGAAACACCACCAGGTCGCCGATCGCCAGCTCGATCGTCGGGCGCTGCGGGATGTCGAGCCGACAACCCCCTGCGACGATGACGTGAAACGGTGCGGCGCCGCGGACGGTGCCCTTGTCGAATCCCCATGGCGCGCGCAGCTCGCTGGTGCTGAGCACCACGCTCTCGAGCCGCAGGTCCCGTATGACATCACTGAGAAGGTCCATGACTGGAACGATCGATTAAGAAATGAGCCGTTCCAAGCATTCACCATCCGCCGGTGTGTGTCTAGAGTGCTCCACATCGACCACTGGAGATCACCATGATTCTCGTCACGGGCGCCGGCGGTACCGTCGGTACCGCACTCGTCGAGCAACTGAAGGCGCAGCGGCATGCGTTCCGCGCCGCGTATCACTCGCCACCGAAGGCCGAGAAGGCGAAGCAGGCCGGCGTTGACGCCGTTGCACTCGACTTCGGGCAACCCGGCTCGCTCGCGCCGGCGCTCGCCGGCATCGACGCGGTGTTCCTGCTCGGTACCGGCATCCGCGGTCAGGTCGAGCGAGAGCTCAATGTCGTCGACGCCGCCAGGGCCGCGGGAGTACGGCGGCTGGTGAAGCTGTCGAGCTGGGGTGCGGCCGACGGCCGGTTTCTGATCGCGCGCTTCCATCGAGAAGTCGAGAGTGCCATCGAAGCCTCCGGTCTGGCGTGGACGTTCCTGCGGCCGAACGGATTCATGCAGAACTTCCTCGAGCTGGGCATTGCGTCGATCCGGGCGATCCATCTGCCGGCAGCCGACGCGCGGATCAGCCACATCGATGCACGAGACATCGCGCGCGTCGCGGCGCGCGTGCTCACGACCTCGGGTCACGAAGGCAAGGCCTATGAGCTGAGCGGGCCGCACGACTTGTCGTACCGCGAGGTCGCAGGCGTGCTGTCTCGCGTGCTCGGCACGCAGATCCGCTACGTCGCGCTGACCGACGATGCAGCGCGCGCGCACCTGCTCGCGACGGGCATGCCGGACTTCCATGTCGATCACCTCATCGATCTGTTCCGCGCCTACCGCGACGGCGCCGGCGCAGCGGTGACCTTCGACGTGAGGAGCGTCACCGGACGCGATCCCGTTTCGTTCGAGCAGTTCGTCCGCGACCATGCCGACGCGCTTCGCGCGGGCCCGATGACAACCCAGGAAAACGTGTGATGCGCTTGCTCTCGCCTGTCGTTCGAACAGGTATTTGGAGCGAGCAAACGTCAGCGATTTTTCGGTGAAACAGTCTCCTTTGGCGGATTGATCCAGGCGGCTGTTGGCAGCACGGGCGGTGGGGTCGCCGCCGGCGTCACCTCCCCCAGCGAAGAACCAGAGTTGCCAGTCATCAGAGAAGATTTCATCCAAGCAGCCATAGCTAAAGAGTCCCGGGAACCTGCCGATTCCTTGCATCGAGGGCACCACGCATTGCGTCCCTGGGGAGGCCGATTGTTGAAGTCCAGGCTACAGAGCTGCCGCGTCCATGGGGCGCTGGCCATCGCGATATCTTTCGTGGGCCTGGCGGCCTGCAACGATGACACGCAGGTGGTTGACGTGTCACCTGCCACGGTGACACGTCAACCGACCGCGGTGTCGGTGGTGGTGGGCGCCAGCGCCGAGTTCTCGGTGGATGCGGTAGGTGCGGCGCCACTCTCCTATCAGTGGCGACGCGACGGCGTGCCGCTGGCCGGCATGAACGCGCCGAGTCTGCGGATCGTCACGACACTCGCCGACGATGGCGCGCGCTTCTCCGTCGAAGTCAGCAATCCGCATGGCACGGTGAGCAGCGTCGAGGCGGCACTGTTCGTGTCGCCCGTTCCGGCGGCGCCGATCGTCGTCCAGTCACCCACGGATCAGTGGGTCGTGGCGAGCAGTGACGCGGTGTTTGCCGTGACGGCGACCGGGTCGGATCCGATGCTGT
>Ga0187894_10003996_pt1 | contig 16109 bp, 13 predicted proteins | sample GBC1701081metaG_FD_136650 | JGI IMG/M metagenome (GOLD analysis project Ga0187894, IMG submission 136650) | White microbial mat communities from a lava cave in the Kipuka Kanohina Cave System on the Island of Hawaii, USA - GBC170108-1 metaG ... | reverse complement strand
ATGGATTTCGTTCCGATCTCGAAGGAAATTCTCGCGAGCTACGAGGCGGGCAGCGTAAAAGACCTGACGATGCACGACGGCTCGACCATTCATCTTCACAAACTCGCAAAAGATTGGGATCCGTTTGACAGATTGTCCGCGATCAATGCCGTGCAACGGGCAAAGCAGCAAGGTGAGATTCTAACCGGATTGTTATACATCGATTCGGATTCCGCCGATCTGCATTCGATGCTTAATACGAGCGAAGTTGCGTTGAATTCTCTAGGCAAAGATGCTCTTTGTCCGGGGTCGGCGGCCTTGGAAAAATTGAACACCAGCCTTCGTTGAATAGGCTGGTTCTTACTCGTGCGAAAGAGAACCACCGCTTAGGTGAAGCGCCGACACGTCACTCCTCGCGTAATGATGAGAGCTTTTTATAACCCTTCGGTTTGCTCAGACACAAGCTGCGCAATTTGTTTGTTTTCCGCTGTACGGTTTACACTTTATGTAAACGGCAGAATCTATTAATGCGGTATTTATCCCTAATTATTCTGGCGATTCTCTTGTCAGAAGTCGCTTTCGCACAGGATGCGTTTCAGCAGCTCCTGGCTGCGGAACGTGGATACGCGAAAGCTGCGGCCGAGATCGGACAGAAACAAACGGCACTTCAGTTTTACTCGGACGACGCGATCATCTTTCGGCCCGAAGCGATAAACGGAAAGGAATATTGGAACCGGAACGAAGACACTCGGTTAACGGCAGTCCGTACCATTGCCGCGTCCGATATTTCGTCGAACGGGCAGCTTGGCTTTACCACCGGCAGCATTGAGCTTTTTCAAGACGGCAATGGGAAACCTGCGTCGGAGTTTGGGCAGTTCGTCACGGTTTGGGGGCGTCGGGAGAACGGAAAGTTTCGGCCGATCCTCGAGATGAGCACGCGATACGATCGGCTTATCGTTTATAAGCCAAAAAGCGAACCGAAAAGAATCTTCGACACCGAGGCCAACAAGGCTCGTCGGTCTTCGACGGATCCGGCGATGAGCTTTTTAAGGATGAGCATGGGCAGATCCGCGCTCGGCGGCGCCTACAAGGAGTTCGGCGCCAATGATATGCGTTTTCTGCGCGACGGAATGCCGCCGATCATTGGCAGAAAGAATGTGACGGCGGAGACGAAGGATTACATCGCAGTAAAATTTCCGTTCAAAGTTGCATTGATCGAATCAGGCGATATGGCTTATTCGTGGAACGTATGCGAATACGCAAACTCCGAAGAGGGCCTGGAGCGCGGAAACTGCCTGCACATATGGAAACTCCGCGATAAGAAATGGTACATCGTGCTCGGCGCTTTCGCCCGCGTTTCAAGTGACAAAAAACCTGAACTAAAAGCCGGCAGGAAAAAGCGAATGTGAGGGCATAATGCACAAAGCGGGATCGAAATCAGCAAAACTGGTTTCAATCCCGCTTTCCGTTTCGGTTACCGCGAAGAGACTAAGCTACAGGCTTTTTAAGTATTTCAGCCAAAGCCATCATTCGTGCCGAGTCTGCTCCATTTTTCGATGAAGCACTTTTCTCTAACGCCTTCGCATGGCTTTTGAGGTTTTTGAGTTCGTTCGGGGAACCCTCGGCCTTTCGAACGGCATCCCGCAATTTTGCGATCTGATCGGAAGGCAGGGCCTGCGAACGCTCAAGCTGATCGATGTAAGCCTTTGCGACGGTTAAATTTCGCGGCCAATCCATTTTTTCCTGCGTCTGCACATTCAGCACGGACATCCTGACCGTTTTCGCGGCGTCGATCTCGTTCTGCGTGAGATCGTTTGTCGGCGTCAGCTCAAAGATGTCCAAGCCGCGCGCGATCTCTGACGAATAAATGTGGCCGTTGTACCAATAGGCGGACCACGAACCGCCCATGACGAGCGTCTTCGAATCGATCGGCCCGCGATCGAAATATGCGATCTCAACCGGCTTGCTCGGGTCGGTGAAGTCCATGACGGAAATGCCACCCTGATACCATGCCTGCACTTTGATGTCGCGGCCCGGAACCGGAACGAGCGAGCCGTTGTGTGCAACACAGTTCTCGCTGCTGGTCTGCGCGGCTGGCAGCTTGTAATAGTTTGCGAAGCTCAATTTATTGCCCGAAAGCCTAAAGAGGGCGTTGGCGCCCCACTTGTTCGGGTCGTTCTCGCGACATCGGGCACCCATTCCGCCGCCCCACTCGTCGGTGAACACGACCTTTTTACCGTCATTCGAAAACGAGGCCGAATGCCAATAGGCATAGTTCGGGTCGTTCACCGCGTCGATGCGTTTCGGATTGGCCGGATCTTTGATGTCCAGCAGAATTCCGTTACCTGAGCAGGCGCCCGCAGCAAGTCCGAGTTCCGGATAAACGGTGATATCGTGGCACTGGTCGGTTTCTTCCGGCCGTCCGGTTCCGTGTGTCGCAGCGCTGCTTATAGCAGCAATCGCTCCCGTTTTCGGGTCACCGAAGATCCGAGGTGTTGAAACGATCCTGGCATCTTGCGGAGCCGCTAACGGCACTTTGATCACGTCGATGCGATAGCGAGCCGTATTCGGGTCCTTGTCGGGCGGGCCGTCCGAGCAACCGGCCAGCTCCTCGTTTTGACGGACGAACGACGTTCCCGAAATATAAATATAGACATTGTCCTTGTCGTCCCGATCGGTTACAAGCGTATGCGTATGCGATCCTCGGCACGATTGAACCGCGGCCACCTGTTTCGGATTCCTGATGTCGCTGATGTCGAAAATTCTTACGCCGCGAAAACGGTCTTTGTTGGCCGCCGGCAGGCCTTGTCCCGTTTCCGGAGCAAATCCCTGCTCGCCGCAGTCCACGCGCCCGTTAGGCATTTCCACAGACATGAACATCAAATTCCTGTGCACCGACACGTCGCCCTGGCCGCCGGGACACACCATCGAAGTCACTAATTTCGCCCTCGCCGGATCGGAAATGTCGTAGATGTTGACGCCGTAGAAATTTCCCAAAAACAAATTGTTCCCCTGAAACGCGAGATCCGAATTGGCGAAAGCGAGACCGGCAAAGCCCATCCTCGCTCCCGGAGGTATCTTTGACGGATCCGGAACGCCCAAGGCTTTTAGCGCGACGCTGACTTTCGGCGCGTTCGGATCGACACCCATATCGAACGCCTCCGGTTTTTTCATCAGCAGAACGTGCTTGATGCCGACCGCTGCTTCGCCGGCGTCGTACATTCCCGGCGACAGTTTGGCGCGCGGGTCATTTGCATCCGAACCAGTCATTCCCGGCGGCAGCTTTGGCGCCGTCGGGGCGTCTTGTGCAACGGCCCAGGCCGCAAAACACAAGCAAAAAAGAACGGAAGAAGCGATTGAACGGAAGGCGGTAGTGTGTTTTCGTTTCATAGTATGTATTCTACGGTTTCTTGCCCAATAAGGTTTGCATGCTTCTGATCTCGGCGCGCTGGCCGCTGTCAACATCGCTCGCGAAATTAAATAACTCGGCGTCCTGGCCCGCGCCCGCAGTATCGAAAAGATCTTTTACCATAACTAAAGCACCTTCGTGGTGTTGGATCATTCCTGTCAAAAACAGGTGGTCAAACTCCGCACCCTCAACTTTTTTAAGGGCGTCCATCTGCTGCGGGCTGAGCATTCCGGGCATTAGTTTGTGATTGCCCGAACCGTGATCGTGCCCGCCCGACTTCGTTGCCGACGGCCGCTCGCCACGGATATCAAGCCAGCGATTCATAAATTCTATTTCGTCCAATTGCGATTTGCTGATCCGCGTCCCGATCAAACGAATGTCTCTGTTCTGCGTACGCGATTCGATGAGGTCCGTCATTTCAACCGCTTGAGCGTGATGCGTGATCATCCCTTGCATAAACTCAACCTCCTTCGGCGACCGCGGCGGCAGCATGCCTTTAGTCGAAGCCGGCAGTGTTCGCGTCGGCTGGCCCGGCGCTCCGGGCTGAACCACAACCGGCTTCGCCCTGGAATCAACTTCCTGGGCATCGACCGACAACGACAAGAAAAAAATGAGAGTGGCGGCAGCTGTAAAACCGATCCGCGACATTGTGTCGGTTATCACTGAACGTCGTTGAACCCTGAAATCAAAGAGAAACGTTTCCATTGATGTGCGTGCTTAAGAGCTATTAATTCAAATTACCACAAACAAGAAACAGCCCCTACTTCACATCGACTTAGATGCGCGTGATGCCAATTTCGTCAACAACAAAAGCGGTCGGTTTGATCGCTCATAAAACTTTCAATGTGGGATGAGTGCAGCGACCGGAATGGAACCGGTGAAAAATCCTGCTTGTGTTAGAATTCAGGCATGAAACGACCGTTATCCGTTTTTATGATCTTGGTTTTGTAATTTGTGATAAAAAACTGGGCAAGCAATTCAGACTTCAGGCAGGGAATTATTCGGAATCAAAAGTGAATGAACATTCTCGTCACCGGAGGAGCCGGTTACATCGGAAGCGTGGTAGTCGAGGAAACGCTGCGTTCGGGCTATCACACGGTCGTTTACGACAATCTTGTAAAAGGGCACCGAGAAATGGTCGACCCCGAGGCCGTTTTTGTCGAGGGCGATCTTCGCGACCAACCCCTGTTGACCAGAACCATTAACGAAAATCAGATCGAGGCGGTTATACATATGGCCGCGTACTCGCTGGTCGGAGAATCTGTTGGAGAGCCGAAGAAGTATTACGCGAATAATATCGTGGCTGGTCTTTCGCTGCTCGGCTCGATGCTCGACTGCGGCGTATCGAAGATTGTGTTCTCCTCGACGGCCGCCGTTTACGGCGAGCCGGAAAAGCAGCCGATCGAGGAGACCGACCCGACGGGGCCGACTAACCCCTACGGAGAAACGAAACTAGCTTTCGAAACCGCTTTGAAAAACTACGAGACAGCGTACAAGATTCGTTATGCGAGCTTGCGCTACTTCAACGCAGCCGGTGCCAGCGAGCGGTGCGGCGAGCTCCACTATCCTGAGACGCACTTGATCCCGATCGTGCTGCAGACCGCAGCAGGCGGGCGCGGACCCGTCGAGATTTTCGGTGACGACTATCCGACCCGTGACGGCACATGTGTTCGCGATTACATTCACGTCATCGACCTCGCCCGGGCACACACCAAGGCTTTGGAAATTCTCGACACACGCAGCGCGATTTTTAATCTCGGCGGTGGTGAAGGCCATACGGTGAGGGAAGTCATCGACATCGCCGCGGACGTGACCGGCGTTGAGATTCCGACGCGTGTCTCCAAACGAAGACCCGGTGATCCGGCGGTGTTGATCGCAAGCTCAGATCGGATCAAGGACGAGCTCGACTGGCAGCCGGAGTTTCAGGATCTGCGCGTGATAGTCGAATCGGCATGGAAGTGGATGCGGCGGGGCCATGATGCTTCGGCCGCAAAAAGGGACGGCTGAAACTTATTTAGGTAAAACAAGCCCCGTCGTAACAAACTGTATTTTCGGAATTATTGGAGGAGGCGATCGGAATCGAACCGATGAATAAAGGTTTCGTAGTTTGAGCAGACGGCGTTTTATGCGTTATCACCGGTTGTCACGGGGCAATATTTACCGGCCTTTTCCAGAAAATCGCGTTCAGTCCGTGACAGCCTGTTCCAGGAGGTGCATGCAGCGTGGGGACTTCAACGCGGCGTCCGACATTCATCGCGCGAATTTGATATTATAGTTTTTACATCCCGTCCAAAATAGCTCGTTTCAGAGAGCACGGAACGGGTTAGATGGATGATTTTTCGATGGAAATGTCTGAGCGTAATGCGATATTGTTTGCGGTAGGGCTCAATCACCGCACTGCGCCTGTCGAAGTTCGTGAGCGGATATATCTGCACGCGGACGAGATCCCAACGATTATTCAGACGCTAAAGGATACCCTCGACGAAGTCGTCGTCCTGTCAACCTGCAATCGCACGGAGATCTATGGTGTAACAACGCGGTTGGACCTTGGGCTCGATTTTTACAAGGACCTTCTTATCGATTTCAAAAACGCCCGTGACACGGTGGGCCGAGATCATTTTTTTGGAGCCGTTTCGTGTTCGGCCTGTCAGCAGCTGTTTAACGTGGCGACAAGCCTTGATTCGAGGATCATCGGCGATTCTCAGATCCTCGGACAATTGCGAGAAGCATATTCGATAGCAAGGCAGCATCATGCGACCGGCAAGATCATCAACCAGCTCCTGCAGCGGAGCTTCAAGATCGGCAAGCGAACGCGGCACGAAACATCGCTTCATAAAGGCGCCATCTCGGTCAGCGTCGCGGCGGTGGATCTGGCTGAGAGGCATCTGGACGGTCTTCGCGATAGAAAGGTGCTGCTGCTTGGCGCAGGCGATACATCGCGGCTTGCCGCGGAGGCACTGACGAAACGGCGCGTCGGCAAAATCACAGTCGCGAATCGGACTATCGAAAATGCTGACAATTTGCTCGCCGCACTGAAAACAACGGGAATGCAAACCAGGGCGGTCGGCCTCGATGCGATCCGTGAGGAACTGAAAGATACCGACGTAGTTATCGGTACTGTCAGCACCTCACACCCGCTGCTAACGAAAGAGGATCTTAACGGACTGAATCGAGCGATCCTGCTGATCGATTTGGGCGTGCCGAGAAATCTTGCTCCGGAAACAGCTGAAGTGGGTGGAGTTCTGCTAAAGAACATCGACGACCTTAGCGAAATAGTCGAGGCGAATTACAATAGGCGTTTGAAAAACGTTCCGCACGTCCGGGGTATCATCAAGGACGGGATGATGGAATTCCTCGTTTGGTATTATTCGCTGCCGCTGTTGCCGCAATTGGCAAAACGCGGCGCTAAACCCGACGCTGCCACGCGAAAAGAGATCGTTGGCGTAAAGGAATTTCTTATGAAGAATCTTTCATGGGTGCACAAAGTGGCCATGAACAGCGACACGGACACATTTGCCGGACACGTAGCGGTCGTCGATGAACTGGCAGCCAGGAGAAAGGCAGGGTTGGCCGCGTTAAATTAGCATTTTGAAACGGAAGGTTAAAATCGGAACGCGCGGCAGCCGGCTTGCGCTCTGGCAAGCGGAATTTGTAAGAGCAGTTTTCGCCGATAAGGCTCCTGAGATCGAGTTCGAGATCGTCGCCATAAAAACTACGGGCGATCGATTCCTCGATACCGCACTTTCCAAGATCGGCGACAAAGGCCTGTTTACAAGGGAAATCGAAAATACGCTCCTTTCGGGCGAGATCGACGTTGCTGTCCACAGCCTCAAGGATCTTCCGACAACGCAGCCCGAGGGCCTCACCATCGCCGCGGTCGCGAAGCGCGAAACGCCTAACGACGTTCTGATCGCGAAAGAAGCAAGCTCGATAGCCGAACTCCCGCAAAATGCCCGCGTCGCAACGGGAAGCCTTCGCCGGCGAAGCCAGCTTCTGCATTTGCGCCCCGATGTAGAGGTTGCAGAAATGCGCGGGAATGTCCCGACCCGAATCGAGAAATTTCTGGCATCGGATCTGGACGCGATGATTCTTGCGTACGCCGGAATTCACAGGCTGGAGCTCGACGAACATATTCGGCAGATCATTCCTCTGAGCGAAATGATCCCGGCTGTCGGCCAGGGAGCGATTGCCGTCGAGGCACGGTCTGACGACGATCTTTGGGGCCTTACCGCTGCGATCAATGATGTCGATACGCAGATCTGCGTAACCGCCGAACGCGCATTTTTGCGGATGTTGGAGGGCGGATGTCAGGTGCCGATAGGAGCGAACGCGGTCTGTACCGACGCCGGAATCGAGCTTCAGGGTTTTGTCGGAAGTCCGGACGGCTCGACGGTGATCAAAGAGAGCGTTTCCGGCAGCCGGGATAACGCCGATCAAATAGGAGCTGACCTGGCGGCAAAATCTATCGAGCGTGGTGCAAACGAGCTATTGGACGCTGCTCGAACTTCAGCATTGGAAAGTTCTGCGGAGGTTATATGACGCGGATACTTGTAATCCGCCGCGAAGATGATTTTTCCCGAATGCTCATGGCGAACGGGCTGTCGGTTATAAATTGTCCCGTCATCCGCACAGAGCCGCTTGCAGATCTATCCGGACTCGAGAACACGGTTTCGCGGCTCGATCGGTTCGACGGGATTTTTATCACGAGTGCGACGGCCGCCGAGATATTTGCTCGACATGCAGTCAGCCAATTAAGAACGTATCGCGGACGCGTTTTCGTTCTCGGCTGCCGAAGTTTTGATATTCTCAAAGATATCGTCGCGGATATTGTTTTTGACGAGACGGCAAATACGGCGGGTAAGATGGTGGACGCGATCGCGGACGGAGTTTCCGGAAGACGGTTGTTATTCGTCCGGGGCGAGCGTTCTTTGCTGACGATCCCGGAAAGGCTGGATGGCGAAGTCGACGTCGAAGAAGCGATCGTTTATCGTACTGTTGACATTGCGGTTGAGGACGCAGAAAAAGAGGCTATTCGTAAAGAGTCGGCCTGCGGAACGATAGCGATGGCGTGTTTTTTCAGCCCAAGCGGTGTCGAAAGTTTTGTGAAGCAATTTGGGATCGACATCTTGCGTTCTACACAAATTGCGGCCATCGGCGAGACAACCAAGTCCGCGCTGAGGAATTTGGACCTAAAGGTCGACGTCGTATCAAAAAGAACGGACAGTAAACACTTTGCCGCCGCCGTGCTGGAGCATTTAAACACGGCCGTACAGAGGAGTTCGGTTTGACTGCGGAATCGTTATTTATCCGGGCCTGCAGAATGCAGCCCACCGAAAGGACGCCGATATGGATAATGCGGCAGGCTGGTCGCTATCTGCCGGAATATCGGGCGATCCGCGAAAAGCATGATTTCCTGACGATGTGCAAAACGCCGGACCTTGCAAGCGAGGTCACGGTTCAACCTATTGATATCATCGGCACGGATGCGGCAATCCTTTTCTCGGACATCCTGGTGATTCCCGAAGCGATGGGAATGAAACTCGATGTCATCGAATCGAAGGGACCGGTTTTTGAGGATCCGCTTCGAAACACAAACGATCTCGAACGCCTTCATCCCGAAGGCGTCGTTGACCGGCTGAATTACGTGATGCAGGCGGTTCGGATGACCAAACAAAAACTCGCCGCATCCGTGCCGCTGATCGGGTTTTCAGGATCGCCATGGACTCTTGCAGCGTACATGGTCGAAGGCCAGGGTTCGAAAAACTTTGCCGTGATCAAGAGTTTTATTTACAACGAACCGGAGGCCGCTCATCGTTTGCTAAAAACGTTGGCCGACGCGGTCGTCGAATATCTAAATGCGAAGATCGCCGCGGGCTGCGACGCGGTTCAGATCTTCGACACATGGGCAAGTTTGTTGTCGCCAGGCGACTTCGAGGAGTTTTCACTTCGCTATATCCGGGATATTTGCGACCGGCTCGAAACGAACGGCGCGCCGGTGATCGTATTTGCAAAAGGTGTCGGCTCATTCGAGCGATTGACCGACTTGCGATGCGACGCGCTTGGCATTGACTGGACGAGAGATCTCGGCAGGGTTCGACAGGAAATGGACGGGCGGAAAGCCCTTCAGGGCAATCTCGATCCGACCATTCTGTTCGCTCCGAAGGAAAAGATTCGCAGTGAGGCCGCGCGCGTGATCCGCAGCTATGGAAATGGCCCGGGTCATATCTTCAATCTCGGGCACGGCATCCTGCCGACAACCCCGGTGGAAAACGTCCGGTATCTGGTCGAATCTGTAAGGGAGCTTAGTTCAAGGCGTCGCGACGAGGCTCAGGCGGCCTAATATCACTATTTATGAATACGGTAGTCGGGAAAATAGACCTGGAGTTGTTGAAACGGTTCAATCGGCCGGGGCCTCGATATACGTCTTACCCGACTGCACCGATCTTCTCTAAAAGTTTTACGGAGGATGACTACCTCGCCGAAATAACCGCGACCAACGAAAGCGGGAACGACAACGATATTTCGCTATACGCTCATTTTCCGTTCTGCGAACAGCTCTGTTATTTCTGCGGCTGCAATATGCGCGTTTCGCACGACCGTTCTTTGATCGCCGCGTACAACGAATATCTGAAGCGCGAGATCGACATGCTCTCTGAGCGGGTCTCACCGAACCGCAAACTTTCGCAGATGCATTGGGGCGGCGGCACGCCGTCGTATCTGACGCCGACGGAAATTGCGGATGTCGGGGCGTTTATAAAGGATAAGTTCGAGTTTACCGACGACATCGAAGCAAGCGTCGAGATCGATCCTCGCGGACTTACAGACGAACACATTGCAGCGTTTCGCTCAGCCGGGTTTAACCGAATCAGCATGGGCGTTCAGGACTTTGTGCTGAAGGTTCAGGAGGCCATTAACCGCGTCCAATCAGAAACGATCAGCCGGCAGGCTGTCACCTGGGCGCGAGAAGCAGGCTTTGAAAGCATTAATCTCGATCTCATCTACGGCCTGCCGCATCAGACGCTCGAATCCTTTGCCGTGACCGTGGACAAGGTGATCGATATTTCACCGGACCGCATTGCCGTGTTTAATTACGCGCACGTGCCATGGCTCAAAAAGCACCAGAACCTGATCAAAACCGAGGACTTGCCAACAGTGGACGATCGTTTGCTGATACTACAGACGACGATCGATAAGCTGACCGGCGCCGGATATCAGTATATCGGCATGGACCACTTTGCCAAGACGACTGACGAACTCGCCGTCGCTCAGAATGACAAAACACTGTACCGCAATTTTCAAGGTTACTCGACCAGGGCCGGCTGCGATGTTTACGCTTTTGGTATGTCGGCGATCAGCCAGTTCGAGAATATTTACGCACAGAACGTTAAGACAGTGAACGAGTACTTTGAAAGGATCGACACAGGCCGTGCCGCGACCAGTGTCGGTTACCGGATGACGCCCGACGACCATATTCGCAAGGAAACGATAATGCAGGTAATGTGCCATCTGAGCATCGACAAGCGTTCGATCGAGGATAGATTCGGGATCGATTTCGACCGGTATTTTGCCGACGATCTTCCGAAACTTTCCGAGTTCGTTGACGATGGATTGCTGGATATCACGGATGAGCATATTCGGGTGGCCGGAGAGGGAAAGCTGATCATCCGCAACATCGCAATGTGCTTTGACGCCTATTTGCCGCAGGTGTCGGGCGAAAAGCCAATGTTTTCCAAGACGGTATGACGCAGGAAAAGATAGGAGTCGTATTGCTCAATCTCGGCGGACCGGACACGCGCGACGCGATCGAACCGTTTCTGAACAATCTCTTCAACGATCCCGACATAATCGATTTTCCCGGAAGTTTTTTGATACGGCGTTGGCTCGCGAAACAGATTTCGACACGCCGTGCGCCAAGAGTTGCGAAACAATACGAAGAGATTGGCGGCGGCTCGCCTCTAAAAGCACACACTCTTAAACAGGCCGAGCTTCTCGAAGCAAAGCTGAACCAGCATTTTCCCGCAAAGGTTTACACAGCCATGCGGTACTGGAAACCTTTCACCGAGGACGCCCTGGACGAGATCGAACGTGATGGAATTCGGCGCTCCATTCTGTTGCCGCTCTATCCGCAGTTTTCCAAGGCCACGACGGAATCGAGTCTGAAGGAATGGAAACGACAGCTTCAGAAGCGTCCAAACCTCAGCAATCTTAAGTGGAGCCTGGTAGAGCAATATCATGATTTTCCGCCTTATATTGACGCATTTGTAGAGCGGATCGAACAGGGCCTCGAGCGCTTTCCCACCGAGAAACGCAGTCAAGTTCACCTGGTATTCAGCGCACACGGAACGCCGATGAAGCTCGTTCGCCAGGGCGATCCGTATTCTGGCCAGATCGCCGAAACGGTGAAGGCAGTGATCGAGCAAGGCGGTTTTCCGCATGAATGGAGCCTTTGCTATCAATCGAAAGTGGGCCCGCAAAAATGGCTCACGCCTTCAACACCCGATACGATCGAGCATCTTGCTGCAAACGGCATCAAGCAAATGCTGGTTGTACCGATCGCCTTTGCCTCGGACCATCTTGAGACGCTTTTCGAGCTTGGGATCGAGTATCGAAAACTCGCAGACAAGAGCGGAGTGGAACAATACGAGGTGACCGAAGGTTTGAACGATTCCGCCAAATTTATCGAGGCTCTTGCAAGCCTGGTTATGACCGAGGCCGGTTATCAGTTGGCCGCGTCCACCGGAGCCGCTTGAGCAGATGGAAAGACGCGTTTGTATCATTGGCGGCGGTATTTCCGGCTTGACGACGGCCTATCTGCTGAAGAAAAAGGGTCTGGATATAACGTTGTTCGAGAGTTCATCCCGAGTCGGCGGAAATATAAGATCGGAAAGAAAAGACGGCTTTCTTCTGGAGCACGGGCCGAACAGCCTGCTGCGTTCGCCGCGGCTTATCGACATGATCGACGGGCTCGAACTTCGAAGGGAAGTCCTGCCGGCCGCCCCGACCGCAAAAAAACGTTTTGTACTTATAGACGGCAACTTGCGCGTTCCACCGACGGGACCGCTGTCTTTCCTGACCGGCAATTTCTTTTCAAAGCGCGCAAAGATCAGATTGCTGAAGGAACCTTTTATAAGGACGAGGTCACAGGAGAACGAGTCGGTCGCGGAGTTTTTTGAACGAAGACTTGGACGCGAGGTGGTCGAGAAAGCCGTCGATCCCTTTATTTCAGGAATATTTGCGGGAGATCCCGAACGCTTGAGCATCAGCCAGGCTTTCCCGGTGCTTGCCGGTTACGAACGCGAACACGGCAGCCTTCTATTGGGCGCGCTTCGGAGCAAACGCGAAAAAGCCGATCCTGCGTTTCCCCGGTCGTTCACGTTTCAGAATGGATTAAACACGCTGACCGACCGCCTCCACGAACGACTGGGCAAAAGCGTGAGGACAAGCTGTGCGGTTAAGCGGGTCGAAAAGCGGGAGGGCAAATTCAACGTAACGACGCAAAACGGCGACTCCGCAGATTTTGATTCTGTCATCCTTTCAACGACGGCTGATGCCGCGGCCGAATTGGTAATGGATATCGATACGGGTTTTGCCGACACGCTTCGCGATATTTATTACGCACCCGTCACGGTTGTGCGAACCGGTTATCCCCAATCAGCCGTTGGACATAAAGCAGACGGATTCGGATTTCTGGTTCCGCGCTCTGCCGATCGAAGCATACTCGGATCGCTGTGGACGTCGAGCGTCTTCCATTATCGAGCTCCAACAGGAATGCATTTGTTCACCACGTTTGTCGGCGGAGCACGTTCGCCGCAGTTATGCTATCGGCCTGACAACGAGATCACCGCGCTGGTCCATTCGGAACTTGCCGCGATAATGGACATCTCAACGTCGCCCGTTTTCACGGATCTTACACGATGGGAGAAAGCGATCCCGCAGTATAATATTGGTTATAAGGACACGATAGATCGGTTAGAACGGTTCTCAGGCGTAAATCCCGGCATATTTTTTTGCAGCAATTTTTATCGCGGCATCTCCGTCGGTGACTGCGTAAAAAATGCCCACCGAACTGCCGACGAGGTCGAGACTTTCTTAAAAACAAATCAGTGAGAAATACAGAAACGCCAGATTTTCCCGTTGCACGGCTTCGCCGTCTTAGGAGCAGTCCGCAGCTTCGCGACATGTTCGCCGAAACATTGCTCTCTGCCCATGATCTAATCTATCCGATTTTTGTGATCGGCGGCGCGAATGTTCGGAACCCGATCGATTCGATGCCCGGCATATTCCAGCTATCAGTTGACAACGTGCTTCGCGAGTGTGAGGAACTTCGGTCACTGAACCTGAACTCGGTGCTGCTGTTCGGCATTCCGGAACACAAGGACGAACGCGGGACAAGCGGATACGCCGAAGACGGCATTGTTCAGAAGGGAATCGCAGAGATCAAAAAAAATTTTCCCGAGATGCTTGTGATCACCGACGTTTGTTTGTGCGAATATACATCGCACGGGCACTGCGGCGTGATAGAAAACGGTTACGTCGTCAATGACGAAACGTGCACACTGCTTGCCGAACAGGCCGTTTCCCACGTTCGGGCCGGAGCCGATATGGTCGCTCCGTCCGACATGATGGACGGCCGCGTCGGAGCGATACGCACGGCATTGGATCAGAACGGTTTTTCCGCGACGCCTATCATGGCCTATTCGGCAAAGTATGCCTCTGCTTTTTACGGGCCGTTTCGCGAAGCGGTCGGCTCTGCCCCGCAGTTTGGCGATCGAAAGAGCTACCAGATGGATCCGCGCAACTCTGACGAGGCGATGCGAGAGATCGCGCTGGATATCCGTGAAGGAGCGGACATCGTAATGGTAAAACCTGCTCTCTCGTATCTGGATATTATTCGTCGGACGAAAGACGAGTTTAACATGCCTGTTGCCGCGTATAACGTCAGCGGTGAATACTCGATGATCAAAGCCGCTGCCGAGCGCGGCTGGATCGACGGTGAACGAGTGATGATGGAGTCGTTGACTTCGATAAAACGCGCCGGGGCAGACGTTATCATCACATATTTTGCAAAGGAAGCAGCAAGGCTCTGTCAGGACCGTCTTCGGTAACGGGGATTGTTCACATTGGTCGAAAATTCGAATGAAGACAACAAAGAGCAAGGAACTTTTCGAACAAGCCCGGACACTTATGCCGGGCGGCGTGAACTCTCCGGTGCGTGCATTTAAATCCGTCGGCCTCGATCCGCTATACATCACCCGGGCCGCGGGTTCGCGTATTTGGGATGCGGACGGGAATGAGTTCATCGATTACGTCGGGTCGTGGGGGCCGATGATCCTCGGACACTCGCACCCGCGGGTCATCGACGCGATCAAGCGCACTGCCGAGAGCGGAACGAGCTTCGGCGCGTGTTGCGAACAGGAGATCGACCTGGCCCGCCTCATAAAAAAGTTTGTACCGTCGGTCGAGATCATCCGGATGGTCAACTCCGGAACAGAGGCGACTATGAGCGCGATGCGCCTTGCGAGGGCTTTCACCGAACGCAATAAGATCGTCAAGTTTGAGGGCTGCTACCACGGTCACGGCGATTCGTTTCTGATAAAGGCCGGTTCGGGCGCCGCTACGCTCGGACTGCCCGATAGTCCCGGGGTTACGGGCGCCACCGCCCGTGATACGCTGACCGCGCGTTACAACGACATCGAATCGGTCGATCGTCTTGTCGAAAACAACAAGAACGAGATCGCCGCGATCTTTATCGAACCGGTCGCCGGCAATATGGGATGCGTGGCGGCAAACAAGGAATTTCTACTGAAACTTCGCGAACTCTGCACGAGTGAGCAAATTCTGTTGATCTTTGACGAAGTGATGTCGGGCTTTCGCGTGGCAAGGGGCGGCGCACAAGAGCTTTACGGCATTTCTCCCGATCTTACGACATTCGGCAAAGTGATCGGCGGCGGTCTCCCGGTCGGTGCTTATGGCGGTCGCTCCGAGATCATGGATCTGATCGCGCCTTCAGGCCCCGTATATCAGGCTGGAACACTTTCAGGGAATCCGCTTGCAATGGCCGCCGGATTGGAAACACTCAAGGTTATCGACGAGAACGACAACTTCTACGACCAGCTTGAAGAAAAAAGTAACTATCTCGCGGTCGGGATCACTAATGCCGTGAAAGAGGCGAATCTAAACCTAACTTTCAACCGTGTTGGTTCCATGCTCACGCTATTCTTTACCGATCAGCGGGTTGTCGATTTCGGAACGGCGAAAACTTCGGATACGACTAAGTTTGCTTTGTATTTCCGGTCAATGCTTGACTCGGGCGTATATCTGCCGCCGTCACAGTTTGAGGCGTTGTTCCTCTCAATCGCACATACGGTTGAGGACCTGGATGCTACAATAAACGCAATATCCTTCGCTCTTTCGAGTTCGACCGCATAACACTTTATCAATAGAATAAAAGAAAAACCGCACCAGTGTCCCACTTAACGCCAGCGTTACCCTTACTGCCCATTATCAGCAGTTGTCCAGCCCGAAAGCGGATCAGCAGTAAAATTGGTATCTATCCAGGGATGCTAAAGAATTTGTCATCTCTTGCTGTCATAACTCATTAGCGTCGTAATCGGCTCGTTGGCCGCAAAGCGTGCCGGAGAAACTTTTGTACGGTTTTGTGGCAAAGTGAATGAGGCACTGCGGAAGACCGGAGTTTCATTGGTGTGTAATGCCCGAGCAT
>Ga0187894_10003995_pt1 | contig 16112 bp, 12 predicted proteins | sample GBC1701081metaG_FD_136650 | JGI IMG/M metagenome (GOLD analysis project Ga0187894, IMG submission 136650) | White microbial mat communities from a lava cave in the Kipuka Kanohina Cave System on the Island of Hawaii, USA - GBC170108-1 metaG ... | reverse complement strand
GTGGAAAGCGCATCTGGGCAATTACACGCGGTTCGGCGACGTGCGCGAATTGCTGCTCGCCCCGGACGACATGTACGTCATCACGCGCGGCGGCGACGAGATGCAGGTTGATTTCGACGCGCGCCGTCTGCCCGCTTTGCCCGCGGGATGGAAGCGCACGTTCCTGGTTTACGCCAACGGCTTCGGCAAGGATATGGACATCAACTCGGCGCGCCCGGAAACCATCGGCGAATTGCCGTTCCACGGGATGAAGAGGTACCCCTATTCACCCACGGATCGTTACCCGATGACGAAGCAGGAATACCTGCGGCGCTACAACACGCGCATGGTCAATGAGCAGACACAGGCGTTCTGGCGTGGGATAAGGTAATGGCGCGGTGGAGTATCCGTTCGGCTCATAACAGATCGAATCTCGATAGAATAATGGCAGTTAAATAGAGGGCGACTTCGGTAAGCTGATTCGTCGCGCCCAGGCAATCGCCCGTGATGCCCGACAGGCGAGCGCGGAAGTACGAACCGCTCAGAAAAGCCGCCAGCCCTGTGACCAATAACGCCGCAAGCGCAGCCTGCCACGAGAGCAGCAAAACGGCGCCGAAAAGCGTCACTGAACCGGTAAAGATTTCAGCCTTACCGATCTGCTTGGCCACGAGTTTGCCCTGGCCTTCAGCCCGCGCATAGGGCAGCCAGGCGCAGAGCGGCAGAACCGTCCAGCGGCTGGCCGTATGCGTAACGATCAGCCAGCGCCAGACCTGTCCCGGCGCCAGGTTCGAAAGGAAGCTGTACTTACCGAGAATCAAAAAGATCAGCGCCATCGCGCCGTATGTTCCGATCCGGCTGTCACGCATAATCTCCAGCGCCTGTTCTTTCGTCCAGCCGCCGCCAAAGCCATCAAACGTGTCGGCCAGGCCGTCTTCGTGGAATCCGTTGGTGATCAAAGCCGTAATTATGATCGCGCACAGCACGGCGGCGGAATGAGGCAGCAGGTGTCGCAGGAGCCAAAATGTCAAAGCGGCGCCTGCGCCGACTATCACCCCGACCAGTGGAAAAAACTTCGCGGCTTTACCCAAAGTTTCTTCGGAAGCCTGTAGTCGTTCAGGGACGGGCAGGCGTGTGAGGAACTGGATTGCAATCAAAAACAGTCGCAGCCATTCAGTCATTACGCCCCTTTATCACTCGCACAGGATGGATGAACTCCATTGTCAGTTGGTTGACCCCGTCGTCCCCGGAGATGGAGCGCGCAAATCCCATGGCCGCGCCGAGTTCATCTATCGCGCCGTAAGCTTCGACGCGAAGATCGGATTTGGAGACCAGCGTTCCCCCGATCAGCCGCGTTTGTCCGCCGTCGCCATGTTGGGTGGCGATGCTATTCATACTGCACCACGCCGACGCGCATGCCATGTCCGAGCGCGCGAAAGACCATTCCCAACGCGGCGCTGGTTTTCCCCTTGCCCGTGCCCGTGTGGACGATGATCAGGCCTTTTTCCCTGGTCGCCGCCGCCTTGCGGGCGTCATACGAAGCTTTGCGCCGTCGCATTTGTTCGGCGTGGCGCTCGTCTGTCTCCTCTCTCGTGGATTGGCCGACGTTTGTCTGTTTTTCAGATTCCATAATTCCCTCCTGCGGGATCGGGTTTATCCAATACCGACTGACCGATAGTGACGCAGCAGCAGATAGAGAAAGAAAGGCGCGCCCAAGATGGCGGTTACGATTCCCAGCCTGATCTCCTCCGGGCGGTTCACCGTCCTTGCCAGAATGTCCATGAAAATCAGGAACGCCGCCCCGGTCAGCGCGCTGGCGGGCAATAAATATCGATGCTTTGGTCCTATAATCAGCCGCACGACGTGGGGAATAACCAACCCGACAAAGCCGATCATGCCGCTAACGGCGACGGCCGCGCCCGTGAGCAGCGCCGAGCTCGTCAGGATGACCCGCTTCACTTTTTCCACCTCCGCTCCGACTGCGAGCGCCGTCTCTTCGCCGAGCAGCAACACATCCAAATCACGCGAATAGACGAATGCGACGATCAACCCAATCACAATGCACGGCAATGACAGCCAGACGTGCTTCCACGTTCGGCTGTCCAGACCGCCCATCATCCAGAAGAGGATCTCCTGCGCCACCTCCCATCGCACCCATTGCAGGCTGATCACGAACGACGTTATCGCGCCGATCAACGCGTTGAACGCGACCCCCGTGAGCAGCAGCGTGGAGACGGGCGTCCGCCCACGCCGCGTGGCGATGGTGTAGACCAGAAACAGCGAGAGCAAGGCTCCGGCGAAAGACATCAACGGCAGATAAAAGAGCGAGCGCATTGCGAGGCCGGTTGCGAGCGCCAGGACGGCGCCGAGCACGCCGCCGGAACTGGAGCCGATGACGTCAGGCGAAGCCAACGGGTTGCGGAACAGCCCCTGCATCTGCGCGCCGGCGACTGCCAGTCCCGCCCCCACCAGCGCGGCGACGATGACGCGCGGCGTGCGAATCAACCAGACAATGACTTGTTGCGGCTCGGGGATATCGCTCACATCCACAAACCCCGGCCACCCGTGCGGCAAAACATGGGAAGCCAACACGCGCGCGACTATCGCAGCCGGCACGGGTGAGCTCCCGATGGCGATTCCGGCGATGAACGCCACACACAGGAGCGCGGCGCTGATCGCAAAGTACCCGGCGACTCGAGGAGATCCGAGACCTCGCGAGACCCACGCGATACGGGCGCGCGGCGCTTCGATTGTCTTACTTCCGGTTTCCATAGAGTCCGTTTGCCAAATCCTCGACGAAACGCACGACATGCTGCGAGACCGTCAGAAAATGCCGGTTGTCGATCACGATGACGCGCCCGGCGCGCGCGGCCTTACTGTTTGCGACCGCCGGGTCTTCGAGCAATCGGTCGCGCACGGATTTTTCCTTGCCCGGGTTCGCGCCCGTAATCAGAAAGTCCGGCTGCCATTCGAGAATCTTTTCCGAATTGATCTTGGCGAAGCCCTTGATTCCCTGCTCCGCGCAGACGTTGACGGCTCCTGCGGCGCGCACAACGTCGCCGAAGATGGTGTTCGAGCCCGCGGTGTAGCCCAGTTGATCGTATGACATCACCCGCAAGGGCGATTCGCTTTTTGGAATGCGCGCGCGAATGGCGGCCAAGTCTTCATCCATCTTCCGAATGATTCTCTCCGCGCCGGCGTCCGCCCCCGTGGCGTAGCCGACCGTGCGGATGTTGGACTTGATGTCCGCGATCGAATCGAAATTCGCGAACCGGAAGACCGGCGCTTTGGAAGCCTTGAGCAGTTCGACTGTCTCGGCGCGGCCATAACTGGCGACGAAAATCAGATCGGGCTTGAACTGCAAAATCTGCTCCGGGCCCTGGGTCGTCCTGCCGGGAATTTGGCGCGCCTCTTCGACAACATTGCTGTAGTTCACGTCCTCGGCCAGATTGCTCAGGGCGACAACTCGCTCCGTCGGGCAGATGGCGAGCAGAATCTCGTCCGTGCCGAGCGTCAGCGAGGCGATGCGTTGCGGTTCGCGCTGGAGGTTGAGCGTCTCGCCTTTGGCGTCACGCAACTCACGGGGAAAAGGACGCGCGGCGGGAACGTCGGTCGGCGCATCCTTCGGGGTTTTCAGCCGGCGCGTAACTTCGATTCCGGCGACCACCAGCGCCAGCGCCACGACTATTACGGCGATGTAACCCGCCGAGCCTTTAAACCTATTATTCGGCGGTTGAGAAACAGAGGTTGCCATCAAATTACCTTTCGACAGTTAATCAAACGCTACTGGCAAACGCTACTGGCAAACGCTACTGGCAAACGCTACTGGCAAACGCTACTGGCAAACGCTACTGGTCGGCCCGAGCCCGCCGAGCGGAGGATGAGTTCGATCCCAGTGGATAAACGATCAAACCGCCCGTCTCTTCGTCACGCCCCACACGGGCGCGGAGCGCGAAGTGCCGGGCAAGATTACTTTCGGTGATAACCTCGGCCGGCAAACCGGCGGCGGCGATCTTCCCACCCGACAGAAGCAACAACCGGTCGCAGAAGCGCGCCGCCAAAGACAAATCGTGAATCGCCGCCAGCGCCGCCCCTCCCGATCTCGTGAATTCCCGGACGAGTTCGAGCGCCTCGTACTGATGCGTCAGATCGAGATTCGCGGTCGGCTCGTCCAGCAGGATGACGCGCGTCTCCTGCGCCAGGGCGCGGGCGAGATGGACGCGCTGCCTTTCGCCGCCGGAAAGCTCTGTCACTGGCCGCTCCGCCAATTCCTCCGTGCCGGTCTCGCGCATTGCGCGGGCGATCGCCTCCCGATCAACGGATCTTTCCGGCGTGAACCGTCCAAGGTGAGGAGTGCGCCCCATCGCCACGATCTCGCGCGCGGTGAAGGCGAAATCCACGCGAGTGTCCTGTGGTACCATCGTGGCGAGCTTCGCGACTTCGCGGCGGCCGAGCGACTTCAACAAGCCGCCGCACAACCAAACGGCGCCGGGCGCCGGCAACAACCCGAGCAGTATGCGCAGGAGCGTCGTCTTACCGCTGCCGTTGGCGCCAATCAGGCCGACGAATTCCCCCGCCTCGACGGCCAGCGAGACTCCTTTCAGAACCGTCCGGCCGTCGTAAGCGAATGAGAGGTTTTGCGCTGTCAACAATGCGCCCATCGGCTATCGCCTCGCAGATCAGAAACGCAGCCCATACCGCCGGTGAAAACCGCGCCCGGCGTGCGGAACCCGCTTTCGAAGTATTCCCGGTCGAAAATGTTCTCCACCTTCCCGTAAAACCTCATACTGACTCGGTCGCTCATCGACGCGGTGTAGCTCGCGCCCAAGTCGGCTTTGACCGGGCCGCTGAATTTGAAAGCGCGACTCGAGATCGGGGTTGAGGCGCGGGTCACCGAACGGCGAGAAGACGCCATTGAAATAAGAGGAGCCGAACCGCTCGAATATCGCGGGCGCGCGATAGCCGCTGCCGGCGTGCGCGCGCAATTTCGCGCCGGTCGAACTGAAGAAATACGAGACGGAACCGTCTCCGGTAAGGGCAGTCTTGGGCGATTCGTATCGCAACCCGGAATAGACGGAGACACCTCCAAAAAATTCAGGCTGTGCCAATGCAAGGTTGATGAGTTGGTCGCCGCCCGGCATTTGACCCAGAACGTGCAGGCCGTCGCGGATCTGCAGATCGCCGATCTCGCACAGATAGCCGTCAATGTGCTGGATGAATTCGCCGTAGGCTGCGTCTTCCGGCTGAGCCTCGACTCCCAAATCCTGATGCAGATTTGCCGCGACCACGGCATCCCAGATCTCCTGCTGAATGAGGGGCAGCTTTTCCGGGTCAATGCGCTCGGCGTTGGCATAAGTCCCGAGCAGTTGTTGCAGCCGCGCGAGTTCATCGTAAGTTTCCGCCTGCGTCATCGGCGGGATCAGGTGATCAATGATACAGGCGTGCATCCGCCGCTTGGCCTGCGTGCCTTCGCCGGGGTCGTTGATAATGAAGGGATAGAAGACCGGCAGATCGCCGATGGCGAGTTCGGGATAACACTCTTCGGAGAGACCGAGCCCTTTACCCTGCAACCATTCCAGCGTCCCGTGCTTGCCGCACTGCACTATCGCATCGGCCCTGAAAACATCGCGCAGCCAGCGGTAGGCGCCGAGGTAATGATGTGTCGGAATGAGGTCGCCGCTGTGATAGACCGCCAGCGGGTTCTCCCCAAAGCCGCGCGGCGGTTGGATCATTACGAAGACATTTCCGTAAAGCTTGCCCGCGACGTAGATATCATCCTCACGTCGAAAGACGGCGCCGGGCGGCGCGCCCCAGGATGCTTCGAGCGCTGCCTGATTGCCGGTTGGAAATTGCGAAAACCACTTCTCGTACGTACCCGCGGTGTAACTCGCCGTGGCGAAGCGCATTTGTTGTTCGGTGAGAAATTCCCTGTCGTAACCGCCACGGGCGATGAGTTCTTCCATCAATGCGGCGCCGTCCGCCGGAATCTCCCCCACGTGATAGCCACGTTCGCGCAAACCTCGCAACAGGTTGATCACGGAGGCCGGAGTGTCCAACCCGACCGCGCTCCCGATCCGACCGTGCCGGTTGGCGAAATTTGTCAGGACCAGGGCCAGTCTCTTTTCGGCGTTCGGCTTGCGCCCTAAGACGGAATGGCGCGAAGCCAGATCAACACATGCTCGCAACCGATCCGCCAAGGCGATCGAGCGCGACTCGGACTCCGAGGTTGAATTCCCGTTACCGCCTTGCTGGCGAAAACCTACGACCGGGCCGATGATGCGCCCGTCAAATTCCGGCATCACGACTTTCATCGCGGCGTCCCAGGGCGGCAGGTTTGTGTAATTCTCAACCCCGCCTGCCAGCGCGTACTATTGAAGGAAGAAAATAGGTTCAGCAAGATGTCGCTCTCTCTCAATCCACGAAGAGTTCACATGTGTGACCGAACTTCAGGCAGGTCTCCTGACTTGAGCCTTTACGCCGGAAACAAACGACGCGCCTTCTCCTCCGAAGCCTTCCCGCGCTTTCGCGCAGTGGCATAAGGTTGGAAAGGAGAAGGATCAAAAGGCTTTCACAGTGGCGGGACCGTGCGGGATTTTCACCCGCTTCCCTATTCTCCTGTTACCCGAGAAACGGCAACAGGCACCTGAAGCCAAAACTGTACTGTTAAGACGGCGCCCAATATACACCGAACGATGAGTGAAAGAAATGTTCCGGAGATGTTTCCTTGAAAATTACTCGATTGAAGTAAAGGCGCCACGCGCGCCGCGCCAGCGATCTGAGGTTGAAGCGGAGAACGGCGCATCCGTCATCATCGTCAGCCACGAAATGACCTTGAATTTTGAGAGGACTTATCTCAGACTGCGCGCCCGTAGCACAAATCCAAATTCCGTGTGAACATCGTATGCCTAATTCTTACTCCGACAAGAAGCGATACAAATCCAAAGGCGGAAATGACATCAAGGAGGACTCGTTGAAACCCTTATTCACTCTGATACTGGCTGTCCTGTTACAGATCTGTCCGCAAATAGAGGCGCGGGCGCAATCACAACGAACACTTTCCGGCGTGATCACGACCGGCGGAAACGAAGTGGTCGCCGGGGCAACGATCACAGTTCGCTCCTCCGCGGGCGAACTGACCGCGACGAGCGACGGCGAAGGCAATTTCAAACTGACCGTTCCCGCCGAAGCGCTGATCGTGAAGATCACGGGGAAAAACATCGTCACGCTGGAGCGCAAGATAGACGCCAGCGAACTGACGGAACAATTGCGTTTTGAAATCCGCTACAGCATCCCGCCGGTTCACGACGGCCTGGTGATTTCAGCTTCCCAACTCGATCCGGTGATCGATCGTCGCAATCAAGCCGTCTACCGTGACACGCTTTTTTCACGTGACGATCAGGTCTTCCATACGCTCGACGCGGGCATCAATGCGGGGCAGCACGAGGGGGGCGGAAAATCGCTCGAAATCCGCCGCTTCGGATTCAACCTCGACCACGGGGGCGTCAACGGCGGCTTGAAAGTCCTCGTGGACAATGTGCAGCAAAATCAGGGCACGCAAGGGCACGGGCAGGGCTATCTCGGCCAGTTGAAATCGCTCACTCCCGAACTCGTCCAGGATGTGGACATTCTCAACGGGCCGTTCAGCGCGGAGTACGGCGATTTCTCCGGCCTCGGCGTCGTTCACATTCGGTTGAGGGAATCCTTGCCGGATCAGATCACCGCGCGTTTTCAAGGCGGGTCCTTCGACACGTTCCGCACATTTCTGGCCTACAGCCCGGCGTTGAAGAGCGGCGATGCGCTGATTGCTTATGAAGGCTCGCGCGCCGGCGGGCCGTTCGAGAATCCGCTCGGCTACAAGCGCGATAACGTCACCGGCAACTACACCAGACGGCTGGGTGCGAAACGGCAGCTCGGTTTTAAGTTCAACATCGGACGCAACGACTTCGTTTCGTCGGGACAGATTCCGCTCGACGAGGTCTTTGCGGGGAATCTGGACCGTTTCGGCTTCATCGATCCTCACAACGGCGGCCGCGTGCGGACCGGCGTCTTCAGCGCCTACTACCGGCAGAATCTGGCCGACGGGAGCATCTTCAAGGTAGATGGTTTCCTGGGGCGCTCGATGTTTGACCTCTGGTCGAATTTCACGTTCTTCCTGACCGATGAAATGTTCGGCGATGAAATCCAGCAACACGATTCGCGGTTGCAGGAGGGTCTAAACACGCAATACCTAAAGCCCTACACCATTGCGGGTCAGCGGGCTATGCTGAATGTGGGGGCGAACTACCACGACAATCAGATCAACGTCGGACTGTTTCCTTCCATCAGTCGAGCGCCGGGCCGCAAATTCATTTCGCCGGAGAATCAGGCCGACCCAAATGTTCTGCTTACCAGCGCGCGAGCGCGTGTGGCCAATGTGGCGGGTTACGTCCAGCAAGGGTTGGACCTGTTCGGCGGCCGTCTGCATCTCGAGGGCGGAATTCGCTACGATTATTTCCATTTCAAGGTTGATGACCGCATTGATCCGGCGGCTTCGGGCGCGCAGGGGGCATCGCGCGCGCAGCCGAAATTCAATCTGTCGCTCACGCCGAGCGAGCGCGCGCCGATGACGTTCTATTTCAACTACGGTCGCGGCATCTCCAGCCAGGATGCGCGCGGCGTCGTGCAGCAACCCGACAAGCCGCAAATCTCTACGACGGACTTTTACCAGGCCGGGATCTCGCACAACTTCAATCGGATTGGTATGAGCGCGGATCTATTCCTGATCGATCGCTCGAACGAACAGGTTTACATCCCCGATGACGGCAGTTTCGAATTTAAAGGGCCGAGCCGCGCCTACGGCTTCGAAGTGAAGACTGCGATGAGACTGACGCGCTTCTTAAGCCTCAACGCCGGTGTGACGAAAGTCACCAACGCATTCTTCCGCGATTACTTCTTTGAGGAAGACGATCCGGCGCCGGGAGAGAGAAAGTACATTGACAGCGCCCCCCACATCGTCGCAAACGCAGGGCTGACGTTGTCTGGGTGGCGGGGCTTCAGCGGCTCGCTGCGCTGGCGTCATACCAGCAACTATCGCCTTGATCCGGTTGATCCCGGGATTCGCGCGTCGGGACTGGATGCGCTCGATCTGAGCGTCAGTAAACAGGTTCGTCGTTGGATCGAATTCAACTTTTCAATCGACAATCTGACTGACAAACGTTACTTCGAGACGCAGAATTATTTTGAATCGAGGATCAGGCCCGGCGGCCCGGTCATCGCGCGTATTCACGCTACGCCCGGCTATCCGATCACTGTGACGGGAGGAGTGACGTTTCGTCTTTCCAAAAAGGATTAAGTGATGGGGGATTTGGTTCGCTTCGGCGTGAGCGCCGAGGAAGAGTTGATGGTGAATTTCGACCGGCTGTCGGCGGACAAGGGCTACAGCAACCGCTCCGAGGCGCTGCGCGATCTGATGCGCGATGCGCTGGTGCAGGCGCGGCTGGAGAAATTCCCTGACACCGCCGACGTGCTGGGAAGTTTGACGCTGGTCTACGACCACCACGCTCGCGAACTGTCCGAGCGGATGGCCGAGATCCAGCACGAGCGACACGGCCTGGTCGTTTCTGTGCTACACGTTCACATAAGTCACGACGATTGCATGGAAGTGATCGCGCTGCGAGGCAGGGCGCGCGACATCCGCGAACTCGCCAACGCGCTGCTCAGTTTGAAAGGCGTCAAGCATGGAAAGCTGTTTCTGACGCTCCCCGCGCGGGAGATCGTCGCGCGAAGGAAGGCCGCGCGTTCACACCCCCATCACAAAACCACCCCGGCGCGGCGCGCCAAATGAACCATCACCTTTACACTCACGGCGCGGCGCCACTTCGTGACCACCCGGTTCCCGCCCCACACCTATTGACATCCGATTGGTAAGCCCTTACCCTCTGCCCTATCGAAAAACGAGAGGTGATCCATGCGAAAGAAGAAGACAGACATGTTGCAGGGCATGCTCGACCTGCTGATCCTGCGGACGCTGCGACAGGGACCGCTTAACGGCTGGGACGTTATGCAGCGCATCCAGATCGTCTCGGGCGACGTGTTTCGCGTCATCCCCGGTTCGCTTTATCCGGCGCTCCACCGGCTGGAGGCCAGTGGTTTGGTCAAAGCCGAATGGGGGGCTTCGGATAACAACCGGCGCGCGAAGTTCTACAAACTGACCGCGGCCGGGAAGAAACAACTTGATGCGGAGTGGGAAACCTGGAAGCGGTTCTCTGGCGCTGTCGAGTTGATCCTGCGCGACGCTTGATCACATAGGCGTTAACGAAAGGAAACTTGAATGCTGAGCAGGTTGAAGACGGCCCTACGAGCGCTGCTACGCAGGACGCAAGCCGAGCGCGAACTGGACGAGGAACTGCGTTACCACATCGAGCAGCAGACCGAGCAGAACGTCCGGCTGGGAATGAATCCGGAAGAGGCGCGCTATGCAGCTCACAAGGCTTTCGGCGGAGTGGAACAGGCCAAGGAACGGAGCCGTGACGCTCGCGGCGTGCGTTGGCTTGAAGACATTTGGCATGACCTGCGCTACGGCGCGCGGATGTTGATGAAGAATCCTGGCTTCACATTGATTGCCGCGCTCACGCTGGCGCTGGGGATTGGCGCGAACACAGCGATCTTCACCTGGCTCAAGGCCATCTACCTTGAGCCACTGCCCGGAGTGGCGGCGAGCCATCGCCTGGTCATGCTACGCAGCACGTGGATCAAATCAGCCAATAGCCCCATGTGGGTCTCTTACCCCAATTACAAAGACTATCGCGACCGCAACGAAGTCTTCAGCGGGCTCGCCGCGTTCAATGACATTAGCTTCAATCTGGTGGACGGCAAGGGACAGCCCGAACGTATTTGGGGATCGCTCGTGTCTGGCAATTACTTCGACGTGTTGGGCGTGCGCTTGGCGCTGGGGCGCACGTTCACGCCTGATGAAGACCGCACGCCGGGTACTCATCCTGTGGTAGTCATCAGCCACAGGCTCTGGCAGCGGCGCTTTGCGTCTGATCCGGCTCTGATCGGAAAGACGATCCGGCTCAATCAGCTCGATTTCACAGTCATCGGCGTTGCGCCGAAAGGCTTTCGCGGAAGTTATATGGGGCTGGAGTACGATCTCTGGGCGCCGGCGATTATGTACCCACAGGTGTCCCCATCGGGACACCACCTCGACTTGCGCGGCAGCCATCACTTCCTGGTCATCGGGCGGTTGAGGGACGGGGCGCCATTCGAGCAGGCGCAGGTCAATGTGCAGGCGATCGCGGCGCAGCTCGCCAAAGATTATCCGCGGGAGAACGAAGGAGAGGGCGCCACGCTCATCACGCTGATCGATGATCCTGAGGGATTTGGGCCGATTGCGCCGTCGTTGATGGTTTTGATGGCCGCGGCCGGCCTGGTATTGCTGATCGCCTGCGTCAATGTCGCCAACCTGTTACTGGCGCGCGTGGCAGGCCGCAGCCGGGAGATGGGCATCAGGCTTGCGCTCGGCGCGGGCCGCGGCCGCCTTGTCCGGCAGATGCTGACCGAAAGTCTGTTGCTGGCGGTGACGGGCGGCGCGGGCGGCGCGCTGTTGGCCCTATGGCTAAGCAATGCGATGAGTCTGATGATACCGCCGATGGGTTATCCGGTCAGCTTGAATCTGGCGTGGGATTATCGCGTGAGCGGATTCGCAGTGGCGCTTACTTTCCTGACGGTATTGGCAGTCGGCCTTGTCCCGGCGCTGCGGGCGACGAAGGTCGATCCGGTTGTCTCGATCAAGAATGAAGGCAGGGCGATTGGCGCGCTGCGGCGGCGGTCGCGTTTGCGCGGCGCGCTTGTTGTGACTCAGATTGCGGTCTCACTGGTGTCGCTGGTCTGCGCCGGATTGTTCATTCGCACTCTTGCGCGGCAGCTTAAAGTCAATCCGGGCTTCGACCCTGAGCGAGTGTTACTGGTCTCGATGAACCTCTACCCGAATGGCTACGATGAAAAACGCGGCGTGGAATTTTATCGCCAGCTCCTCGAACGTATCGCGGCGCTGCCCGGCGTCGTGTCCGCCAGTTTGTCGGACAAGGTTCCAAACGCATGGTCCGGAGGCGCCACTTGGGACCACGAGATCGAGGGCTATGCGCCGCGCCCGGACGAGCCGATGGGCATGGTATACGAGGTTGTCGCACCCCGTTATTTTCAAACGATGCGAATACCGCTTGCCGAAGGGCGCGAATTCAGCGAGGCGGATCATGCCCAGTCGGCGCCGGTGGCCATCGTCAACGAGACGATGGCGCGGCGCTACTGGCCTGGGCAGAGCCCTATGGGCAAGCGACTACGCGGCGGCGGCGGCAAGTGGAGCGCGATCATCGGTGTAGCGCGCGATGTCAATCACTTAGGGGCCAGGGCGCCCGCGCGGCCCTTTATGTACTACCCGCTCGCTCAGGATTACTCCTCGCAGGCCACGTTGGTGGCTCGCACCGCGGGCGATCCATGGCAGGCGCTCTCCGGCGTGCGCGGCGCCGTTCGCGCTCTGGACGCGACGCTGCCCGTGTTTGACGAAAAGACGCTGGCGACACACGCCGGTATCCCGCTTTTTCTGGATCGCATAGTAGTGACCTTCCTAAGCGCCTTCGGCCTGCTGGCGCTCACGCTCGCGGCCATCGGTCTTTACGGCGTGATGGCCTACTCGGTCATTGCGCGCACACACGAGATCGGTATTCGGATGGCGCTCGGCGCCCGAGGACTCGATGTGCTCAAACAGGTGTTGAAGGAAGGGATGGTATTGGCGCTGATTGGGATGGCGATTGGATTGGCGGCTTCATTTGCGTCGACGCGGTTGATGGAGAGCTTGCTGTTCGGCGTGAGCGCGACCGACGCGGTGACCTTCGTCCTAGCATCATTGCTGCTGGCGGCGATTGCGCTGCTGGCTTGTTATTTGCCGGCGCGGCGAGCGACGAAGGTGGACCCGATGATCGCGCTGAGGCGCAATTGAACGCCGGGCGATTGCATCGAGTGACTCACACGCCCAAGCGGAGCCTGAGGAGATCGAAATGCTAAGCAAGCTGAGGACGGGGCTGCGCGCGCTGCTGCGCAAGTCAGAGATGGAGCGCGAGATGGATGATGAGTTGCGCTACCACATTGAACAACAGACCGAACAGAACATTCGGCTGGGGATGGATCCGGAGGAAGCGCTCTACGCGGCTCTCAAGAGTTTTAGAGGAGTGGAGCAAGCGAAGGAGATGAGCCGCGACGCTCGCGGCGTGAGATGGCTTGAAGAGTTTTGGCAAGACCTGCGTTACGGCGCGCGAATGCTGTTGAAGAATCCGGCCTTTTCAATCACTGCAATCAGCATCCTGGCGATTGGCATCGGCGCCAATACAGCAATCTTTTCAGTCGTCTATGCTGTCATACTACGGCCGCTGCCGTATGCCGAATCAGAGCGATTGGCGATGATCAAGGAGGATTTGCCGGCTCAAGGCATCCCCGATGTTGGCGCTTCAATGCCCGATTTTCTCGAGTGGCGGAATCGAAATAGAATCTTTGACCAGCTCGAAGCCTTCTCAACCGACAGTTACGACATCTCGAGCAACGGCGATCCTGAACGAGTCGGGGGCGCGCAAATATCAGCGGAATTATTCCCTTTCCTTGGAGTCGCTCCAGTACAAGGGCGAAGATTTCTCAGCGAAGAGCAACAATTCGGCAGACATCGTGTGGTGATCTTGGGCGCCGCGCTTTGGCGGCGCCGCTTCGGCGATCAGACGAGACTTAATGGCCAGACGATAAAAATCAATGGAGAGACATTCAGTATCGTAGGCGTCATGCCGGAAGGATTTGAATTCCCGGAACAAGGGATGCGAATTTGGCTACCCCTGTCAGTTCCTGCCGGCCACGAGAACAATACTCGCAGCGAAAACTGGCTTGAAGTGATAGCGCGGCTCAAACCGGGAGTGACGATCAGGCAGGCGCAGGCCGACATGGACCATATTCACCGCCAACTGGCGCAGGAGTTTAAACAGATTGCGGAGTTTCGCGTGCGCGTTCTGTCACTTTCAGAGCATGTGGTTGGAAAAGAACTGACCACAATTTTGCTTGTTTTACTCGGCGCAGTCGGCTTCGTATTGCTCATCGCATGCACAAATACAGCAAACCTGATGCTGGCGCGGGCGGTGGCGCGCCAGAAAGAGATGACGATCAGGGTCACGCTTGGCGCATCACGGTGGCGAGTCATCCGCCAGGCGCTGACAGAAAGTGTGTTAATAGGCATGACCGGCGGGATCCTGGGGGTAGTTTTAGCGATGTGGGGGATCGATGCGCTCTTGCGATTGGGACCGGATCTGCCGCGATTTGCTGATGTGAAGATTAATGGACGCGTTCTGATCTTTACCATTGCATTGTCGCTCGTGACCAGCTTTCTCGCCGGACTGGCGCCTGCCTGGCAATCGACAAAGACGGATTTGCAGAAGTCTCTCAAAGATAGCGCTCGGACCGCTTTCGGAAGCGCAAGCCATCGGCGATTGCGCGGCGCACTCGTCGTATCAGAGATTGCATTATCGCTCGTTCTGCTGATTTGCGCAGGACTGATGATCAACAGCTTGCTGCGATTACAGCGAGTCGATCCGGGATTCAGAACGAATCAAGTTTTGTCGATGCGAATCTCGCCGCCGCCAAGTCGGTATCCGGAGAATCGTGCAACCGCAATAGTCGATTTCTATAAACGGCTGGAGGAACGAGTCAGGGCAATCCCTGGGGTTCAGATGGCCGGCTATACTACGAGTCTTCCATTGATAGGCTTCGGATGGATGCAATATATCACCATAGAAGGCCACCCTATCCCGAGAGCGATTGAAGAAACACCGCTGGTTCATTATCGCCAGATAAGCGCTCACTACTTTGAAACGTTGGGGATCCGGCTGTTAAAAGGTCGCGCCCTTAACGAACGAGATACGCGTGATACAGAGCCTGTAGCTGTGGTCAATGAGTCATTCGTCAGGCTCTTCTATCCGAATGAAGCCCCCATCAGTAAGCGATTCTATCTCGGTCATCCGGAAGAATTGTCTCCTTCGCAACGTCGGCCCACAAGATGGACTATAGTGGGTGTATCCCGCGACATTAAGCATCAGGGGCTCGACAGTGAACCAAGGCCGGAAATTTTCTCGTTGCACGAGCAGAGTCTGAGCAAACCGGATGATGGCCCTTATCCCAATATGTTCTTCGTCGTTCGCGCCGCGAGCGATCCGACTGCACTCGCAGCCGCGGTTCGCCGAGAAGTCCGGGAGTTGGACAAAGATCTTCCGGTCGCCGAGGTCATCACAATGGATCGCCTGCTCGGCAATTCGCTCCTGCGGCAACGGCTCATCACTCTGTTGCTCTTTATTTTCTCCATAATCGCCCTGATGCTGGCCGCTGTCGGCATCTACAGCGTGATCTCTTATTCCGTTACTCAACGAACTCACGAGATCGGTATACGAATGGCGTTGGGAGCGCAGAGGATTGACACCTTGAAATTGATTGTCGGCCAAGGAATGAGACTGGCGTTCATCGGCGCAGTAATCGGTCTATTGGGTTCCATCGTTTTGACACGGTTTATTGAGACGTTGTTATTTGAAGTGAAGGCGAGCGATCCATTGACATACGCGTTGATCGTATTGCTGATCGTCTTTGTATCAATGCTTGCGTGTTACCTGCCCGCGCGGCGGGCGTCGAAAGTCGATCCTTTGGTGGCTCTGAAATATGAATGAGACGGTTGAAAGAATTCGAGGAGGTCGAAATGCTAAGCAAACTGAGGATGGCGCTGCGTGCGCTACTCCGGAGGTCAGAAGTTGATCGTGAGCTGGACGAGGAGTTGCGCTACCACATCGAGCAACAGATTAAGCAAAACATCCGGCTGGGGATGAGTCCTGAGGAAGCGCGCTACGCGGCTCGCAAGGCTTTCGGCGGGGTGGATCAGGCGAAGGAGCGAGGCCGCGACGCTCGCGGCGTGAGATGGGTTGAAGAGCTGTGGCAAGACCTGCGCTACGGCGTGCGAATGTCGCTGAAGAATCCTGGCTTCACGTTGATTGCCGCGCTCACGCTGGCGCTGGGTATCGGAGCGAACACGGCGATCTTCAGTCTCGTCAACGCCGTGTTGTTGCGCGCGCTCCCGTTTCCGCAGC
>Ga0187894_10003994_pt1 | contig 16116 bp, 9 predicted proteins | sample GBC1701081metaG_FD_136650 | JGI IMG/M metagenome (GOLD analysis project Ga0187894, IMG submission 136650) | White microbial mat communities from a lava cave in the Kipuka Kanohina Cave System on the Island of Hawaii, USA - GBC170108-1 metaG ... | reverse complement strand
CAAAGTCTCGCTCGTCGAAATCAAGGCGGTTGATCTGCCGCAGGAGATGCGGCGAGCCATGTCGCGGCAGGCCGAAGCCGAACGTGAAAAGCGCGCGAAGATCATCCACGCCGAAGGCGAGTACCAGGCCGCCGAGAAGCTGGTCAGCGCGGCGAACGCAATCGCCGCCGAGCCCGTCGCGTTACAGTTGCGTTACCTGCAGACGCTGACCGAGATCGGCGTGGAGCGAAACACGACTGTGGTCTTCCCGGTTCCCATCAACCTGCTTGAAGGATTGTTTAAACGGCAAGAGACACCGGATGCCGTCGCGTCGAAGCGGCGTGAGCCGGTAGGAGCCGTGTAAGCGCAGGCAAAATTTCTGCGGTGTAATCGCTTTCCATTTACCATTTACCATTTGATATTTGGCATTTGTCATTGCCTGCAGGTCAGATCAGTCAATACCCAATGAACATTCGGCGATTTGCAGGGCAATGACAAATGCCAAATATCAAATGGTAAATGGTAAATGGAACTCTGTCGCTTCACTGCTTCAACAATTCTTTCAATGACGCGCGGATGCGATCCTGTGTCTTTTCACCGAGGCGCGGCACGCTGGCGAGTCCTCCGCCTTCGACGAACTTCGCGAAATCGTCCAAATTGGTGATCTGGAATTGGTGGTGGAGAATCTGCAAGGTCTTCAAGCCGACGCCTTCGACCTTGAGCAGGTCGAGCACAGTCTCCGGAATCTCGGCCTTGATCTCCTCGTAAGCTTTGAACGTTCCGGTTTCGAGCAATTCAACGATCTTCTTGCTGATCGCTTCGCCGACGCCCGGCAGTTCGCGCAACCGCGCGACGCCGCCTGCTTCGATCATCTCGGCAAGCGGCGTCGTTGTGTCTTCAATTGTCTCAACGGCCGTGCGGTAGGCGCGAATCTTGAACGGGTTGTCTTCGCCAAGTTCCATCAAATCGGCGAGGCGGCGGAAGACACCGGCGATTTCCTGATTGGTCATACCTCAACCCGTCAGCGCCGCCCACGATGCCGCGATCAAAGCCACCACGAGATAAATCCCGCCAAGCGCTATTCCGAAGGTAGATGTTTTTATCTGGCGCGTCACCGCCGCGTAGCCGATTGCGAGCAGCGTGATCAGCCAAATGCCGAAGACGTCCACCCATCGCGCCAGCGCCATCACGAATTTCGGCAGCCCGTCTTTGCTTAATGCCATTGAGAGCAACGCCGCCAGATTCGACCCGACCAGATTGTTGATGTCTATCTCCTCAGGCGATTTCAGGTAAAGCACGACCACAAACAGAACCGAGGAAACAACTCCCATGCCGAGCAGGGCATAGAGCGAGACAGAGAAGAGCGGTTTGAATCCATTGTCTCCACCCATCAGCATCGTAATGAGCTTGGCCAGTCCGACCAAAATCAACGCCATGATCGGATACTGAATCAGGCCGACGACCGGGAAACTCCACTTGGTGACCGCCGCCGCGGGGCCTGTGGCCATTACTTCGAGCCGTCTGTCGGCGTCTTCCTGCGATATCCGCCCTCTGGCGACGGCCTGTTCGAGCTGCGGGCGGAAGAAATTGCGCAGGCCAATGCGCTCGATCATCAGATAGCCCGCGACACTTCCGATAACCATCAGCGCAAGCATAGGCGCAAGCATACGCGGAGCGCGTCCGATCTCGGCAAATGTCTCGCCGGGCGAGAACCAGACTCCGATCAAACGAGAGAAGAAATTCTGCGGCGCGGGTTCCGGTTCCGCGTTCGCAGGTTTGGAAGCGTAGTTCAGTTCAGGATTCATAAGTCCTCCTTTGAGGGGTTTGGGGTTTAGAGGTTAACCACGAATAACTGACTACCGATTGTAGAGAAACTTCCGTGAATGTTCTTATTGACGTGGCGATTGTACCGCTTGCTCGTGGAGAAAACACGCCACGAAGTGGCCCGGAGAAACTTCCATGAGTTCCGGCTCTTCGTTTCCGCACCTTTCAGCCACGTATGGGCAGCGTGTGTGAAAGCGGCACCCAGCGGGCGGCGCGATTGGATTGGGCACATCGCCGCCCAGTCTTTGCGGCGCCTCCCGCTTCACATCGGGATCGGGAATCGGGATTGCATCGAGCAGCGCCTGTGTGTACGGATGCAGCGGGTTCGCGTAAATCTCCTGGGCCGGCGCGAGTTCGACAAGTTTGCCCAGGTACATCACGCCGACGCGCGTCGAGATGTGTTTGACCACCGCCAGCCCGTGCGAGATGAACAGGTAGGTCAAGGAGAACCGCTCCTGCAAATCCTGCATCAGGTTGACCACCTGAGCCTGCACCGAAACATCAAGCGCCGAGACCGGCTCATCGGCCACAATGAAATCGGGATTCAGAGCGAGGGCGCGCGCAATGCCTATGCGCTGGCGTTGTCCGCCGCTGAATTGATGCGGATAACGATTGGCGTAGTCGGGATCGAGACCGACCACGCTGAGCAGTTCGGCGACGCGATCCTTTCGCTCCCGCCTGTTTCCGACTTGGTGAATTTCGAGCGGCTCGGCGATGATCGCGCCAACCTTCATCCGCGGATTGAGCGATGAATACGGGTCTTGAAAGATGATCTGCATGCGGCGGCGAAGCGCGCGCATCTCGCCACGACCGATAGCAAGCAGATCACGCCCGTCAAAACGAATTTCCCCGGACGTGGGTTCGATCAGTCGCAAAATAAGGCGGCCAACCGTGGTTTTGCCGCAGCCCGATTCGCCGACCAGGCCAAGTGTCTCGCCGCGATGAATGGCGAAAGATACGCCATCAACGGCGCGGACGATTTGCTTGTGTGAAGCGGGAAAATATTTTTTGAGATTCTCAATTTCGACTAGAGGCTGTTTTGTCATTTCGATTTGCGAGGAACAGCGCGACAGATTTCTGACACGAAAGGAGAGAATTTTGGCGACACTTTCGATTCGACGTGGGCGCCGCGTTTAAATATTCCGCCGACGCCGTAGCTGCTTTTCTCTCCTTTTTTCACGCGCTTTAAGTTTCGCACCTCAACGGTTCCATTTTCAGGATCAACCAGCCACAACTCGCGCACGCCGAGCGCTGCGTAAGTGTCGGCCTTTGTGTTTGAGAATTGGTGTAGGTCTGTCTCGGATTCTATGCCTCGCATTCAACCCCGGTCAATTTCACTGGGGATAAATCTCATCTACGCGAATGCAGCGCGACGAATGCTGCGCTCCCAGATCAATCAACGGTATGGCGCCTTCCCGGCATTTATCGCGCGCGTGTTCGCACCGCGGCGCGAACCGGCATCCCGGCGGCAGATTCAACGGATTCGGCACGACGCCTTCAATCGTGTGCAGCCGCCGCTTCTTCTCCGCGGCCGATTCGTCAAGGCGCGGAACCGCGCGCAACAGCCCCTCGGTGTAGGGATGCCGCGGGCGGCTGAACAATTCACGCGCCGAGGCCTGTTCAACGATCTTGCCCGCATACATCACCGCGACCCGGTCGGAAGTCTCCGCGACCACGCCCAGGTCGTGTGTGATCAGCAGCAGAGCCAGATTGCGCTTTTCACGCAACTCCGTCAGCAGTCCCAGAATCTGCGCCTGGATCGTCACGTCGAGCGCCGTCGTAGGCTCGTCGGCGATCAGGAGCTTCGGATCGCAAGCCAGCGCCATCGCGATCATCACGCGCTGCCGCATCCCGCCCGACATTTCGTGCGGGTAGCTCTTCGCGCGGGCTTCGGGCGCGGGGATGGCCACATCCTTCATTCCCTCAATCGCCTGGTTCCACGCTTCCTTCTTTGAAACTTTGCGGTGCAGACGGATGGCTTCGGCGATCTGGTCGCCGACGGTGTAGACCGGGTTGAGAGAAGTCATCGGGTCCTGAAAGATCATCGCGATGTCGTCGCCGCGAATGGCGCGCATCCCGGCCTCGCTTAGCTTCAGCAAATTGCGCTCTTCAAAAAGTATTTCGCCCCCGACAATCCGTCCGGGCGGCGCGACAAGGCGCATAATCGAAAGCGCCGTGACTGATTTGCCGCAGCCAGATTCGCCGACGAGGCTCAGCGTTTCTCCCCGTTCGAGCGTGAACGACACGTCGTCAACCGAACGCGCTTCGCCACGCCTGGTTGAAAAGAATGTTTTTAGATTGCGCACTTCGAGAAGGCTCATATCGGGTGAATAGAATACTACAACAGATGTGGGATTGAGGCGGCTGGTATTGTAGCAGGTCTATTGCGCTGCTGTAGCGCCGCTGAACGCTGAGTGAGTGACCAAAAGTTTTTTGAAGAAAGCCATCCATATGCCATATGGATGGGGAGATATTTTCCCGTCCTACATTTTCCTGTTCCGGATTTTGTCAACAGGAAAATGTAGGACGGGAGAATATTTATTGCTGATCCTTCTCAGCGGGTTTCTTACGTTGAAACAGGAGAACGACGCCGCTCAGGCCGAGCAGGCTCAGCGTCAGCCGCACCCACAACGAAGATGCAAGCTCCGACAGCCTCGCCCCGATGCTTCCTATATCCGCCGCATTGGCCTGTGGCCTCCTGGGCCGCGGCGGGACATCGTCCGTCACCGTGTAAAGCTGGCCGTCGCGGATGTAAAGCCGCTGCATCTCCTCGAGGTTGAACGGGCGCGAGCCTCGGCGGTTGAAGACCGAAATCTGGTTGCCCGATTCGTCAACCGCGCGGTCACGATCAATGCCTTTCGAGATAGCCAGCGCTTCGCCCTTGAGCGGGAACGTGGCGATCAGCTTCGGCGTGGGCGTCGGCGAGAAGCCGTAGATGAACGGGTTCTCTTCCGGCGACATCAGTTGCACGACGCGCAATCCGTTCACGCCGTCGGCGATGTAGGCGAAGAGCGAGTTCGCGGTCATCCCGACCTTCACGTCATGAGCGTCGTTGATCTTGCCCTCGGCGTTGAACGTCATTTCAACCTTCGGCTTTTCAGGCTTCTCGATGTCCACGATCACAAGGCCTTCTTTGCCCGCCGCGACGTAGGCGTAGGTGCGGGCCAGATAGACATTGTGCGCGTCGGCGAGCGGCACGAGGGATCCTTCGACCACGCGCGGCTGTTCGGGCAGCGTGACGTCCACGACCTTCAGGCCTTCCTCGTCCACCACGAAGGCGTAGCGGAATTGAACCTGGACGGCGTGCGGCTTCTTGAACTCACTCAAGGTCGTCACCAACCTCGGTTCGAGCGGATTGTTAAGGTTGACGACGGCCAACCCCTTGTCGCAGGTGATGTAGGCGTAAACGCCCGCGATGGTGATGTTCGACGCTCCGTCGAGCGCGCCGCCCGGATTGAATGCGAGCGCGCGTTTGAGGAAGTTATTCCTCGGATCGCCGTCGAGCAACGTCACCACACCTTTCTCCTTGTCGCCCACTACGACCAGCCCTTCGAACTTGTCGCTTACGTAGAGGAAGGCGTAGATCGGATGGATCGGCTGTCTGTCGTCGCGGTTTTCGGCCTCCTGGTTTTCAGGCCGTTTCTTGCGCAGCGGGTCAACAGCCAGCGTCGAAGGCGAAGCGACTCCCGTCGCGTATTTCGTCTTCACATAAAACCGCTGTCCCAGGGGCGAGACCGGCGCGGTCGTGATGCGCTCGCTGAAGCCTTTGTTGTCAATGTTGGCGATGTCGTAAACGCGCAGGCCGCCGGCGCCGTTGGCGACGTAAGCGTATTCGCCGCGCACCTGAATGCCGAGGGCCTCGTTATTCGTGGTGTGCTCGTAGGTTTCGGTAAGGCGGTCTTGGCGCTTCACGTGTTTGTCGTACTCATCGGGGTAAGCCAACTTGTGCAAGCTCGATCCGATGACGGCCTGCGGTTCGTCGCGTTCGGTCACGACCACGGCGTGGATGCCGTGTTTGCCCGTCGCGACCCAGGCGAACCGCCCGATGAAGTTGACGAAGTTGGTTCCCTGCATCAGCAACTGCGCCATGATCGCGTTGTTGTCGTTGGCCTTCGACACGTGGCAATCGACGCAGGTCTTGGTTTCCGAAGTGCTGACGGTGTGCGGGACGAAGGTGCTGAAGGCGTGTCCGCTGTAACCTTCGGACGAAACCGTCTGCTGCTGCGAATAGAGCCACTCGCGGTTCTGGTTCTGCGATCCGACCAGCACGGCGCATGTCGAACGCGTCGGCGCAATGCGGCGCCCCGTCACCGTGCCGTCTTTGCCGAGCATGAAGATGTCGTCGCGCAAAGTCTGGTAGTTGTACTGCGTGTAATTGCGCAGGCTGTCTGTCGCCTCATTGTGAAGCATCGGCTTCTTCCTGTTCGCGACCATCGGCAGGTGGCAGCCGAAGCAACTCGTCGTCCACGAAGTGTGGCAAGCGTAACAGGTCATATTGCCGTTGGCGTGCGCAATCTTACTTTCGTCGGCGGCCGTATCGCCCCAGGTCTTGCCGTCGCGCTGCACGGTCTTCGCCCAAGCCGACGCGTCGTTGTAATCGCGCTTGCCCTGTGTGACGGTGTCAACCGTTTGCACGACGCGCCACCATTTGCCCGGCTCGACCAGTGAGTTCTGCACGATGTCGCCCGCCCGCAGATCAACCTCTTTTCCGTCGAGCGTCTTGCGCTTGGTCGGTTGAGAGATTCGCTGGAACATGGGTATTTGGCGGCCTCGTTCGTTGCGCGCTTTGATCTTCGTCAGGTCTTTCGGCGTGGTGACGACCTTGCCTCCAAAACGCCCGACGCCAGCGGCGGGGCCTGAAGCCAACAGCGTCGCGGGTTTGTCCATCGTGCCGTGGCAATCAATGCAATCAATTTGAATCGCCGCGCGCGCCTCGTTGTACAGGTTGCCGTTGCCGTGAACGTCCGTACCGACGTGGCAATCGGCGCAATGCATGCCCATCTTCTGATGCACGTCCTCCAGATGGACCGCCTTTTGGAATTTTTCGGGATCGTTGGGTTCGATCTTCGCGCCGCGTGCGCTGATCATATTGCCCTTGCGGTCGCTCTTATAGACGTTGCGATAGACCCAGCCATGGCCGTGGAAATCGCCGAATTGCGTGCGTTGCGCTTTCGGATTAACGTCGGTCCAGATTTTTTGCAGGAAGTCCGGATCCTGCCCCCACAACCCGCGCACCGCCGCGCCTTCAGGATTGCGTATCGAGATTTTATCTTTCTGCTCCTCGCTCAGGTTGGGCTGTTTTGTGGGATACATCAACTGGCCGTCGGTTTCGTTGTCCCACCAGATCATGCCGTAGTAACTGGTCAGCATGTTTCCGCCCGGATGGATGTGGCAGTTCATGCACTGGCTCGAAGGAATGCCGTTGGTCATCTGATGTTTGATCGGATGGCCCGACTCGCCTTTCGGAATGGTCGGGTCGAGCGTGACGGTCAATCCCTGATTGCCGTATTGCGCGTAAGGCCCCGAATGTTTCGGATCGCGGTCGTTGGCGTAAATAACGTGGCAGGCCGTGCAGCCGGACATCCGATAATCGCCAGGATTATCATTTGTGCCGGGGAAGGAGAGCAGAGGATCGAGCAATCGCGTCTTCTGCAAACCGAGAAACACCGGATCGGTGCGCAATCGCGTGCCGAAGCCACGGTCGCTGAGCTTAACTTCCGGCTTGCCCGCCAAATCGAGAGTATTCGGACTGCCTATGTCCGAAGGCAGACCTTTCAATTCGCCGCCGCGTTCAAACACGCGAAGGACGTTGCCCGGTTGCATGATCTCCCAGCGCGGGAGCGGCATCAGGTAAGGCAGAATGCCTTTCCTCAAAGACTCGTCGAGGGTTGGCGGCGGATTCGTGAAGACGGCCTGAATCTGTCCGTCCTTGCCGTAGCTTTCGCCGAAAGCCGCGTCTTTCATCGGGTACGCGCCGTTGTTGTATAGAGCCGCGCCCCAGAGCATCCCGCCGTGAGTCATCATGCTCTTCTTCATCCACATCACTTCGCGCTCGTGGCATTTGCCGCAACTGATGTCAGCCGCGCGGAAATCACCGGGATTGATGAAGCGGATGTATTCGTCACTCTCTTTCAGCCACAATGCGTTAAGCTGTTCAGGGTTGGCCGTCGTTTTCCAAAATTTGGGATTACGCGGCTGAACGTGGGCTTTCTCCTTGTCCTGGGTCTCGTTCGGATTGCCGCCGTGACAATCGGCGCAACCGATGTCCAGCTCGTCATCGCCATCCATGTGCATTGACTCGCTGCCGGTGTGGCAAACGACACAGCCGAGGCTTCGCGGATTCATCGTGGTCCGCTGCTTTGGCTGCTGAGCCTGTTGCGGCGCCTGTTGTGGTGGTGGATCCTGCTCGGAGCCTTCCGTCTTGTGGCCGACAACCACCGATGAAGTGGCCTCGGTCTTACCATTCGATAATGCGAAGCTCATCGCTAAAACGAGAGCGAGGAATAACAGGAATATGATTTTGACGCGTTTGACTTTGCTCGTTTGGCTCATGATTTTTATCCCGAAATTACCGTGAAGATTTCGGTGGAGGAACGACAGGGGAGTCGCCGCCCATCGGCGCCTCAAACCCCGCCTCAATATACAAACTTCACTTTCATAAACGTTGACCAGAGCGTGGGGCTGCCCGCCCCGCATCCCTGCGGAGTGCCGCTGCAATTCGACGTAAAAATATCGGTGAATCCGACCCCGGGTCTGAGTCCGGACGCGCCGACAGTCAGTATTATGTTTTCGTTCAAGAGCGGGCGATAGATGAACCCGACTCCCAGATCGTGGCCGATCTCGTGACGGATGCTGTCCTGGAACAGGACGAACTCAAGCGGCTCGGTGCGATTGAACCGAAGGTAATTGTAGTTGATGAAGGTGCGCAGTTTCGGCGTGACGTCAACGTCAATGCCCGCGTTATAAAGCGTCAGGCCCGGATTGACGAAATTGGCCTGCCCCTGAAGCTTGCTGCTGCGCAAGGACGGAATCAGACTGTTCGGCCCGACCAGCGCCGTGCCGGTTTGAGTTAGCCGGATCTCTTGCGAATTCCAGAAGCTGAATTGGCCGCCGGCGAAATTCGGATTGTCCACAATCGCGTCGAAGCCGCGCGCCGTATCGTCTCTCGGATCCGAATCCCCGGAAGTGTAAAAGCCCGCCAGGCGGTAACGGATCCAGTCGAAGTCAATCGAAAATTCTGCGGCGGCCATCTGCGCATTGATGCGCTGGGCGCGGGCGGCTATCCCGTTGAAAGTGTCGCGTCCCAACACCTGATAGAAAGCGTTCGAGACGTTCAACCGCCCGAAGTGCCCGTCGCCGGTCACTCCCAGATAACCCGATCGAACATGATGCGGGATGATGACGCCGACGCGCGCAGGGCGAACGCGCAATGCGTTATTATCAGCGAGACTGCTCGGCTGGTCGGTGCTGTAGTGCGCGCTGACCTGCAGTGTGTACCCCTTGACGAACGTATCTTGGCGAAAGAGGTTGGCGATGTAGACCTTCTGGTCGCGCATCCTGAGGTCGGCGAAATTGATCAGGTTCAGCCCGCTGTTGGTGTCTTTCTCGAGCATGTTGAAGTAGACCAGGTTGTACTGATACCGATTCGACGCGACATTGCCGAACATCCGCACGCCGAGGTTCGCGTCGCTGAAGACGAAGCCGCGAAAATCGCTGGTGAACTCCTGGATGCCCACGCGCATCGAGGTCGTATCGAAGAAAGGCGAACGCCCTCCCTCGCTCCCTTTGCCGCGCAGAAACGGCATTAACCTGGTCGTATCACCCAAACGCCATTCGAAAAATACCTCCTCGATGGAGTTGAACCCGTCCAGACGCGATTTGCCTTCGCGTTGATCCTGGTTGACGATGCCGTTTTCACGCGCTCGCAGCAGGTTGAGGTTCGCGATGCCGGCGACCTTGAATCGCCAGTCAACCGGTTTGAACGAAGCGTCGCCTTTGAACATGTCGAACGAGAAGATGAAATTCTGATTGAATATTTCCTGCCGTCCGCGACCGAAAAATTCAGAACTGCCGGGCAGATTGGAGCTGATGTCCTGCGGCACGGGTACCCGGCGGATGTTAAAAAAAGTTTCGCTCGCCAGCGAGATGTCCATAAAAATGTCATTGCCGATGATCGGGTAATCGCCTTTCAGGACGTTCTGGCGGTATGGGTTGAGGAGATTGCCTTTGCGGAATCGCGGGTCTTCCGGGGTGCCGACGCGCCAACGGTCTTTGACCACCATGAAATCGGCGTCTTCGGGCCCGGGTTGGCTCTTGTCGCGTGACGGGCCGGCCGCGCCCAGAGGTTTGTCTTCAGGAAATCGAAGCCGCGGTCTTTCTCCCTGCTCCTGCTGAGCCGTCTGCTGGGACTGCTGGGCTGTTTGCCCTGGCGCTAGTTCCGCCACCAAGCCTGGCGCCGAGCCCGCCGATTGTCCTTTTGCCCCTTCTGATTGCCGCGCTGATTGGCGTGACTTTTGTTCGGTTGAGAGATTGGAGAGTTCTTGCGGCAACCGTCGCGTCAAACGCTCGGCAATTCGTCCAGCCATCTCTTGCGCAGCCTGGCCGGGATCGCCCGGTCTTTGATCGCTTGGCCTTTGTTGGACGACGACATTGGCTAAGCCTGATATTTCACAGAAAAAAGCCGCAACTATAGCCACAAGAAAAAAAATGAAGCCTTGCACAAATTAAGCCTCCAGAAACTTTCTCCGAAGAGGAGCAGACCTGACGTTAAAGAGTGTACGACGTGAGTTAAAGGCAACACCGGGACAATTGGATCAACGAAAACGGATGACAAACAACGCCGTTAATAATCAGGAGCGATGATCGGCTTGGGAGCAGATGGGGGTTGATAACATAGCTTTTCGAACCAAGTCAATCACAGAATTTTTAAAACCCGGACTTCGACCGGTGAGCCATGATTAAACGGGCTTCGGATTTTTTTCTTGCGGCGGCGCATCACTAGGGGATATAGTCGGGGCCGTTTCAGGCTAACACCTGCTATCAGTCGCTCCCGATTTGAGAGTTTTTCCTGCGTAATCTCACGGAAAACAAACTTAACTTTAAGAAGGGTATTGAAATGCGCGCACGATTCCGGCTAAGCGTTCGTCTTCTCGTTCTGGCGGTAATAGCCTCGTTGTCGTTCGGAGCGATTGTCATCAAACAGTCAGTTGAATATCTTCAGGCTTCGGCCGCGGCTCAATCTGTGGTGAGCGTCAACGCGGCCAGTTATCTGGGGCCTCTCGCCAGAGAGACCATGACCGCCGCGTTCGGCGTTAATTTGGCTACCCGGACCGAAGCGGCGCAATCTCTTCCGCTGCCCACGCAACTCGCGGGCGTCACGGTTCGAGTGGTTGACAGCGCCAACGTCCAACATTCCGCGCCCCTCTTCTTCGTCTCAACAGGACAGATCAATTACCTGATCCCCGAACAGGTCGCGCCGGGAGCGGCCCAGCTCATCGTCAACAACGGCGCCGGGGTTATTTCGCAAGGGCAATTGCAAATAGCCAATTCGTCGCTCGCAATCTTCACCGCCAACTTCAGCGGCCGCGGGTTGCCCGTCGCGTTGACGACCTCTGATGGCGTCAATTTTGAAAGCGTCACGAACCCGGATGGCAGCCCGCGCGCGGTCAGTTGCGGCGCGCTATGGCGGCCGAATATCCTGACGTTGTTCGGAACAGGATTGCGCCACGCGTCGAATTTGCGCGTGCGACTCGCCGGCGCCGAACTCACACCGATGTTCGCGGGCGCGCAAGGATCATTTGCGGGCTTCGATCAGGTCAATGTGATGATCCCGTCGAGCACACCCAACGGAATGATTGACCTCTCGCTCATCGCTGAAGGCCAGGTGAGCAACACTGTTCAACTGATGATGCAATCGGCGGCGCAGCCATCGCCTACCACGCTGAGCGCCAACGACGTTCAAACGCTCATCGCGCAGGCGGTCGCAAAAGCGCAGCAGATCGGTTTGAACGCCACAATCGCAATCGTTGACAGGGAAGGCAACACTCTCGGCGTGTTTCGGATGAACGGCGCGCCCGCGACGACGCGCATCGGCGCATTCAATCTCGTAACGCGCGCGCAACTTAAACCGATTGACCCCGACGGACTACAGAATGTGGATGTGCCTGCGTCGTTCGCCGCAATCTCGAAAGCCGGCACTGCGGCGTTCTTCAGCACGCAGGGCAGCGCGATCTCGACACGCACCGCGAGTTTCATCATTCAGGAAAATTTTCCGCCGCTCATCACCACCCAACCCGGCGGGCCGCTCTTCGGCGTGCAGTTTTCGTCGCTTCCCTGCTCGGACATCCTGCCGATGCTGCCGTTGGGGCTCTCAGGCGACCCGGGGAGCGCGGGGATCTATAAAAACGGCGTGGCCGTCGGGGGGATCGGCGTCGAAGGCGACGGACTTTACTCGGTTGACATCAACCCGCAGGACTTCGATGCCCCGCCGGAGGAGATCGCGGCAGTCGCCGGAACATTCGGTTTTGAGGTTGCGCCCAACCTCCGGATAGACACGATGCAGATTGACGGGATGACGCTCCCGTATGTCAACGTTCCACAGACAGGCAATGGCGTGGCGCCGCCATTCGCAAACTTGCCCGGCGTGGTTGACCCTTCGTTCCCGATTCGCCCGCAGCAGGCCTCGCGGTTTATGCCGTTGACGCTCGGCGGGGTTGTCGGACGCGTCGATCCGCGGTTCTTCCCGTTCCGGGGCAGCGCGGTTTCGAGCCTGACCGTTGAGGACGTCACGCTCATCATCACGCAGGCGGCGCAGCAGGCTGACCGCACGCGCGCCGCGATCCGCCGCCCGGTTCCTTCGCCCGCCGAAGTCAATATTACGGTGGTTGACACCAGCGGCGCAGTGCTCGGGATTTTCAGCACGGATGACGCTCCGACCTTCGGCTTCGACGTGAGTGCGCAAAAGGCCCGCACGGCGGCGTTCTTCAGCCTTCCGACCGCCGGAGCGCAGTTGCGCGCCGCCGGCTTCGGCAAGTTTGTTGACGCCTCTGTCATGGATGGCGTGATGCTCGACGGGATGTTCGCGTTCAGCAACCGCGGGATGGGCTTCCTTGCGCGCCCGTTCGTCCCCGATGGGATCAATGGCACGGTGAACGGGCCGTTCTCAAAACCGATCAACGTCTGGAGCCCATTCAACGACGGGCTGCAGATCGCGCTGGTCAAACCGGCTCTGGTCAACATCCTGAGCGGAAATCCTGTATCGAGCTGCACCACGATTCCGAATTTGCCCCACGGCATTCAGATTTTCGCGGGCAGCGTGCCGCTTTTTAAAAACGGGGTGTTGGTTGGCGCAGTCGGCATCAGCGGTGACGGCATTGATCAGGACGACATCATCGCGGCGGCCGGCAGCGTGGGATTCGAAACGCCGAATGCCAGACGGTCCGATCAAATTATCGTGCGCGGAAACATCCGTTTACCCTTCGTCAAATTCCCGCGTCATCCGAATTTCCCATAGAAAGCATGGCGCTACGAGTGGCAAGAACGCGTGGCCCGGTTATTCGGCTGGACGCCTGAGGCGCGTTCGCTATCACTCACGGCGCTGACTTTTTTGTTTTCAAGGTGATTGGGTGGTAGGATTGATCCCGTAACAAGACCGACCCCCGCTCAACACAGCGCTCCAAGGCAATGGTCAAAAAAGTCGTCGTCATTCTCTCCATCACCTTCATCTGTATCTGCGCTTCCTGGCGCGACACGGTCGCGCAGAAAACGCCGGGAGCCGGCCAACCCGGGCGCGGCAGCGCGCGCGGCACGAAGCAGATTGACTACTCTAAATTCCAACACTCCACGCACGCCGGATTGGTCGGCGGCGCGCTCAAGAAGAGCGCGTCGCAGGAACTCAAATGTGACTACTGCCACCAAAATCCGACCAAAGAGCAACCCGTAGTCACAGGCTATCCGAACGAAAAGCCTGGCGTCAAAATCACACACTCCGCCTGTATTAATTGCCACCTGATGGCCGGGCGCCCCGAATATCCGGATATGTGCCTGATCTGTCACGGCACTAAACCACTGGCGGAGATGAAGAAGAATATCCGCGCCTTCCCCAATCCGAAATCGGGGCCGAACTCGCAGTTCTACGATTATTATTCGCACGCCGACCACGCGGGCTACTTCGATAGTTCGAAGACGTTCAAAGAGCTATTCAAAGACAAAAACAAATTCAAACAGAAAGACAACTTCGAGTGCGCCGCCTGCCACGAAGTGAACCAGCAGCCGGTAACCGTCGGCGGCATCCAGTTCGCCAAGGGCCTCAAAGAGCGCGCGCCCGGCCACACAGAGTGCTTCGTCTGTCACTTCAACGAAAAAGAGGTGGATAAGAAGTCCAAGACCTTCGCGACCAACTGCATCGGCTGTCACAACCTGGATAAGAAAGAGAAAGGCATGGGTTCCGAATTGGCCGTGCTCTGGTTCGCGCGCGAGATTGTCAACACCGAATTGAACCCGGCCAAGCCGCCGCAGAAACCCGGACAGAAGCCCAAATTTCCCGCGCCGTTCAACCACGAAGCTCACCTGAAAGATTACGACGACAGTAAAGACAAACGTTTCGGCCAGGGCACGCAAAGTTGTCTGATCTGCCACGAGACCGGCAAGACCGCTATCCGTCGCTCGGACTTCTTCAACGAGTTCCGAAAGACGATGAGCAAGCAACCTAGCGCAACCAGTTGTATCCCGTGCCACCAGTCGAATATGCAGAAGAAGATCGGCGGCGCTGTGACACTCGAAAGCGCCAGATGCAGCGAGTGTCATGAGATCAAAACGATCAAAGCCCGCGCGGACAAAGGTATCGCGCTGCCGCCGCCGAGCCATTTCGGCAAACAGGCTCCGGAAGCGTCAACGCTGGCAATGGCGTCTACGCCACCAAAACCGACCTCTGCGCCAACACCCGCGCCGACGCCAAAACCAACACCAGATCCGAAACCAACGGCGACGCCGGCTCCAATACCGGCTCCGAAACCAACGGCGACGCCGGCTCCAACACCGGCTCCGAAACCAACGGCGACGCCGGCTCCAACACCGGCTCCGAAACCAACACCGACGCCTGCGCCCGCGCCGAGTCCAACAGCGACTCCGGCGCCGGCTCCAACGCCGACGCCGCCCACGCCCACGCCCGCGCCGGAGCCTGCGCCCACGAAAACACCGGCGCCGGCTGCTACAACACCCGCAGCTTCGGGAGCCGTGAAACCTACGCCGATGGGCATTATTCGCTTAGGCGATCCGAAAGAGAGCGATCAATGGGGACAGCATGCCAAGTGGGGAGTCGTCGAAAACTTCGATCACGGGAACCATATTAAGCCGAAATACTCGGCACGGTGCGAAGATTGCCATCACACCAACAAAGACTCCAAGGTGGAAGAGGTGCTGAAGTGCCTCACCTGTCACAAAGGGGCCGATCACCCGGACACAGCGAATAAAGGCGGCGGCGTTAACGTGGAGGACGCTTACCACGGCGTCCCTGACAGCGCAAAGGTTCCAAAGGCCGGCTGCATCGAATGCCACAAACGCTACCGCGACGAGAAGGACCCAAACACCAAAGCGCCGGTCAAGTCGCCATGCTCCGGTTGTCACACGGAGAAGGCCGCGCGGCTCGATCCTCGGTTGATGCGTCCGCGGCGCAGCGATTGGGTCACGGCGAATATAGCCGCGATGGCCGCGTGGATGAGGAGTTCACGCGTGACTGCGGCGGCGTTGATCAGATGATTGACCGAGAACCAACATATACTGAGCGCGGGTACAAATTGAGCTTTTTTTCAACACAAAGGGTCAAAGGGTCAAAGGAAGAAAAGGGTAGAAGCCATTCCTGTTCCCTTTTCTTCCTTTGACCCTTTGTGTTGAAAAGCTCAGTTTGTTTCTGTTCCTGGTATATCTCCGCTAGAAAAATCCGAAAATGCTCAAAACAATCTGGCCCCGGACAAGCTGGCTGAAGAGAGTGAAAATCGCGCTCGCGCTTTGCTGTCTGGCTCTGTGCGCAATCCTGCTGAATCCATTCGCCGCCCGCGGCCAACAGGCCAACAAACAATCGGGGCCCGCACCGCCCGCGCAACAAGCGCCTGCGAAGCAGCCCATAGACTACAACCGCTTCACTCATCAAACACACCTGGGACAGGTCAAAGTCCCGAACACCAATTTCGCGCGCGAATTGAAATGCGATTCGTGCCACGAACGGCCCGGCGCAAGGGAGATTTCAACCGGCATTGTCGCCACGACGGATCGCAACAAACAACTGAGCCTGAAATTCCCCGGCCACAAAGCCTGCGT
>Ga0187894_10003992_pt1 | contig 16118 bp, 14 predicted proteins | sample GBC1701081metaG_FD_136650 | JGI IMG/M metagenome (GOLD analysis project Ga0187894, IMG submission 136650) | White microbial mat communities from a lava cave in the Kipuka Kanohina Cave System on the Island of Hawaii, USA - GBC170108-1 metaG ... | reverse complement strand
TAGATGCTAGCACACGCGTCAAGAGAGCGAAGCAAGCCGCGCCCATCCGGAGCGTCAGGGGGCCTTGGCCGCCGCCACGCCGATGTTGGCGATGGTGTCGCCTTTTTTCATCGTGGGCACGGCGCAAATGTACAGCACTACGCCCGCTGCGGGGGCTCGCGCTTCGAACGTCACCCTGCCAAAATAGTCCGTGACGTAGCCCACCTTCATGCCCTGCTCCACGTAGGTCCCGCGCTTCACCAGTGGATAGAACAGGCCGGTCTGCTCGCTGGAGATTCCCGCCACTTTTTCAATCCACACCGGGTGTTCCACGGGTTTCGCCGCGCCGGACAGCATTTTCAGGTAGCGCATCACGTTCAGGCAGCCGTTCACCAGCGCGGCGACGTCGTCGGTTTCCACCGTTCCCGCGTGTCCGGCTTCCGCGGTGAGCGAAGGCTTGCCGCGCGTGCTGGCCGTGTTTTCCAGGTAACGCGAGGCGGCAGGGTCCTTCGGCCGGTCAGCGGAAATAATGATGTGGTCCAGGCCGAACGCCAGAACCATCTCGCGGGAGATGGCGTCCTGCGGTTCATTGCCGGTCCTGGTCCAGTAGCTGTACGGGCGCAGGCTCTCATCCATGTCGCCGCCATGAAGATCGATGAGGTGATCACATTTTTCCACCACCTCGCGGGTAATCCAGAAGGAAGCGCGCTCGGTCTGCGTGCCATCCGCCTTCCCGGGATACATCCGGTTCATGCTCTTGCCGTCAACCGGGTTCAGGTGCGGCACTTTCTGCTCGAAGGACGGAATATTCACCAGCGGCAGCAGAATCACCGTGCCGGAGATTTCCGCCGGGTCGAGTTTTTCAATCAATTTCTCGACAGCGACAATCGAAGCGTACTCGGTGCCGTGGGCGCCGGAGACAATGGCCAGCACCTTGCCCGGCCTGGCGCCATTCACCACGACCACCGGAATGTTGGCGCCCGCGTCCACGCCGGCCGGCACTTCGATGTAGCCGGTGGCCTTCTGACCGCGCGCCGCCTTCGCCGTGCCCACCACGAAGGGCGATTGCTGCGGCCAAGCCGCCAGCGGGGTGGTGACCATCAGAAGGGCCAGGCTGATTCGAATCGCGCGGAGCATGGGTTCCTCCTCCGTTCAATCGTGGCGCGCGCCGCGGATGACCTGCGCAGAATGCGGCAAGAGCTCGGCGACGGCATTGAGCGACTCCACCGCGCCCTTCGGGCTGCCGGGGAGGTTGACGACGATGCAGTTTTCGCGCACGCCGGCCACCGCGCGCGAAAGCACCGACCGCGGAGTTGATTGCCGGCCCACCGCGCGCATCAGTTCACCGAAGCCGGGAATCAGGCGCGAGCAGACCGCGGCGGTGGCTTCCGGGGTGACGTCACGCGGCCCGATGCCTGTGCCGCCGGTGGTGAGCACCACGTCGGCAATCCCCATGCCGATGCACTCAGTAAGCCGCGCCTCAATCAACTGGCGTTCATCCGCGCAGACTTCCGCGGCCACCACCTGCCAGCCGAGCTCTTCGCAGCGCTTGCGCACGGCGGGACCGGAACGGTCTTCGCTGCGCCCGGCAGCAACGGAATCACTCACGGTGAGGATGGCAACGCGCATGGCGGCGATCAGGCGGGGCTGGCCGCGTCCATGGCATCACGCTGCTGTTCGTCCATCAGGCGGAAGGCTTCCATCAGCAGGCCCTGGGTGGTCATGGTGGTGGTCACTTTGTCGCTGGAGCTGTTGAAGTCAATCTCAAATTCGCCGTCGTTCCAGGCCACCGCTTTGAACACAGCTTCATTGCCCTGCAACGGCCCCAGCGTGGCGTGTTTGCAGGCGCCGGTGACGAAGAACATTTCCGCCGTGTCCTTGCCGTGGGAAATGGAGAGCTTGCAGGATTTCTGGCCCATTTCCAGCGATTGCAGCAGGTCCATCATGTTCATTTCTTCCAGGCGCCCCTGGATCACTCCGGGGCGAGCCGAGCGCTGCTGCATCTTTTCGAGCTGCACGCGGTCAACCACTTTTTTCGCGCGGCGCACCAGGTCCTTCAGGAAGAACGGCTTGATGATGAAATCTTCCACGCCTTCGACCTGCGGGCGGAGCCGCTCTTCGACGTCGCCGCGGCTGGCCATGAAAATGAACGGCAACGCGCGGGTACGCTCGCGGCTGCGCAGCTTTTCGTAGAGCTGGCGGCCGTCAATGCTGGGCATTTTGTAATCGGAGATAATCAGGTCCGGAGGGTCGTCCACTACTTTCAGCAGCGCGTCGGCGCCGTCGGACGCGGGAATCACTTCGCAGATTACTTCCAGGCCCTTCTGCAGCAGGTCCATGACCAGAGGATTATCCTCGACCACCAGCACCCGGACCTGTTTGGCGGGCGTCATCGGCGCGCCGCCTTTCGCCGGCCGGCGCGGCGGTAGTCACCGCTCTTGCCGCCGGTCTTTTCCACGAGATGGATGTCAGTGATTTCCATGCCCTTATCGAGGGCCTTGCACATGTCGTAGATCGTGAGTGCGGCGAGCGCAACGGCGGTGAGCGCTTCCATTTCCGCGCCGGTACGCGCCGTCGCGGCTACGCGGGCCGTGATTTCGACGCCATTCTCGCATAGCCGGGTAGCCACATCAATGTGCGTCAGCGGCAGCGGATGGCAAAGCGGTATTAAGTCCGAAGTACGCTTGGCGGCAGCAATACCGGCAATACGGGCCACTTCCAGCGGATTGCCCTTGGGCGTTTCCAGCCGCTTGACCCGCTTCACGACGTCGCGCGTGATGCGCACGAATCCGCGGGCCACGGCGCGTCGCACGGTGACGTCTTTCGGCGACACGTCCACCATCTGGATTTCGCCGGTTTTCCTGTAGTGCGAGAGTCGTTTCATGACGGTCGGGGGGCGGCTACAGCATCCCGCGGCGCGGCAGCACGTCCGCCCATTCGCCCGCGGGCCATTCCAGCTTCGATTGCGGCACCACGAGAAATGCGTTGGCCCGGGTAAGCGCAACGATATCGCCGCTACCCTGCCATGGCAATTCGCGGACCACGGCTTCGCCGCTGGTCCATTCCACCGCGGCGGGAAGAAAGTGGGTGAGCGCCGCTTTCTGTCTGACCGGCGCGGCGAGCCTGGCTTTGAAGGTCGGCAGAGGGCGCGACGGCGCGCCACCCAGAATATCGAGCGCAGGCACGACGAAAAGCTCAAACGTGACCATGGTGGAAACGGGATTTCCGGGCAATCCAAAAACAAGCTTATCGCGGCACAGCCCGAACACGGCAGGCTTACCCGGGCGAATGGCCACGGCATCAAAGAAAAACTCCGCGCCCATTTCTTTCAGAACTTTTTCCACCAGATCGTACTTCCCCATGGAAACGCCGCCGGAAAGCACCAGCGCGTCTGCGGAGAGGCCCGTTTCGATGGCCTGCCGCAGCTCCTTCTCCTGGTCCGGCGCGTTGAAGAGCGGCACCGGCTCGCCGCCGGCCAGCGTCACCTGCGCTGCCAGCGAAACCGTGTTGCTGTTGCGAATCTGCAAGGGGCCGGGCGCCTCGTCCACTTCCACCACTTCATCGCCGGTGGAGAGAATGGCCACGCGCGGCCGCGCAAAGACCTTCACTTCCGCTCGTCCCACCTGTGCGAGCAAGGCCAGCTCCGCGTAGCTCAGCCGCGCCCCCGGGCGCAGCAGCACATCGCCCGCCTTGGCCTCGCTGCCGCGCCGAACGACGTTCTGCCACAACGCCACTGGCTTGTTGACCCGCACGGAGTCTTCGCCGAGCCGTTCCGTATCCTCCTGCATCACGACGGCGTCAGCCTGCTGGGGCAGACCGGCACCCGTCATGATTTGATAGCACTGGACTGGGGAGAATCCCTCCTTGATAAGACCAAAAGAGCTCGGTTTGCGCGGCGTAACATCCGCGCCGGCTCTGATCTCTCCGAGCACCTCAAGTTCTGCAGGGACTCTGGCGAGCCCATCCGAGCGCACTGCATAGCCGTCGCGCGTGGAACGGTCAAAGGGAGGGTAGTCACGGTCAGCGGCGGCTTCTTCCGCGAGGATGCGTCCGACGACTTGCGCAAGCTGGCCCTGCTCGACGTCGAGTTTGGGGCGGTGCGCCGTAGCGACTTCGATCACGCGCTGGCGGGCTTGTTCGAAGGTGAGCATGTGGAGTGTGGCGCTGGAGCGCCGTCCCTACCGCAGCGAGCTTCAGCTCGCCGGATGAGTTCGGATCTTTCGAGCCGGTCCGGGCACGCGCCCAGACGCCGCGCCACGCCGCTTCAACCCCCAGCTACACGCTGGCTGAAACTCGCGTCAATGCTGGCGGCGGCCAAGCGCGCACTCCCTCACAGCCAGCCGGCCAGTTTCGAGCCGGGCGGCACGTAGGTGGCGTTGCGTTCCGGACTGGTCGAAATCATACCGATTTCGATGCCCAGCTCGTCCGAAATGAACTTCAGGTAGTCGCGCGCGGCCTGCGGCAGCCTGGCGGCATCTTTGATGCCGTAGGTGTCACTGCGCCAGCCGGGCAGCGTTTTGTACACGGGCGAAACCTGTTCGTACTTTTCGACGGCGGCGGGCATTTCGGAAATCGGCGAGCCTTTGTACCTGTAGCCGGTGCAGACTTGAATTTCCGGCTGCGTATCGAAAACGTCCAGCTTGGTCACCACGAAGGAGTCTATTCCGTTGATGAGCGCCGCGTAGCGAAGCACAGCCAGGTCCAGCCAGCCGCACCGTCGCGGGCGTCCGGTCACTGCGCCGAATTCCTTGCCGCGTTCGCGCACTTCCTGCGCTTCCAGGTCCGGCATTTCCGTGGGGAACGGCCCGCTGCCGACGCGCGTGGTGTAAGCCTTGGTGACGCCGATGACGCCGGTGATGCGCGTGGGCGGCACGCCCAGGCCGGTGCACGCGCCGCCGGCCGATGCGCTGGATGAGGTGACGTACGGATACGTGCCGTGGTCAATATCCAGCATGGTGCCCTGCGCGCTTTCGATCATCACGCTCTTGCCCTGCTTCATGGCCCGGCCCAGCAGTTCGGCGGTATCGGCAACGAATCCCCGAATCCGTTCGGCCAGGCGCAGGGCATCGTCCAGCACGCCGGTGGTATCCAGCGTTTCGCCGCTCAGCGCGTGATAGATGATGCTCTTTTCTTTGAGCACCATTTCCAGCTTGCGGCGGAAGCAATCGGCATCCACCAGATCGCAGACGCGCAAGCCGCGGCGGGCCATCTTGTCTTCGTAGGTGGGACCGATGCCGCGCGAGGTAGTCCCGATCTTGGAGGCGCCGCGAGCGGCCTCAGCCGCCTTTTCCACCTGGCGGTGATAGGGAAGAATCAGGTGGGCGCGATCGCTCAAGAACAGGCGTCCGGCCACGTCCACGCCGGCGTCCTGGAGCATGTCAATTTCCTTCACCAGCGCGGCCGGGTCCACAACCACGCCGGGACCGATCACCGCACAGCGGCCAGGCCGCAGGATGCCGCAAGGGATGAGTTGCAGTACGTAGCGCGTGTTGCCAACGATGACGGTATGCCCGGCGTTGTGTCCGCCGGCGCAGCGCGCGATGTAGTCGAAGGAGCCGCTCAGGTAGTCAACAACTTTGCCCTTGCCTTCGTCGCCCCACTGCGCGCCCACCACCACGATGTTTTTCATCAGCGAATACCCGACACCCCGCGGCAAACGCCGCCAGCAGTCACACGCCGACCCGCACAAATCCCGCGTGTTGGTGTTCTGGGAATGGCGAGCCGTACAGCCTTACTGATTTATGTTACGCGGCGACTGGTCGAAACGCAATGGCCACGGCCCGGCAGCGAGTCAGTTTCGAGCCCCTGAAGTGTCGGACCTGAAGGTCCGACCCTCCTCCGGCAAGATTCCTTCGCGGCCCCAGACTCTCTCCTTGTATACTGTGGCCATCCGTTGCACCGCCCATGTGAGCTAAATCACTGGCTTGTCCTTTGAGCCGGGACCGGAGAATCCATGAGAATTTCAAGAGTGTCAGCCGTTGCATTGGCAGCCATGATGGCGGCGGCCGCCGCGGCGGCACAGGAGTGGCCGCGATTTCTGGGACCGAACGGCTCCGGCGTTTCCGCCAGTGCCGGCGTGCCTGCCGAATTCGGGCCGGCCAAGAACCTGGCCTGGAAGACGGCAGTTCCCTTTTCCCGCTCCTCGCCGGTGGTGGCCGGCGACCGGGTGTTTCTGACCGCCAGCGAAAACGGAAAGCTTGTGGTGATGGCGCTGGACCGGGCCAGCGGAAAAACGGTGTGGCGGCAGGACATCACGCCGCCGCGCACTTCGCAGATTTATCGCGCCAACGACGCGGCATCGCCCACGCCGGCCACCGATGGCAAGAACGTCTACGCGTTCTTTCAGGACCTCGGCCTGATTTCCTTTGACGCCAAGGGCAAGGAGCGGTGGCGCGTGCCGCTGGGCCCGTTCGATAGTTTCTACGGGCTGGCGGCCTCGCCGATTCTCGCCGGCGACACGGTGCTGATGTTGTGCGACGCGCGCTCCAAGCCGTTCCTGATGGCCGTGGACGCGAAATCCGGCAAGCAGCGCTGGCGCGTGGAGCGCACCGAGATTCGTTACGAGGGCTACGCCACGCCGCTCATCCATCAGCCGGCGACTGGCAATGCGCAGGTCATCGTGCTCGGCGCCAACCGCCTGGATGCCTACGACGTGAAGTCCGGCGAGAAGGTCTGGTGGGTGCGCGGCCTCGGGTACTTTCCCATCGGCTCGCCGGCTCTGGGCAAAGACGTGGTGGTGGTAGCCACCTATGGCGGCGAAGGCGCCGTAGGTCCCAGCTTCGACGAAATGCTCAAGAACGACGCCAACAAGAACGGCACGCTGGAACGCGACGAGTTCAAGAAAGATAGCGAGTTCTACGATCAGTTCGGCGCGTTTGACAGAAACAGCGACGGCAATCTCACCCGCGAGGAATGGGACGACCTGCAAAAGGGCGGCATCGGCGACTACGGCCTGATGGCTGTGCGCGTGGGTGGACGCGGCGACGTGACGCAAACCCACGTGGCCTGGCGCGACAAGCGGATGTACAACAGCCTTTCGTCGCTGATGATCTACAACGACGTCCTGTACGTTTCCAAGCAGGCGGGCATCATCGGCGCCATCAACCCGGCGACGGGCGAAATGTTGAAGCTGGAACGGCCCAAGGAGCCGGCCGGCGAATACTTCGCTTCCCCGGTGGCCGCCGACGGAAAAGTGTTCTTCGCCGGCAACTCCGGAAAAATCATCGTCCTCAAAGAGGGCAAGCAGTGGGACTTCCTGGCAATGAACGACGTGGGCGAAGAAATCGAAGCCACGCCGGCCATTGCCGCGGGGAGACTGTTCGTCCGCACCAAGAACAGTTTGTATTGCTTCGGGAAGTAGCCCGGCGGACAAAAAAAGGCGGGCCCGGTGGCCCGCCTTTGCTGTGATTCGCCGGCAATTCAGCTTGCCAGGTGCGATTTGAGCGCCTTTTCAATCTGTTCCTTGGGCACGGCGCCGACGATCTGGTCCTTCACTTCCCCGTTCTTGAAGATGAGCAACGTGGGAATGCTGCGAACGTTGTAGCGTCCGGGATAGTTCATGTTCTCGTCCACGTTCATCTTCAGGACTTTCACCTTGCCGGCGAACTGCGTGGCGATTTCGCCCACGGTCGGAGCAAGCACGAGGCACGGGCGGCACCAGCTCGCCCAGAAATCCACCATCACCGGCGTTGACTTGCTGGCATCCAGCACATCGGCCTGGAAGCTCTGGTCGGTCACAGCGGCTACGTTGTCAGCCATATATCCTTCCTTTTTTGAAGCCCTTACGGGCATTGCCCGTTGCGGGCCAGCTAATTAGATGCGGCAGGCGCGCGCGCGATTCTGGGGCCGCGGGCCTGCTCATACAGCTTGATGTATTCCTCGGCGGATTTCTTCCATGAGTAATCCTGTCTCATTCCGTTCAGCATGATTTTGCGCCAGGTATCGGCGTCGCCATACGCCGTCAGCGCCTCGCGCACCGCACCCAGCAGCGCCCGGCCGTCGTAGGCGGAAAACTTGAAGCCGTTCCCTTTTCCGGTAAACGGCTGGTAGTGCTGAATTGTATCCTCAAGACCGCCGGTTGCGCGAACAATCGGCACCGTTCCGTACCGCAGGCTGTACATCTGATTCAGCCCGCAAGGCTCGTAACGCGACGGCATAAGGAACAGGTCCGCGCCGGCTTCGATTTTGTGCGCCAGCGCTTCGTCGTACGCAATCTGCACGCCCACCTTGGATTGGAACGTCGCGGCCAGCGCGCGGAACAGATTCTCATACTGCGCGGCGCCGGCGCCCAGCGCCACCAGCAGAAAGTCGTTGGCCATCAGCTCATAGGCCACCTGTGCGATCAGGTCGAAGCCCTTCTGGTCGGCGAAGCGCGAGACGATGCCCATCACCGGGCGTGTAAGGTCCGCGGCAGGCAGCCGGAAGATTTCCAGGAGGTCCCGCTTGCACCTGGCCTTGCCGCTCAGGTCGCGCACCGAGTAGTTGGCGACGATGAACTTGTCCGTTTCCGGATTCCACAGCGAATAGTCCGCCCCATTCAGGATTCCCACCAGGCGGTCCGAACGCGAGCGCACCACTCCATCGAGGCCGTGCCCGTACTCCGGCGTCTGAATCTCCCGCGCGTAGGTGGGGCTTACGGTGGTCAGGTAATTCGAGTGCAGCAGCCCGCCTTTCAGCAGGTTCACCCGGCCGAAGAACTCGAGCGCGTTCACGTGGAACAGGTGCTCCGGAAGGCCGATGCGCGCCAGCAGATCGCGCGGGAAACTGCCGTGATAGCCCATGTTGTGAATGGTGAAGATGGTGGGAATGCCCCGCAGCAACGGGTCGCTGGTGTAGATGGAGCGCAGCAGGGTGGGAACCAGCGCGGTTTGCCAGTCGTGGCAGTGAATCACATCGGGCCGGTACACGTGCTTGGCGATTTCAATCGCGGCCTTGCTGAGCAACGCGAAGCGCTCGCCGTTGTCCGGGAAGTCGCCGGACTTGTTGCCGTACAGGCCTTCGCGGTCAAAGAACTCCGGGTCATCCACGAAGTAGTAGCGCACGCCGCTGATGAGCCCGCCGTCCGCCACGGAAGGAAAGCGCATCGTCGAGCCGAGCGAAATCGAAAGGCTGGGCTCAATCACGGCGCCGATTTTGGTGCCCCGGTAGCAGGGCAGCACGACGGCCACGTCGTGTCCGGCTTCCACCAGTTCCTTGGGCAGCGCCTCCACCACGTCGGCAAGGCCGCCGGTCTTGGAGAATGGGAGTCCCTCGGAGGCAACGAACAGGATTTTCATTGCGCTTCAGTCAAACGCGAAACGGTACTGGAATGGCGAATCTTCGTCAAGATACACTGCTTTCGCGTGCCGGAGCAAAAAACTCCCGGCCTTCTTGCTTCATGCCACAACGTCTCGGCCAGCATTTCCTGAGTGACGCCAACTGGCGCGGCCGCATCCTGCGCGCGCTGGACGCTCAGCCACATGACGTGTGGCTGGAAATCGGCGCCGGTCGCGGCGAAATGACCGCGGAACTCGCGGCGCACGCGCAGCGCGTTCTGGCCATCGAGCTCGACGCGCGGCTCTTGCCGCAGCTTCGCGCCACGGCGGAGCGGCTCGGCAACATCGCAATCATTTCCGGGGACATTCTCGCGGTTGACCTGCGCGGCGCGCTGGAAGCATCGGGCGCGAACCGCCCTCGGGTGTACGGCAGCCTGCCCTACTACATCACATCGCCAATTCTGCGGCGGCTTTTCCAGCATGCCGCCGCGCTCGCTGACGTCAACGTCGTGATTCAACGGGAAGTCGCGGAGCGCCTGACGGCAAAACCGGGCACGCGCGACTACGGTTTCTTGAGCGTCGTCACGCAGTTCTACACGGAGCCGAAGATCGTGCTGCGCATTCCGCCCGGCGCGTTCCGTCCGCCGCCCAGGGTGGAATCGGCGCTGGTTCGGCTGAATATGCGCCACACTGCGGGCGCCGAAGGCAATCTGGACGCACCCCACTTTCTGGAGTTTGTCGGCCATTGCTTCGCCCGGAAGAGGAAGACCCTGGCCAACAATCTGAGGGGCAGCTTCCCCGTGGCTCGAATTCAAGCCGCCCTGCTCTCCCAGGGCCTCGCCGCGGATGCGCGTGCCGAGCAACTTTCCCTTGGCCAGTTGACCGCCCTGTTCAAAGCCATTGCCGCAGAGTAGCGGCTGAGAGAAATTCCTGCGGAATTGTCGTTCCGGGCCATTCTCCCTCTCGGAGTGCACCGATGGACCGTCGACATCCACCAGATGGAGCCGAACATCCATGCCGGCGTCAAATATATTCGCTTCATGATTGACACTTATTTCAAAGACGAACCGATGGATGAGTTGAACAAAGGGCTTTTTGCCTTTGCCGCGTACAACTGCGGGCCGGGCCGGGTGAGATCGTTGCGCGCGGAAGCGGCCAAACGCGGGCTGGATCCCAACAGGTGGTTTAACAATGTGGAGCGCATCGCTGCAGAGAAAATCGGCCGCGAGACGGTCCAGTACGTCGCGAACATTTACAAATACTACGTTGCTTACACCCTGACGTCGAAGAGTTGCAGGAAAGGCAGAAGGCCAAGGCCGCGACCGGCGGCAGCAACTAGCCGCGTTTTCTGGATTCCAGGACGGTAAAAAAGGACGCCGCGCGCATGGGAATGGTTCGCGCGGCTGATGGTCCCCGCATCTCCCAGCGCCTGAGCCCACCCGCCGTGTTGAGCGCGCACATCGAACCTGCCCGACCGGCGCGCTGAAGCTACTCGATTGGCAAGCCGCGCCACTACGCAGAGGCAGCAGCCGCCAGGTACGAATCCATCCGCGCCAGGGCTTTGCGCAGTGGGTCTGCGGAATAGCCAAAGCCGATGCGGATGTAGCCGGGCAGCGCGAACTGTTCGCCCGGGACGATGAGCACGCTGGCGCGATCCAGCAGCGTCCGGGCCAGAGCGGCGGTATCCGTGTTGGGCAGGCCCACCAGGGCGATGGCGCCTGCGGCGGGCGGCACGTGAGTGACGCGCGAATTGTGCTTGGCCACCCAGTCACGCACCACGGGGTAGTGCTCCTTCAGCAGGCGTCGCGTGCGCGCAAAAATGCGCTCGCGGCGCGCCGGCTCCAGCGCCAGCGTGGCCAGACGATCGGTCAGCATGGCCGGGCCGATGCTGGTGTAGTCGTGGTAGCCCCAGGCCTCCTGAATGAAATCCGCCGGAGCGGCAATCCAGCCGGTGCGCAGGCCGGGCAATCCGTACGCCTTGGAAAGTCCGCCGGTGCAAATCACGCGTTCGTAGCGTCCGTAGAACGTGGGCGCAAGCACTCCGTTCATTTCCGCGCCGCGGTACACTTCATCGGCCAGCAGCCACGCGCCCGCTTTCCCGGCGATGACGCAGATTTCGTTCATCGTCGCTTCGTTCATCACCGCGCCGGTGGGGTTGTTGGGGTTGCATACGGCGATGAGCTTGGTTTTCGGCGTCACCGCGCGGCGAAGCTCCTCGATGTCCGGCGCCCACTTCATCTCCTCGCGCAGGAAGAAGTCCTTCACGGTCGCGCCGAACGCCTGGGCCACGCCTTCGATCTGCATGTAGTTGGGCTTCATGAAAACCACTTCGTCGCCGGGCTCGACCAGCGCCCAGGTGGTGACGTAGTTGGCTTCGCTGCAGCCGCAGGTGGCCAGAATGTTGTCCGGCGTGGCCCCGGGATACTGCGTGGCGATATGCGCGCGCATCTCTTCCCCGCCCTGGGTCGGCGGATAGGCCAGCGGCGTACCCAGCACGCGCTCGCGCAGCGCCGCATCTTCCATCAGTTCGGCGGCAGTCAGCGGCTCGACGCCGCTTTCCGATATGTTCAGCTCGACGCGGTTTTCCCAGACCGACTGCCAGCGTTCCAGCTCAAACGGCGCAATGCGCATGTGGCACACCCCAAGGAGAAGTGAGGAACGGTGGACAGTGTATCGCAATGAATCGCGGATTGTGAATGCGGGCCGGAGAAGCTGCGGGTTCCGGATGGCCCGGGGGGCGGCGCCGCGCATATGCCGTTTCGCTGTCGAGGCCGAATCCGATAGAATCCGGCGGCAACGCCGCGTGCGCCGCTTTGTGAGCTGCGGCCAGGGGAGCTACGAGCCATGAAGCTGCGAATTCCCGTTCGTGTTGCGGTGATTCTCGCTGCTATCGCCATTGTCGCGATCGCCGGCGGAGGGCAGACGGCAGGCACCGCGGAAAACCTGCTGCGTGAACTGCGCTGGCGTGCCATCGGCCCGGCTGTGTTTGCCGGGCGCGTGGTGGACGTCGAGTCATTGGAGAACGACTTCCGCCATGTGGTGGTGGCGTCGGCTTCCGGCGGCGTGTGGAAGTCAGTGAACGCAGGGACGACGTGGGAGCCGATCTTTGACCGCTACGGCAGCGGCTCCATCGGCGACGTGGCGATTTTCCAGAAGGATCCCAACATCCTCTGGGTGGGGACGGGCGAAGCCAACAATCGCAACAGCGTGGCCTGGGGCGATGGCATCTACAAATCCACCGACGGCGGCAAGACCTTCACTAATGTGGGCCTGCGCAAGACATTTCAAATCGCGCGTATCGTAACGCATCCCGGCGACCCCAATACCGTGTATGTCGCTGCGATTGGCAACCTGTGGGGTTACACCGGCGAGCGCGGGCTGTACAAGACCAACGACGGCGGCAAGACCTGGAGCAAGCTGACCAATGGACTGCCCAACGATGAGAAGACCGGCGCCATTGACCTGGTGATGGATCCGGGCAACGCCAACACGCTGTACGTTGCCTTCTACCAGCGGCTCCGCAAGCCGTGGCGCTTCGACAGCGGCGGACCCAACGGAGGCATCTTCAAGACCACCGACGGCGGAAAGTCCTGGACGAAGTTGACCAACGGTTTGCCGGAAGGGCCCACCGGCCGCATCGGCCTGGACATCTACCGGAAGAACCCGAAAACCATCATGGCGATTGTCGAGCACGGATTCCAGCCTCGGGATGACGATCCGCAATATGCCGATATGACCAAACTCGGAACGGGCATCTATCGTTCCGATGATGGCGGGCGCTCCTGGAAGTTTCTGAACCGTTACAACAATCGCCCGTTCTATTACAGCCAGATTCGCATCAATCCGCTGGACGACAAGAAAGTTTATGTCTTGACCACGACCATGCGGCTTTCTGAGGACGGCGGGAAGACGTTCAAGGCCGCGCCGGCCAGCTACGAAGGCGGGCTCGATCATCACGCCATGTGGCTGGACCCGGCGAATAAGGACCGCTTCTACCTGGGCAACGACAAAGGCCTGAAACTGACCCAGGACGGCGGCGCGACGTTCCAGCTCTACGACAACATGCCCATCGCCCAGTTCTACGCCGTCGGCGTGGACATGCGCGAGCCGTACTACGTCTGCGGAGGCACCCAGGACAATGGCACCTGGTGCGGCCCGCACTTCAGCAAGGACGTGCGCGGCACCATGAACGACAGGTGGTGGAAGCTGCACTGGGGCGACGGCATGTTCATCCAGATTGACCCCGGCGACTGGCGCAAAGTGTACACGGAGGCGGAAAACGGCAGCGCCCGCCGTTACGACGCGCTGACGCGGCGGGTGGAAATGGCCCGGCCCAGCGCGCGCAACGTGGTGAACCTCAAGGAAGCCGGCGCCGACCCGGAGAAGTTCCGCTTCAACTGGCGGGCCCCGCTGGTGATGTCCGTGCATAACTCGCAGACGCTCTATCTGTGCGGCAATCAAGTGTTCCGCACCATTGACGGCATGAAAACGTGGCGCATCCTCAGCCCGGATCTTTCCACGCAGGATGCCGAAAAGATCAATCCGGAATCGGGCGGACTGACGCGCGACGTCACCGGCGCGGAAACACACGGCACCATTGTGGCCTTCAGCGAATCGCCGATTGACGCCGGCGTGCTGTGGGCGGGCACGGACGACGGCAACGTGCAGTACAAACCCAGCGGCAGCGCGGCGTGGCGCAATGTGCGCAAGAATGTTCCCGGCGTGCCGGACGGAGTCTGGGTCAGCTCGGTGGAAGCCTCGCATTTTGACGCCGGCACGGCATACCTGACCTTTGACGGCCACCGCAGCGACAATTTCTCGACGTGGATTTTCAAAACCACCGATTACGGCGCCACGTGGACCAGCATTTCCAGCAACCTGCCGGCAAATCAACCGCTGTACGTGGTGCGCGAGGATGCGAAAAATCGCAACCTGCTCTTTGCCGGATCGGAATTCGCCGTGCACGTCTCGCTCGACGGCGGCAAGTCGTGGACGCGCCTGGCGGCGGACATGCCCACCGTGGCCACCCACGACCTGTTGATTCACCGCCGCGACGGAGACTTGATCGCCGCCACGCACGGGCGCGGTTTCTACGTGCTTGACGACATCACCCCGCTGCAACAACTGACCGACCGCGTGCTGGACTCGCCGGCATTTCTCTTCGCGCAACGCCCGGCGACGCTCTGGGAAGACGCCAGCCGCGGGGGCGTGCGCGGCCAATTCTACTGGGCGGCCAGGAATCCGCCGTACATCCCGGACCAGGGCGAGGGAGCGGTGCGCGGGAAGCTGGTGAGCGGCGCGTGGATCAACTACTACCTGAAGGCGCGCGCGGCCGGCGACGTGATCATCGAAGTTGCGGACATCACCGGCCAGCGCAAGCGCTCCATCCCCGTCGCCAGTGACGCCGGAATTCATCGAGCGTGGTGGGATTTGCGATTTGACGCATCGCCGCAGCAGCGCCAGGCGTTTCTCACCCGTATGGAGCGCGCCCTGGAACGCATCGCCCGGCTGCCGGGAATGAGCGGCGAGGAAAAGGCCCTGGTCGCGCGCAGCGCGAACGATTTCAAGTCCGCCCGGAGCGACGCGCAGCTCAACGCCATCTGGCAGAAACTGGCGGACGAGCTGGAAGAAGTGGATGGCGCGCGGCAGGCTTTGGGCGCGCGGCTGGGCGGCGCGGAAGCCGAGCCGGGCGAGTATCAGTTGCGGCTCATCGCCGACGGCAAGACGTACACCGGCAAGCTTGTGCTGCGTGCTGACCCCGCGACCAACGGCGCGGACTGATTCCGCCGCCGGCACGCGTGAGGAAAGGGCCGGCTGCGGAAGACGGATGACCGATTACCGACAACCTCCGTCCACTTCCGGCTTTTCTGCTACGATTACCTGCTTCTGGAGCAAAGAATGGCGAGGACGCGGGTCGTCGGGCATCGCGGGGCATCCGGCCATGCGCCGGAAAACACCATGGCCGCGGTCCGTCGCGCGGTGGAGCTGGGCGCAACCTTCATTGAGACGGACCTGCACATTTCCCGCGACGCCCGCCTGGTAGCCATTCACGACGCCACCCTGGAGCGCACCACCAGCGGAAAGGGCGCGGTCAAGGACTACACGCTGGCGGAACTGCAAGAGCTGGATGCCGGCTCATGGTTCCATGCCGATTTTGCCGGCGAAAAAATCCCCACGCTGGAAGAGTTGCTGGAATTCGCGCAGGAAAAGGACATCGGCCTCTTTCTGGAAATCAAGCAGGAATCGGCGTGGGGCCTGGAACATGGCCTGGTGGCCGCTCTGCGCGCCGCGAAAGAATCGGACCGCGTGGTGGTGCTCTCCTTCAGCCCGGGCATCCTGCGCAACGTGAGGCGGCTGGATTCCACGCTGATGACCGGCCTGCTCTTCGAGCCGAGCAAAAGCTCCGGCGGGAACATCCTGGACACGGCGCGCGAAATCGGCGTCCGGCAGGTGGCGCCGCGCGTGGACCTGGTCACGCCGGAGCTGGTGGACGCAGCCCACAAGCTGGACCTGCAAGCCGTCTGCTGGACGGCGAACGAGCCGGGCCTGATGCAATATGCCGTCGCCGCCGGCGTGGATGGAGTGATGACCGATTTCCCGGACAGGCTGGTGAATGTGCTCGCCGCCACTTCCTCCCGGAAATAGGCGCCGAAGTCCCGCGCGCCCGGCAACCGGCACCACCACCCAAGCGAACTCCTCCAGCAGGAGCGGAGGGGCCCCGGGGTGGCAGCGCCGGCGCTATTCCGGCAGTCGTTTACGTGGTGATGGCCTCACGGGTGAGCGTGCCGTCCACCGTGCGCCAGATGTTTCGCCGATTCGAGGCGTGCAGCTCAGGCGGCAGCGACGCCTCAGGAAAGCTCTGATAGCAGATGGGCCGCAGGAAAC
>Ga0187894_10003991_pt1 | contig 16119 bp, 10 predicted proteins | sample GBC1701081metaG_FD_136650 | JGI IMG/M metagenome (GOLD analysis project Ga0187894, IMG submission 136650) | White microbial mat communities from a lava cave in the Kipuka Kanohina Cave System on the Island of Hawaii, USA - GBC170108-1 metaG ... | reverse complement strand
GTTGGTGGCGAGGTGTCTGACTCGCAGGCTCTGTCTGCCGTCGTCTTCCGAGACATAGGCCACGTATTTGCCATCGGGCGAAATAGCCGCGTCCCTGGCCCGTCCGGTCATTGTGATCCGTTTCAGCTCGATGTTTCGATAAAGTTTCTCCGACAGCGCCTGGCTCCGCGCCAACCATTGGTATAACCCGAAAGCGGCGGCCGCGCCGGGCGCCACGAACGCCAACGCGAAGACCAGCGCCCGCGAGCGGCGGCGGCTCGCGCCGATCAACCTGTTCGCGTCTTTCAACCTGACCGGCAAGACGGCGCCTTCGATTATGCCATCGCGCGACGGCGTTTCCTCCTCGATAGTGACGCTGGTCGTGATGCGCTCCGCCACCAGCAATTCCCTGCTCTCTTCATATGGACTCAGAACCTCGACGACGAATTTGTAACCGACTCCCGGCACGGTCACGATGAATGAATGATCGTCCTGCGTCCGGCCTAGCGCTCGCCGCACGGCGTGGATATTGAGGGTCAGATTGCCCTCCTCGACGGCGTTATTGGGCCAGATGCGGTCCATAAGGTCGTCTTTGCTGACCACCTCGCCATGGCGTTCGACCAGGGCGAGCAGCGTGTCATAAGCCTTCGGCCTGAGCGGCACCACCTCGCCGTCACGCAGCAGCAATCTTTTCATCGTATCCAGACGGAATGGGCCAAACTCGTAAGTGGTTGCCATCTCTCGCTCCATTACCGCGCTAAGAAAAAGTAAGAAATATAAAGATGGATCGCTAAGGACAAAAAAACTACTCCTTGTGTATCCCTACAGCGTCGCGGGCCGGTGAAGACTTTGGTAGATGAATCGGCCGCTTTTTTTTCTGTCTGAGGATGTCGAACCGCGAAACTTTCGTCGGGCCGGATTGTAATGCCGGCTCATATTCGGGGCAATTCTTTCCGCGACGAGCGCCGGAGTTAGATCGGTTTGCAATTGCATGTACGGGATCGCCGGATCAGTACCGCGAGCGGTAGCGAGCGTGGCTTATTGAAGCAGCCTCTTGACCGCGGCCACGCTCGCTACCGCTCGCGGTACTGATCCGTACACGCAATTGCAACCCGATCTAAGAACAAGACAGCCGTCCTCAGCCTTTATCGTCCTCCGCGGAGGCAGGATGAGTAAAAAACGGATTACGAAGATCACGGTTGAACGTGAACGCGTCATCATCAGTCGCCGCCAACGGGCGGCGTCCGCATGGTGCGCTGAATGCCGCGCGCAGACGCAGATGCTCAAACCGGAAGAGGCAGCCGCCGTCGCCGCCATCACCCCGCGCACGATCTATCGCTGGGTCGAGGCGGGCAAATTGCACTTTACGGAATCATCCGATGGGTGGCTGCTCGTCTGCCTCAACTCTTTGCCGCGCGATCAGGCTTGACCGGCAAATCGGATCGAGCGGAAGCCATCAGTCATCAACTTTGTTTCAGCGAAACAAAAAATAAGGAGCGCCCATATGAAATACCCAAGCAACAACGCTAAACGCTCTGCCCTGGTCGCGCTAGCGCTGGCCATAGGTCTCAGCGCAAACGTCCGGCCCTCTTTTTCCACCAGCCGGCCAAAGCCACTGCCCATTGCGCCGCAAGATTCAGCCTGCGCGCAATGCAGGCCCGGCGACGAAGGGCGGATTTTCTCCACGGGGAAACAGGTGCAAGTCAAGATATTGCCCGCCGACCCGGCGGCCATGGTGAATTTGATCTTGCTTCTGGAGCCGGTTATAGCGGTTATCGGCTTCAGCAAGGAGATCGGTAAGACGGTTTGTCTGGGGCCATTTCCACCGGGGACGGAATTGGTTTTTGGGATCATCGCCACAAAGCCTTCGGACCTCTACCGCATGGGCCCGGCCAGCAGCAATCCTGATTCTCTGACTCACGCCCGAGTGCAATGCTTATCGGGAAGAACCGTCGTTGGTTTTGAGGATCTGCCTGGGCTGACGCCACCACCTGATGGCTCTTTCGTGCCTGACCGTAACTTCACGGACGCGTTCATCGAGGTATCGTGCTGCGATGTCAAATGCGACACGATCAATTTCCGCCCGCCGCAATTCTTCCTCGGTAACATTAACAATCTGCCGCGAGGCTCAGTCATGATCGGCGGGGTCAACTTCAACGCGCCGGTCAGCACAAGCAATGTGGAGGCGATTGAGATTACCCTCCGCGGCGGCAATCTCTTCGGCGGCGCAGCGGCGGCCAGCCCATTACAACGACTCAACCGCGAGTTCGTCGCGGCGCAGTTGAGCCTGGAATTGGCCGGCGGGCAATCATCGCCATCCGTCGTCAACGCGCTGTGGTCGAATCTCGGTTGCCCCGGACGGTTCGGCGACTTCGATCCGATCAGGTTGAGCAATGGGGTGACGCTCGGTCCCGACTCCATGCTCAAGGACCTCTTCATGCAGGCGCAGATGGCCCTTCACCAAAACCACGTGGCTGACTTCGCCTTCCTGGCCAACATCTTCGGTGAACTCAGTTGCGACGACCAGTTTAGGATTCCAAGTCCGGGCGGCGTCAAGTGTCCCCCACCGAGAGGACCGGACCTCAGGGTGTTGGACGCCACTTGTACCACGGTCAATCCCGGAGCCACCAGAGTGACCGTCAAAGTCCAAAACATCGGTGACGCTCCGGCGCCGCCATCGCTCACCACTCTATTCAACCCGAACTTCTCAGGTCCAGTTGGCCAGATCGGTAGCGTGGCGGAAACACCTGCTTTAATGCCGACGGGCATGGCTGAACTGACGTTCAATCTGCTCGGACCGCCACCCTGTTCGGGGTTGGTGATCTTTTGTCCTTTGGTTGTCGAGGTCAATGCCGGGACGCTGCCGATCCGGGAGAAAACGAGGATCAACAACGTCAGGATCGTCAACTGCCGTTAAAACCGCGTCCGCGAGTTGGTGTGGCGTTGGCGTTCTTGCCGGACAACGCGTCCGTGAAAGCCGTCGCCACTCCTGCTCACGGAATCGGTCAATCAGTAAGCGCCGTCACCCCACTTAAACAACACCGGAGGTGGAAGAGGAGCAAATGACAATAAACAGACACCGTGCGACATACTTCAGCATCCCGCTCCTGGCGCTGGCGTGGCTGGTCATCGGCGCCGGCGCGGCCCGAACCGTGATGCAGACTTGCGTCCCCGCTCCGATCAACGCGGGCCAAACCGTCAATGGCGCGTTGAGCGCGAGCGATTGCCGCTCGCCTGTGCGCGGCAATGCCTTCTACGCCGATCGTTACGCGTTCAATGCGCCCGCCGGAGCGCAAGTCGCCATCGCGCTCGCCTCGCCGGACTTCGACGCTTATCTCTACCTGATCGGCCCGAACAACGCGGTGATCGCCGAAAACGACGATGGCGACAGCTCCGGCGGCGACTCGCGCATTCCGGCGGGCAGCGGTTTGTTCAGCTTGCCGGCCGGCGGCGATTACCTCATCGAGGTGACTTCGTTCAGCCCCAACCGCGTCGGCGATTACGCGCTCAGCCTGAGCGTGCAAACAGCCGGTTGCGCCTACTCGATTGCGCCGTCGGGCCAGACTTTTCCTTTCGGCGGCGGAGCGGGCGGAGCGACCGTGACCGCGGCGCCGGGCTGCGCATGGCAGACGCTCAACAGCGCGGCCTGGATCACGATCAATTCCGGCGCGAACGGCGCCGGCGCCGGCGCGGTCAATTTCACCGTCGCGCCCAACAGCGGTAACAGTCCGCGCGCGGCGACGCTCATCATCGCTGGCCAAACTTTCACCGTCGCGCAGGCCGGATGCGTTTCGATCGCGCCGACGAATCAATCCTTTACTGCGAACGGCGGCAGTGGAAGCTTCAACGTCACGTCCGTGAACAATTGCAGTTGGACGGCGGCGAGCAATCAAAGCTGGCTCACGATCACCTCGGGCGGCGGCGGCGCAAGCAGCGGCGTCGTGAATTTTTCCGTCGCGCCCTCCGCGAGCTACAGCCCGCGCACCGGCCGGATCACCGTCTCCGGCCAAATCTTCACCGTCACGCAAGCCGGGATCGTCTGCCCGCCCGCGCCGATCAGCCTCGGTCAAATGACCAATGGCGCATTGACGGCGAATGAATGCCGCTCGCCTTTCCGGGGCGACGGAACTTTCGCCGATCGCTACTCGTTCAGCGCCCAGGCCGGAACGCAAATCGCGATCTCGCTCGCTTCGTCGCAATTCGACGCTTACCTGTATTTGATCGGGCCGAACGGAGCCGTGATCGCCGAAAACGACGACGGCGGCGTCGGGGCCGGCAACGCGCGCATTCCCGCCAGTCAATTTCTCACCTTGCCCGCAAGCGGCGATTACCTGATCGAAGCCACTTCGTTCGGCCCCAACGGCGCGGGATCGTACACGTTGGCTCTGACGAGCCAGGAGCCTTGCGATTACGCGATTGCGCCGAACAGTCAGGATTTCGGAGTCGATGGCGGAACCGGCGCCGTGAATGTGACCGCGCCACAGGGCTGCGCGTGGACGGCGGCGAGCAACGATAACTGGATCACGATCACTTCAGGCGGCGGCGGCGGCGGCAATGGAACCGTGAACTACTCGGTCGCGGCCAACACGAGTGCGAACGCCCGCGCCGGGATGATGACCATCGCGACCAAGCCATTCACCATCAGGCAAGCGGGCGCCGCCCCGGTTCCGAGGATCATCAGCCTTAGCCCCAGCTCAGCCGGGGCGGGCGGCCCGGACTTCACACTCACGGTCAACGGCGGCAATTTCACGAATGACGTGATCGTACGATGGAATGGCTCGGACCGGGTAACGACATTTGTCTCGGACACTCAGGTGACGGCGCGCATCACCGCCGCCGACATCAGCGCCGCGGGCACGGCCACAGTCACTGCTTTCAAACCACCACCCGGCGGCGGCTCTTCCAACACGATGCCTTTCACGATCAGTCTCAGAATCGCCAGGGTGGCGCGCGTCGTTTCGGCCAACGCCGCTCCGGGCGGCGCGGTCAATCTGCCAATCGAGCTCGATGCGCAAGGCGATGAGAACGCCGCCGGCTTCAGCTTGAGTTTCGATCCGGCGGCGCTCACTCACATGCAAACAACTCTCGGCGGCGGCGCGGCGGGAGCGGCGCTCAATCTCAACACGAATATGCTGGCGCAAGGCCGTCTCGGCGTCGCGCTCAGCCTTTCAGCCGGTCAAACTTTCCCTCGTGGCGCGCGCCAAATCGTCGTCGCCACTTTCACGGTCGCCAGCAACGCTCCGTCGGGAGCGACGGCGATTGGCTTTGCCGATCAACCGATTGGCCGTGAAGTGATCAGCGCGGCCGGCGACATTCTGGACGTGATTTTCACGCCGGGCGTGGTCGTCATTCCCGGCTATGAAGCCGATGTCTCGCCGCGATCGAACGGCAGTAACAACGGGACGGTGACGATTGCCGATTGGGTGCTGGTCGGGCGCTTTGCCGCCGGCGTGGATACGCCCGCTCAGGGCGGCGAATTCCAGCGCGCCGATTGCGCCCCGAAGAACGCTTTAGGCAACGGCTCCATCACAATATCGGATTGGGTGCAGGCTGGACGCTACGCCGCGGGACTCGACCCGAACGCGCCCGCGGGCGGGCCTGTTGGGCCTCCCGCGGCCAGCGCCGCCAACCTGGCGAACCTGGCGCCGGACGACGCCCGCTCGCGCCGCCGCGATAAAACGGGCAAACCGCGCTTCATTCGCGCGGCTACGGCGGGCTTTGAAAGCGGCGTGGTCGCGATTGAACTCGACGCGCAGGGTGATGAGAACGCGATCGGATTCAGTTTGAACTTCGACCCGGCGCGCTGGCGCTTTGCGTCGGCGGAAGTTGGCGATGCGGCGGTTCGCGCGTCGCTCAACGTCAATGCGAGCCAGTCCGCGCAAGGTTTCATCGGCGCCGCGCTCGCGCTGCCCGCCGGAGAAACGCTGCCCGCGGGCGCGCGGCAAGTCGCGATCGTCCGCTTCACATCAGTCGCGAATGAAAACGCCGATCAATCCAACCATCAAAGCGTGATTGAATTCGCCGATTATCCCGTCCCGCGCGAAATCGTTGACGCCAACGCCGGCATTTTGCCTTCGGCTTATGAGCCGGAGCCTGAAGTGAAGGTGACTGGCATCGTGGCGTGGCGCCGCAAGCCTGATGGCTCGGCGCGCTACGAACCGGTGGCGGTCCGCGATCAAACGAGTCGCCGCATCATCACATCGCCGATCGATCCCGACGGCGAAAATGAAGAGCTTGCGCTCGTGATCTTCGGCTCCGGCCTTCATCCACACGGCGCGGCTTCGGCCATTACCGTCAAGATCGACGAGGTGGAAGCGCCCGTGCTCGACACCGGCCCGCCGGACGTTTTTGCCGGGCTCGATCAAGTCGCCGTTCGTGCGCCGCGCGCGCTGATTGAGCGCGGCGTAGTTGAAATCGTACTGGCTGTCAACGGCCGCCGCGCCGCGCCGGTCAAAGTCAGATTCAAGTGAATTCAAGCAACCCGGTCACTCATCGCCACAGTGGCCGTTATTACAGTAATGACAAAAAAGCATGGGGTTCAGCCTTTAGAGGGTGTTTTGAAATTCTGTTTCCGGCGAATCCCACCGACGGCAGTCGGTGGATCGTTAAAGTCCAACCTACAAAACGCGGCTGGCGCTAAGCGAATCCCACCGGCGGCAGCCGGTGGATCGTTAAAGTCCAACCTTTCCCATCTGCCAGGGGAGAAAGGCTGGGCTTTAACAATCCCCCAACTGCCGTTGGGGGGATTCAAAGACCTGCTTGCTTGTGATGTAGGCTGGGCTTTAACAATCCCCCAACTGCCGTTGGGGGGATTTCGGCGAATTTCAAAACACGCTCTTAGGCTGCCGGACTCCGACAGTAACGCTTTACGGCAAGACTGACAGCCTGAAGGCTGAACTCCATGCCCTTTTCATAGGAGATCGCCATGAATACGCCCCTGCATCATTCGCTCATCGCCCCGCGCCCGATCCGTTCGATGCTCATCGCCGTCATCATCGCGCTTGCGTTGACGACGATGTGTCAGGCGCAAGAAACAAGGCCATCCGCGGTCAGCCGGCTGACAAACGCGGGCCAGGCCGATGCGCCAACATCGCCGCCGGAGAATCCGTTCTCCGCCACGGCCCTCTTCCGCTCTCGCCTGAATCAGCGCTGGCGCGCCGGCTTCCTCCGCGCGCAAGAGCCGCAGCCGGCAAATGCGCAAGGCGCGAACCTCGCCGCGCCCGGCGCCCTCATCACGGACGGCCCGTATATTCTCGGCACGCAAGCTGGGAAGCAGGCTTCGGTTTTGACGCCGGGCGTCAATTCGATCGACCTGATTCTGCAAGGTTCAGGCTGGACGGGCGGCGACAGCCAAAGCGCGCAATTCACCTGGCGCAACGTTGTGACCGATAGCTCGGCCTATCGTCTGGTCTTGCTGGCTGGCAGCCCGACGGCGGCGGCGGAAACGCTGACGATTACAAATAACGGCAATCTACTGATCGGCGCTTTCAATCCGAGCGCGCCTCCCGGTTCGCGTTTGACCGTTGCCGGGATGATTGAAACGACCGGCCCGGGAGGCGGGATCAAGTTTCCCGATGGCAGCATCCAGGCCACCGCGGCGGGCGGCGGTATTACAGGCGTGACGGCGGGCGCGGGGCTGACGGGCGGCGGGACTGGCGGGGCCGTGACGATCGGAATCGCCAACGGCGGCGTGAACACCACGCAACTGGCTAACTCCGCGGTGACTGGAGCCAAAATCGCGTCAGGGCAAGTTGTCAGGGGGCTGACCGTGCAAGGCGCGCAAGGGACGCCACTCTTCGACAATGTGACGCTGGCGCCTGGTTCCAACATCACGATCACGCCGTCGGGCAACATACTGACGATTGCTTCAACGGCAAGCGGCGCGAACAATTGGTCACTCACTGGCAACGCCGGGACCAATCCGCTCGGCCAATTCCTGGGCACGACCGACAATCAGCCGTTAGTTTTCAAAACCAACAATGCGGAAGCAATGCGCGTCGGAACCGATGGCAGCTTCGCAATCGGAACTAATAATGCGGGGATCGGGAACCCAGCCAGACTGACGGTGGCTGGGAACGACCTCTCACAATCGGCCATCGGGCTGAAAAATACTGGGGGCGGCATTGAATGGCGTCTGGTGTCCGACACTGACAGCTCCTTCAAAATCGTGAAGAGTACGGGCGCTACCTTCCCACCGATTATCGCCCGCTCCAACGGCAACGTCGAAATCGCCACCTCCGGCCCAACCGGCATTCAGCCAAAGCTCACCGTCGGCGGCCAGATCGAAAACCTCAGTGGCGGGATCAAATTCCCCGATGGCACGATTCAAACCACGGCGGCTGCCATTGGTGGATTGAGCGCGGTAACACACGACGCGAGCCTGGCCGGCAACGGCACAAGCGGCTCGCCACTCGCCGTAGCCGCTGGCGGGATCGGCGCGACACAGTTGGCCAACAATGCGATCACAAGCGGCAAGATCGCATCCGGCCAGGTGCTCAAAAGCCTCAACGGTATGACTGACAACGTAACGCTCGTTGCCGAGGCTGGCATCACCATCACTACTCCCACTCCCCCTAATAACACGCTGAGGATTGGCGCTACGGGTGGGCTATCCAGCGTCGCGCACAATACAACATTGACTGGCAATGGGACGAGCGCCTCGCCGCTCGGTCTTTCTATTCCGCTCGTGATCGAGGGATCGTTTTTAGGCAACACACTGGTTTCAGCAACAAACACTGCGGAGGCCGGGTCGTTTGGATTGCGTGGCAGCGTGAGCGGGATCGGCTGTTCCCCAATCAGCCCCCAGATATGCCGACTCAACCCTGTCGCAGGGGTGTTTGGCTCCAGCACTCATCCGACCAGCTCGTTCACTTACGGAGTACTGGGTAGAGCTAACAACGGGATTGGAGTGAGGGGCGAAAGCAGCGGTGGCGACGGAGTAGTAGGCGAAAGCAATAGCGGCGTTGGAGTGAAGGGCGTGGCGGATGTCGGAAGCGGGGCTATGGGGGTTTCAGGAACAAGCACAACAGGTATCGGAGTGTATGGCCGGTCCGATGCGTATGGCGGTATTGGAATCAAAGGCGAGGCTAATGCCCAATGCTCCGGTCCAATTCAATGCGTCACTAGACGCACAATAGGCGTGCTAGGTTCTTCAAGCGGCGATGGCAATAGCGTTGGCGTATTTGGCGAAAGCGGCAATGGCGTTGGCGTATGGGGCGAAAGTAAGCTTAGCTCTGGTGTGCATGCGTTCGGCAACGGACAGGCGCGTAACAACGCTGCCTTGCGCGCCGATAACACCAATTCCAATCAAGGCATGGCCGCCTACCTGACCAACCGCAGCAACTTCGCCACCGGTCACTTCGCCAACGCCGGCAACGGCGAAGTGCTGTATCTGCAAAACGGGGGCACGGACGCCAACGGAACCGGCGGCGGTGATTTCATCAAGGCTGTGAACAATCCGGAGAATGACGCCCAGTTCCGCGTGTTGTCGAGCGGCGAGGCGCGTTCCGACGCCGGCTTTTTCACCCCCGCCGCCGATTTCGCCGAGATGCTGCCCGCCGAGGAGGGTTTGCAAGCGGGCGAAGTGCTCGTCATCGGCGAAGACGGGAAGCTCGCACGCTGCACACGTCCATATCAGACCAACGTCGCCGGCGTTTACTCCACACAACCGGGCTTCGTCGGCGGCCACCCGGTCAACGGCGCCAGGGTCGGCGATATTCCGCTTGCCATGGTCGGCATCGTGCCGGTGAAGGCTACGGCGGAGAACGGCGCGATTCGGCCTGGCGACCTGCTCACCACCTCATCCACACCCGGCCACGCGATGAAGGCCGAGCCAAACCCGGCCTTGGGCACGGTGATCGGCAAGGCGCTCGGCGCGCTCAAACAAGGAACGGGGGTAATCCAAATGCTGGCTGTCCTACAATGATCGCCCTATGCGCTACAGCGAAGCGACTATGATCAGAAGCTGAACCTGAGTGACAGCATGATTCTGCGCGCGCCCATCGCCCGGTTCGGCCTGTCGAAGCGCGACGAAGAGAGCACGCCGCTGAATCCGCTCAGGTTGGTGTGATTCAGAAGATTGCTCACGTTCGCGCCCAGCGTCAGTTTGAATCGGGCCTCTTCATCTTTGCCTTTCTGATCCGGCTTATTTTCCCGGCCGAAAGCGAAAGTCTTGGTGAGGTTCATGTCCACGCTGACCTGACCGAGGCCTCGGCCGAGATTGCGCGGGACGATTCGATCTCCCGGTCGCGGGTTCGGATTGAAGGCGCCGAAACGAGTGATGACCGCCTCCGGGTCGCCCGGCGCGGCGAACGAGGGGCGATCTGTGAAGAGCGTGTCGCCGTTGTTGTCGCGGCCCGTCGTGATGTTGAAAGGTCTGCCTGAAGAGATTTGGATGAGCGGGCTGAGCCGGGTCTCGCCCGGCAAATTGACGCTCCCGCCGAAAACCACTCTGTGCCGCTGATCGTTGGACGCGGGCCCCCATTCGCTCGACCAACTGTAGGAATCGGCCGGCGCCTGGGACTCGCCGTCGGTGTCGCTGCGCGTCTTTGAAAGGATGTAATTGCCGAAGAGCGACATCTTACGCCGCAATTCGTACTTCCAGTTGAACGCCAACTCGTGGCGCGTCGAAACGCCCGACGACTCGTATTGCAGAATCGGCCCACGGTCGGCGATTGGCCGCAATCCGGTTCCCGGCGCCGGAGCGTTGATGTTCCTCGTGCGCAGCAGGTGAACGCCGCGCTGCCAACTGTAATTGACCGAGCCGAACAATCCCCACGGCAGCTTCCGTTCGTAAGCGACGCTGGTGTTGATGACGTAAGGCGAGTCGAGTTGTCGTGAGCGTGTCCGGAGCGCCGGCTCGAGTCTAATCGCGTCGTCGAAGTTTTGCGGGATGTTGGGGAAAAACGACGGCTGTTTGATGACGAATTGCCGTTGTCTAACGCCGTCATAGAGAACAGTGTCGAAGATGATCTCCTCCTCCATTCCGTCATAAAAAATTCCCGCCCCGCCCCTGAGAACTGACTTGCGATCTTTGTCCGCCGCCCAAGCGAAGGAAAAACGCGGCGCGATGTTCGTCCGGTCGCGAATTCCCGTCTCCATTCCGTGCCGCGCTCCGAACGAAAGCATGAGCCTGGGCGAGACTCTCCAATCATCCATCGCAAACCACGAAACCTCCCACAGCGGAAGCGCGATGAGCGGGTCGCCGCGCGTGATGGAAAATTGCGACGGGCCGTAGCCTGGCAGCCCGAGCAGCGTGCGGCGGTATTGTTCAATCGGCGTGATCGTGACCGGAGCGCCGTCCTTGCCGTTGATGACATTGCCCGCGGCGTCCCGATCGAAACCGGAGCCGAAAGTGAACGTCCCGCCGAAATTGGCGCGGTTGAGAAATTTGTAGCGCGCGTATTCGATCCGGGCGCCGTTTTTGATCGTGTGCTTCTTGCGCGTGAGGCTGAAGTTGTTGACCAGGTCAAGGCGCTTTCGCGATTCGCTATTGAACAACGACTCCTGATTGCCGCCCGAACTGAACGCGTCGAGCACGACGATCGCCGGCGCTTCGCTGCGCGCCTTCGCCTCTTCAACGCGGCGGTCGAGCGACAGCCGCATCTCGTTGATCGCTCCGGAACCTATCACGGAGGTAAACGAGAAACGCAGAGTGTGGCGGCGCTCCGAATTGTCGAAGCCGCGTTCGAGCAGATCGAAGCCGCCGTCTACGCCCTGATTCCCTTCCGTTTCGAGTTCGTAGTTGTACCAGACGCCGATCGTGTGTTTTTTGGCGACGAGGAAGTTGGTGCGGATCGTGAATTCGTCTTCGCGCGTGGGCGTCAGCGCCGTGGTCAGGAACTGTCGCTGGAGCAGCGTGGCCGGGTCCAGGACGGTCGCGTTGATGAAGGCGTTCTCGTCCTGCGCCTCGCGCTCGTATTCGATGAAATAGCCCCAGCGGTTGCGAATGATCGGCCCGGTCAGGTCGCCGCTGAAATCCCTGATCTGCAGCGGCGCGCGCGTCGGCGCGAAGGCGTTGCGCGCGTTGAGCGATTCGTCGTTAAAGCGGAACAGGAGATTGGCGCTCAGCTTGTCCGATCCGGGTTTGGTGATGACCTCTATCCGGTTGTTTCCCCTGCCTGAAAATTCCGGCGAGAACGGATTGGAACCGATCTTCACTGCCTGGATCGAATTCTTCGACGGCAAACGATCCTCGGAAAAACCGTCAACGAAGATCGGCGCCGTGTCGCTCCCGCCGGCCATCGCCCGCAGAACTTGCAACAACTCTTCGCGGTCGTCCGGCAAAGACGCCAGCTCATTCACGGTGAGATTCATGGCCGACAGATTTTGATCCGGCTCGATTGAAACGCCGGCCGCTTCGGATTTGACTTCGAGCTGTTCGGAGATGACGACCTTCAATACGACATTGATTGGCGAGGCGCTCCCCGCGGCGACTCTTACTTGCTCGGTGGCCACGGCGAACCCGGCGGCGGTCACGGTCAAGGTGTAGGCGCCCGGAGTTAAAGCGGTGAATCGGAATTGTCCCGTCCCGTCCGTCTGCGCGGAAAGTTTGCGCCCTTTACCGTCTTCCAGGTTGATTGAAGCTTTGGGAATGATCGCGCCGAATTCGTCGGCGACCACGCCGCGCAACTCGGCGGGTGTTTGGGCGCCGGCCAACGCCGCGACGCTCACGATCAACAGGAATAGCTTGCCGAAAGTAATGGCTCTTTTCATCGGGTGTTACCGGCCTTTAAGCGCAATGGCATTAAGTTAAGAGAAGGGAGGAGAAGAGAGTACGGAAAAGACGGAAATAACGGAACAGACGGAAATTTTCAGGCTATTTCCATGTCTTCTTCCGTTTGTTCCGTTATTTCCGTCTTTTCCGTACTCTCTCTTCATTGTCTTGACTCGCTAACTTAATGCCATTGGCCTTTAAGCGGGGGCTGAACTTTGAGGTTTTCCACGCCTATTTCGCCTTCGTTACCGTCGCTCGCAGCTCATATCGCCGCTTGTTCACGGAATCATCGTAGACGCCTATCGTGGTGGCTTTATCGAGGAGCACTGCGGTTTCAATCTCGGCTTGAAAGTTACGAATGGTCGGGGGATTTGTTGTCGGGGAAACCAGGTCGTTGAGTTCGAGTTTGCCGTCGAGTGAAATATACCCGTCGCGTTCATTCAGCCTACAGTCAAACTTCAATCCCACGTCGGTAAACTTCGGCTCCGATTCGGCGCCGGAGATCAGGATCTTCGAGCCAATGCGCACCCGGCTGGTCTCGCCCTCTTGCATCAGCATCTTGAAATTCCGCGCGCCGGAAGCTTTGCCGTCGAGCGTTTCGTCGAGCGAGAAATCGAGTTGGTACAAGACCACTTGCCTTCGTGATCTTTCCTCCGACGATCTTTTCTGCCGATCGTCGGAAGCGCCCGCCCGGACGGTGAGAACCAAGAGGCAAAAAATCAGGGCCATCGACATCGAACCGCGCAGGGCCGTTCTTCTCATACACACTCTCTACTCCTGGCGCTCATTATTGCTCAAGACGATGTCATCGAGCCTGACCTCGGTAATCCGCACTTCTTCAATTCGGAAACCGCCGTCCGCTCGTTCGTCCGCCCGGCTGGAATTCAGATTGAGCGCCAAATCCTGTCGGCGAGACGATGAGGGTATCCGCTTTGAAGCGGCGAATACTTTCGCCTGCGTTACGCCGTCGGCCACAGCTTCCATCTCGTCCGCTTTCGCTTGCCGGGCGGCCGGGTCCGCTCCAACGCCGTCACGCGCTGCATTTCCGCCCGACACAGCGACGCTCGCGGGAACGAACGCGACCTGGCGGCGCATCAGGTGATCAGCAGCAACGAGCGTCAACACGGCGGCCGCGGCAATCATCACAGGCGCCAAATTCCACGAGACCCGACGCGTGTTTCGCGATTGCTGGCGCAGGTTGGAGAGCACTCTCTCCTCCAAGCCGGTCCTGGGTTCCGCGCCTTTGTAGTTGGAGAGCGCCGAGTCCAGCAATTTTTCGGCCAACTCTTCGGCCAATCGGTTTCGGTCATCTTCTCGCATCTTTCCCTCCCAGGAGTGAAGAAAGCTTTTGCCGGAGTATCTGGCGGGCGCGAAACAGCCGCGTGCGCACGGAGCTTTCGGGAATGCTCAATGCCCTGCTGATCTCGGCGTGCGACAGTTCCTGATTGAGCGAGAGCAGCATCGGATCGCGCAATTTACCGGGCAGCGTCGCGATCAGTTGGTCCAGCAAAACCGCCATCTGCTTATCACTCGCGATCTTCTCCGCGCTCTCGCCGGCGGCGTAAAGATTGAGCACGGCCTCGGCCGCGTCGGCGAGCGAAATCTCGGCGGTGTTCTTCCTGCGGTCGAGGGCGACGCGCCAGGCGATGCGCGCAAGCCAGGCCTTTTGGTCGAGCACTTCCGGCAGGCGTTTTCGATGCCGCCAGACTCTAACAAATGTCTCCTGCGTGGCGTCTTCGGCGTCGTGGTGGTTGCGCAGCAGCAGATATGCGATCTGGTAAACGAAGCGGGCGCGCTGGCGCACGATGGCCTCTAACTCGTGACCCAGCTCACGGTTGGCCGCCTCGTCCATCGCGGACGTCTCACCCAAAATCGCCTGCCATTCGACATTCATATCTTCACCTTACAACAAGTAAGACCGGGATTCGCGGCCGGCCGTTCAATTTTTTTCTCCGGTATTTTTCCAGGGCAAGCGATCTGATGAGGCGTAGTTTTGATTTGTTGCTTCCGGCGAATCCGCCAGGCCAAGCGAGAGAGGAGGGAAAGATGATCACCAACTGAGCGCGCGCTCCGCTTCCAGCTTTATCTGCCAGTAACTGATTCCGCCGTGGCGAACGCGAACGACTTTGCCTATTCGTTGTGATTGGGTGCGGAAGGCTTTGTGGCGCAGGAGGCGGCGGAGGTATTCAGCGGCTTCATCGAATGCTACATCAAGAAGCACAAGGCAGTAATCCGGATGACGCAAATCAGGTTTATAGTAATCGTGGTCTCGGGTGAAGAAGGTTGGCCGTTTCAGGGTATGCAGAAGCGGAATGATCTCATTGCGATCTTTCATTCCGGCTTGGCCAAGCTCGACGCCAATCTGCCGGAAATGAATCTTCCAGAGTCCAAGCTGCTTGCGTTGGCTAAAGACAATATTTTCATCGAGGACATTCATGCCGCGCGCCGCTGTTTCTCAGTTTGCGCAATCAGAGTTTGACGAGCTAACTCAATGGCCTCAGCAATGGCCTCGTGGCTCACCCGCCCAAAACACTCTTCCGATATCCGATCCCAGTCATAGCCTTTGGCCAGCATATGAAGCACATCTTTGACAAAGAGGCGCGTGCCTTTGAACGTCCATTCGCCGCCGCAGATTTCCGGATCGGAAACGATGTATTGCCCAAATTCGACTCGTTTGCGTGGTTTCATAACTCGCTCCTTGCAGGTGTTCTGCGCGACTGAATCTAGCACACCGATTCAGCCTCGACAATCACGGCAGGTTGCGTCCCAAAGCTAAAGTCTATCGAAGAAAATAGCGGCCGACCGTCTTCTCGCTCGGCTTCTTCGTCATCAACGAAACGACGATCATCAACAACGCGGAGATGATCACCATCGGCACAACCGGCAACAGTCCAAACACAGCCGTGCCCGCCGGAGTGCGCGCCAAAACTTCAACGCCGCCGATTGACCAGACGACCTTCGGCGTTGTCACGATGGATTGAAAGACGGCGACGGACGCGACGCTCGCGGCAGCCCACAGCGTGCTTGCCAGCGCGCCCCACTTCGTGCTCCGTTTCCAGAAAAGCGCCGCGACCAGCAGCGGCATCATGGCCGAATAGCCTGAAAAGGCGTACTGCACCGCTAAATCAAAAATCGGTTGCGGGAATTTCAACGCGATGGCGTAGGCGATGATGGTCAGCGCGATGACGAAGACGCGGCCGGTGACGACCTGCGCGGTTTCGCCGAACCTCTCCTTGCCTTCGTAAAACGCGAAGATGTCTTCGGAGAACATCGTCGAAAGCGCCAGTATTTGCGAATCGCTGGCCATCACGGCGGCCATAATCCCCGCGCCCAACAGCCCGGCCAGCCATAGCGGCGCATAATGTTCGAGCAATCGCAGCAGAATGTCGTCGCCCGCCGCCTTCACCCGCAGTTCGTTGCGTTGG
>Ga0187894_10003990_pt1 | contig 16119 bp, 10 predicted proteins | sample GBC1701081metaG_FD_136650 | JGI IMG/M metagenome (GOLD analysis project Ga0187894, IMG submission 136650) | White microbial mat communities from a lava cave in the Kipuka Kanohina Cave System on the Island of Hawaii, USA - GBC170108-1 metaG ... | reverse complement strand
GTTTGTCGGTCTCGGCGCAATGCAGGCTGTGGTTTTCGTGCAGGCCGTAATGCGCGTCCCACGACTCCTGCTGGTGGCCGCCGCCGCTGTAAAGCTGGATGAAGCGCACGCCGCGTTCGACCAATCGTCGCGCCACCAGACACTGGCGTCCGAAATAGTCGGTGGTCTTTTCGCCGATGCCGTAAAGCTTCTTTGTGGATTCCGATTCTTTCGTGATGTCCACGGCCTCGGGCGCGTGCGTCTGCATCTGGAAGGCGAGTTCGTAAGCGGCGATGCGCGCGTCGAGATCGCTGTTTCCCGCATGGCGTTCCTGATGCGCCTGATTCATCTTCTGAATGAAATCAACCTCGGCGCGCTGCAGATGCGGATCAACCCATTTGGGCGGGTTCAGATCAACGATCGGCACGTTCCCTGAACGGAACGGAGTGCCTTGAAACGCGGCGGGCATAAATCCCGAAGACCAGTTGGGAGCGCCGCCAATCGGGCCTCCGCGCCAATCGTACATCACGATATAGGCCGGCAGATTTTCATTCTCGCTGCCCAAACCGTAGGTCACCCACGAACCAAGTGAAGGATTGCCCGGGCGCATGTTGCCGCTGTTCATCTGGAAGATCGCGGGCGAATGGTTATTGCTGGTGGTGTAGACCGAACGCACGAAGCAGAGGTCGTCCACTTTTTGCGCCAGATGAGGATACAGTTCGGAGACTTCGGTTCCGCATTGTCCATGCTTTTTGAACTTGTAAGGCGAGGCCATCAGGGCGCCGGGGTTGCCGAAGAAGACGTCAACTTTGCCTTTGTTCATCGGCTTGCCGTGATGGCGCGTCAGATCGGGTTTGGGATCGAACGTGTCCACATGGCTGACGCCGCCGTACATAAACAGAAAGATCACCGACTTCGCTTTGGCCGGGAACATGGAAGGTTTGGCGGCGAGCGGATTGGCGCGCTTCCGCTGCGGTTCGGCGGCAAGCAGGTTGTCTTGATCGAGCAGCGCCGCGAGCGCAAGTCCTGAAAACCCGGCTCCGGCGCGGAAAATCAACTCGCGGCGGGTAATCATTGGAGGTTGAACCAAAATTGGAAGCTCGCTTTTGCTCTTCATAGTCTCTCCTCTCATATCGCTCGCAGCGTCAATTCATTCGTGGATTTCAGTGAGTGGGAAATAACCGTCCAATCGGTTTACCGGCGGATGGATTGTTCTCCGCGTAATCCTGATTGAGAAAACGGCACAGCGTCGCGGCCACCTGGTTTTGGTAGACGGTCTCGGTGTTCTTCCATTCCCCGCGCAACGGGCTGTCTGGACTGATAAACGCCATCCAGATGTACTGGGCCTCCGGAACTTTCTCTCCGTGATCCGTCCAATCCTCGGGCGTCGAGCCGCGCCCGTGATCCACGGTGATGATGATCGAGGTCTTTCCTCTGTACCTCTCGTTCGATTGCAGGTAATCCCACAGTTCGCGCAAGTAACGGTCAGTGCGCTCCAAAGCCTCGAGGGTCTTGTCATAGCGCCCATCGTGCGCCCAGTCGTCAGTCTCGCCTAGTGAGATATAAAGCACGCGCGGCTGATAGCTCTTCAGATGCGCCATCACAAAACGAAAGGTGTAGTAATCGTGCCGCACGCTGTCCCACGGCGTCGGCGCTTCGCTCTGCAACCTGCCGAGTAGTTTGATCTCCGGGTCGGAATGATCATAAGGCTCATACCCGGCGTTGGAGGTGATGCTCCCCGCATCATGCTCTGCGATGAAATCCATCACGTCCCACGAGGCGAACGCCGCAACCTTCTTGGCGTCAAGTCTCAACTTCCGTTTCAAGAATTCCAGGACGGAGCTGTAGGGGTTGCGTTTCTTGTCATTGCTGTTGATCACATCGTCGTGCGCCTGGCCCGTGAGGATTTCGGAATAGCCGGGATAGGAGAACCACATCTTGTTGGTGGTCATCGCCGCGCTGCCCAGGCTCCGGTTCCCGGCGATCGAGCCGTGCTGTTTCATCAGCGCGCTCCAGAAGAAAGGCATCAGCTTTTCGCGCCGCCCCTCCGGCGTCTCGGCGTAATACTTCTTATAAAGAGGCGTATCCTCGACGCTCCCTTTCTTCGTCTTCGACTTCAGCACTTCCAGATCAAGTCCGCCGAAGACTTCCTGTGTCCGCGCGCCGTCCAGCGTGATGAGAATGACGTTCTCGGTTTTGCCCTGACCGGCGGCGACGGCGGCCATTGTGAATAGCAATAACAGTGAAGCTAAAGGTTTCATCATCGGTTTCTTGTCAGCCATTTTTTTGTCAGCCATTTTTTTGTCAGCCATTTTTTTGTCGACAGAAAAATGTTTCAGTCTACATAAACGAACTCGTTCAGATTGATAATCGCGTGACAAAAATCGCGCAAAGCCGCCGCTTCGGGCTTTTCATCTTTGCGCCGCGAATACCCTTCCGCCTGCGATTTCAAAAATGACAACGACCATTCGATCTCTTTGACGCTCGGCGCGCGATTCAAAGCGATCTCGAACGCCCGAACAATCTGCGCGCGTTTATTTTCGCCAGCCTCTTTCACGACCCGCTCGGCGAAATAACCGGCCTGCTGCAGCACAAATTCGTTGTTCATCAACGCCAGGGCCTGCGGCGAGACGGTTGAAACAGCGCGCGACGGTCCCGATACGACGGTCGCCGGGCAATCGAAGACTTCGATCAACGGCAGGATGACCGAGCGTTTGACGAAGATGTAGACGCTGCGCCGCCACGTGTCGTGATCGTCTTTCGCGTCGAGCGGCCATCGCGGGCGCGACCCGGTATTGATCACATCGGGATCAATGCGCGGATAGACGCCGGGGCCGAACATCTCGCGGTTCAATTTGCCACTGATCGCGAGGATGCTGTCACGCAACGGCTCGGCCTCCAGGCGGCGCGGATTCATCCGCCACAGCAGCCGGTTCTCAGGGTCTTTGGCCGCGGCCTGCTCGTTGAACCGGCTCGACTGGCGGTAGGTGTTCGAGAGCAGTATCAACCGATGCATCGCCTTCCAACTCCAACCTTTTGATTGCGGATTGCGGATCGCGGATTGCGGATTGCGGATCGCGGATCGCGAATTCTCTTTGCCCCGCTCTCTTCGCGACGGGCGCGTAAATTCCACAGCGAGCCAGTCGAGCAGTTCGGGATGGCTCGGAGCGGCGCCCGTCGCCCCGAAATCGCTCGGCGTTCTCACGATGCCTTTCCCGAAATGGTATTGCCAGACGCGGTTGACGGCGACACGCGCGGTCAGCGGGTTGTCGGAGCTGGCGATCCATTCGGCCAATTGGCGGCGGCGGTTTTTCAGATCGAGGTTCTTATCGCCCGCCAGGACCTGCGGCAATCCCGGTTGAACCTCTTCGCCTTTGTTCCGCCAATCGCCGCGTTTGAGCAAATAAGCCTTGCCCGGATCGCGCTTGTCCGTAACGCCCATCGCCGCGGGCAGCAGTTTCGGGCGCGTCTTGTTGATCTTGTCTATTTCGTTTTGAGTCTCCTTGCGCGCTTTCAAATCTTCGGGCGAAAGCAACGCTTCGATCTCTTCGGGTTGCAGATTAACGTCTCTGGCGAAACGTTTGGCGGTCTCTTCGTGGTATTGCTCTTTGGTCTTGCCTTCAAAACCGCTCGACATCTCGGCCAGCCGGACATGGAATTCGACCTTTTCGTCGAGTAGTCTTTGGCGCACGGGCTTTTCGATTGCGGCGATCTTCTGCTTGTATGGTTTGAGCAGATCGTCAATCTCTTTGTTGCGGGCCTTGTAAACCGCCTCTTCCTCTTTCGAGGCCATCACGGTTTCGGTCTTCTGGAACGGGAAGAAGACGGCCTGCATCCGGTAATAATCGCGCTGCGGGATCGGGTCGTATTTGTGGTCGTGGCAGCGCGCGCAGCCGACGGTCAGGCCGAGGAAGACCGAAGATGTCGTCGTGACCATATCGTCGAGTTCATCCATCCGCGTCTCTTCATTGTTCGCGTTGTCAACAGTCGGGCCGTTGCGGACGAACCCCGTCGGGATCAAAGCTTCGGGATTGGCCTCGACTCCGTCGGACTGATCGGCGGCGAGTTGCTCGATGATGAAGTGATTGTAAGGCTTGTCTTCGTTGAACGATTTGATCACGTAATCGCGGTAGCGCCACGCGTGCGGGCGGTCATAATCGAACTCGTATCCGCCGCTGTCGGCGTATCGCGCCAGGTCGAGCCAATGCCGTCCCCAGCGTTCGCCGTAATGCTGGCTGGCGAGCAGACGATCAACGACCTTCGCGTAAGCGGTGTCAGACGGGTTCCTTAAAAACCCCGCCATCTCTTCGGGCGAAGGCGGCATTCCCGTCAGGTCGAAATAGACTCGGCGCAACAGTTCGCGAGGCGAGGCCGCGCGATTCGGCCTGAGACCATTCTGTTCAAGCTTGCTCAAAACGAAACCGTCAATCTCGTTCCGTATCCAACGACGGTCTTTGACCTTTGGCAAGGCGGGACGAGCGGGTTTGATGAACGACCAGAACCGGCGGTCCTTTTCGGTGATCGAGTATCCCGGATCGCGCACTGGAATGGTTTCCGCCGCTATCGTGGTTTTCGGCGCAAGGCCGTTGATCCATTGAGCGATCACCGCGACATCCGCCTCCCCCAGTTTATCCATTCCCATCGGCATCGCGGGTTCCTCTTTGCGCATAATCAACCGATAAAGCAGGCTTTTCTCCGCATTGCCCGCGACGACGGCTGGGCCTCGCGCGCCGCCCTTCAGGATCGCCTCTTCGCCGCGCAGGTCGAGTCCCGAACGCTGCACGCGCGCGCCGTGGCACATCACACAGTTCCGCTCGAAGATCGGCGCGACTTTCTGTTTGAAGAAATCGGAATCAGAGGCCGCCGCGCTTCGCCGCTGCGATACAAACGCCAACGCCGCGCCGATTGCGAAGAGCGTCAACAATTTGAAAACCTTTTTTACGTGAACAGGCTCTTTCATTCTCGCCGACTCCTTGGATCGTGAATCCTGATGTCGCATGGCTTGTCTTTCAGCTTCCGTAGTAAAATACCGTTCGAAATCGGCTACCACATCGAGGTTTGTTATGACTACATCGGTTCAATCAGTCCTTCCAATCGAAGTCGAAGTCGCGAAACCCGCCGGCGTCGAGCAACGCCTCCTTCTGCACGGTGTCAGTTGGGAAACTTACAGCCAGCTGCTGCGCGCCTTCGATGATCGATCTTCAGTCTGTCTCACCTACTACCACGGAGATTTGGAGATTATGACCGCTTCATTCGAGCACGAAAAATGGAAAGGAATCGTTGGCGACCTTATCAAGCTCATCGCCGGCGAAATGGAAATTGATTACGTCAGCTCCGCGCAAACCACCTTTCAGCTCGAATACAAAGCCGGGGGCTTCGAAGGCGACGATTCGTTCTATTTCTCCCATCTCGAACAGCTCAGGCAAATGAATAAAATTGATCTGGCCAAAGACCCCGCTCCCGATCTCGTCATCGAGGTTGACATCAGCAACCCGTCAATCAATAAGCTTCCGCTCTTCTCCGACCTCGGCATCAACGAAGTATGGCGTTATCACAAAGGCGCTCTGAAAATCTACGGCCTCTCAAACGGGGGATTTGTTGACGTGGAGAGCAGCGCGTTTCTGCCCGGTGTGACGGCGCAAGCTGTCACTGAGTTGATCACCGCCAGCCAATCTATTCCAGCCTATCTCTGGCAACGCCGTGTGCGCGAATACGCTCGGCAACTCAAAACCGGATAGGCTTCAACTTACCACCATATGTTGAGACGTGATTCACAACCCAACGGTTTCTGTCGCTTTTGATTTCGTTTGCGCGACGTACCCTACACGAGGATCGAGGATAGAAGATCGAGGATCGCTCTACGCGCAACGGCGCGATCTTCGATCTTCTGTCCTCGATCCTCTATCCTCAGTGGCTGTGTGGATGTGGATGCTGTTTGTAATGCTGCCGGAGCAAGTCCTTGCCGTAGTCGTTCCCGTTCGGAGTCCTGACGACTGTGTGGATGTGCTCTCGATCCACCGCTTGTGGATTGGAGGCGAGGCGCCGCAAACCTACCGGCAACTGGTGATCGAATTCGATCAGGATCACCGGGCTTTGGATGCGGTAATAGAAGACATCCTTCGGCCCCGTCCCGCCGATCCAGGCGAAATGAGTCTTCTCGATGTGCTGATTGACCTCGCTCATTTTCACCTTCGCATGTCCGTCCCGCATATTCCGCACGTACTCCCCGATCAGATCGAGCAACTGCTCTTTCTGCTTGGCGGAAAACTCCGATGCGCGAACCCCGGCGTAATCAAGGACGACGTTGTCCTTGAAGGCCTCGCTCACGTTGTTGTTGCCGCTTTTGGAGATTTGAATGATCGCCTTCTTGCGCTGCGCTTCATCGAGCGCGTTGATCAGCGCCAGGCCCTTGTTCTGCTCGTCCTGCAAAACGACCACACCTTTATGCTTGCCGGAGTGAGCGACGACCGGCTCGGATCCCATGAACGTGGGCGTCATCACTACCTGATCGCCCAGGACAAAATAGTTGACGATCAAATGGTGCCCGTCGAGTTGCCATCCCCATGGCTCCTTGTCCGACGGCGTCCCCATGACCGTGATCCAGTAAAGCCATTCGCCATACTGTTCAAAATCGTCGCTATTCAACTCGCCCAAGGTGTGGTTCAGCCGCATGATGTCGCGTGACAGCTTCAACCCTTTGGCGCTGAGCGAGGCGCGCAACAGTCCGAAGGCGGTTTCGCGTTGGGCGTCAGTCATCTCCTTGAAGCCAACTCCCTGCCGGATGTAGAAGTGCTGGTTCATCCACTTGCGCCATTCCGGGTCGTCGAGCGGGAATGTCGTTTTGGCGCGCTGCTCTTTGGTCAAAGCGGCGAGAAAGACGTCAGCGGCCTTGCGGACCGGCTCGGTGGAGATCCCGGTCGAGCGGATGGAGAAGAGATCGGGGACGACATTGCCGTCCGTCGTGATCCCCTTGAACGGTTCGGCCAATCCGCGGCTTTCGGCGTCTTTCGACATGCGCTGGAAGCGCTCCGCGCGGTCGCCTTGAGGTTGTTGCGAGAGCGACCTAAAGCCATAGGCCACGACGCCAATGAGCAGCATAGGGCAGAACAAGTAGATAAACCGCTTGTACCGCCTGTTTCTATCCATCGTTTCCATATAGTGTCCTAAGGTTTTTCTGTTCTTTCTTCGTGTCCTTCGTTTCTTCGTGGTTGATTTTCATTCTTTCTGGGAGTCGCTCGCTGCGACATGAACAACTCCTTCAAAAAAGGGGATTTTCCATTTGAGATTTGAGATTTGAGATTTGAGATTTGTCATTGCCGGAAAAATCGCTCAATGTTGACGAGGCTTTGATGACGTTATCCTCTGGCAATGGCAAATCTCAAATGGAAAATGGAAAATGGAAAATGAGGCTATGGTGTCAGAGCTTCTTGAGGATGCCCCTCCAGCGCCCCCAGGCCTCATTGCGCGCCCACTTGTTCGCCTCATTCATGTTCGCCGGGTCTTCGCCCATACGCATAAAGCCGTGTCCGGAGCCTTCGTACTTGACCGGCTCATACTTCTTGCCGGCTTCCCTCATCAACTCCTGGGTCTTGGGAATTGTCGCGTTCACGCGATCGTCGTTGCCCGCGTAGAAGCCATGGACAGGGGCTTTGATCCTCGCGATATCTTCTTTACTCTCCGGTCCCGCGCCGTAGAAGACAAATGCCGCAACCAGATCCGGCCGCCTTGTCGCAAAGCGAAAACTTTGCGCGCCGCCATAGCTGAAACCCGCGACCGCGACCTTGCCGTTGGCGGCCGGCAGTTTGGAGACATAGTCGGTCACGGCGTTCAGGTCGGCTGTAATTTGATCGGGAGGCAGCGCGCGAATGGCCTGACCGATGGCGCTGCGGTCGGCAAAATCGGCGGTCCCTCCGCCTTTCGGCCCCGCGCCCGAGAGCAAGTCAGGAGCGATGGCGATATAACCGGCTTCAGCCAGTTGATCGGTCAGGTTGCGCACCCAATCGGTCATCCCCATGATCTCGTGAATGACGACGACGGATGTCGCTTTGCCCTTAACCTCCGGGTAGACGAGGAAGGAGTTGACGGCTCTGCCGCCCTGTTTGACCAGAACCCATTCCTGATGGCGCGGCGATTTATCCACGCGCTGCCTGGCCCAATCCTGTCCGGGCGCGTTAAATGAGAGGCTCTTCGCGTCATTCTTCGCGTCATGATGATGGGAGGCGACTGAATCCTGCGCGAATGTGGAAAGAGCGGACAACGACAGCGCCGCAATAATAACAAACGCTCTTCTCATTTTGTTCCTCCGTGGTTGGAAAACCGTGGTTGGTTTTATCTGGCTCAGGTTCTGCCACGCCGCCAGATGGAATCCAGCCCACACGGACCGGCTCCGGCGGCGGACAGGTATAGAAATACGAAGCAGTAGAGCGCAGCCAGTTCCCCACCATTCTGTATGGTCCAGAATCCCCTTGGCGCATGCGCCTGAAAGTAAGCCACCGCCATCATCCCCGACAAAATGAACGCCACGGGGCGGGTAAACAATCCAACCAGGATCAATAATCCGCCGAAGAATCCCAGCGCTTCGGCAAACCACATCTGAGAGAGCGACGGAGGCGGTCCGCCCGGCCTCGCGCCGAGGAGTCCGAAGAGCTTCTGCGCTCCGTGCTGCATGAAGAGAAAGCCCGTAATGATATGCAGGACGCTGAGCAGACGCGGCGCCCATTGCCGACAAAGCGAATCCAGTTTGGCCATCAGGTTCTCCAAAATTTTTTATTCGATTATTCAGTATGCGCCCGTTTTGCGGTGGTGAATGCGGTGAGTGTCCTCGATCTTGTCACGTAACGCAATGGCATGATCCCGTTTACAACGGCGCGGCGCACTGTTGGATATAGTCGTCCGGCGTTGATGGTCCTGTAAATATTAAATCCGAACCCTGAGCGTCTAATGTTGTTTAAACGTTGCGGTAGCGATTTTACTCACTGGATATCGCCATGCCTACGGATCTGAATTTAATTCGTAAAATTAACACGCCCATAAATCTGAATGTGAATTGAGTCCGTAGAATCAAATTGACCGCATAGTGCCTCACTCAAACTGAATTGCCCAAAGAATAATTATAGATAAACCGTGACGTCTTGATTAATAGCTTGCGTCACTTTCTGATCGCCCTCTTACCTCACCAATCACAAAGCTCTCCACTTTGTTCCACCTAGCTTTTCAACACTGGCAGAGATTGCCCATTGCCGTAGGTGTGTTTTGTCTTCTCCACTTGCGGTGAATAGGCGTCTCTTAGCGAAGGAACCTTCTTTAAATGGAGCGAACCCCCTTGTATCTGGGAGAGGGTAAAACTTTATGAGAAAACCAAACATGAAAAAGTCACTAGCTACTCTGACGTTCACCGCCCTGGCCTTGACCGCCACATTGATCCCCGGCCTTGTGAGTAGGTATTCGGCCAGCGCTGCAAACGAACTTAACTCATCCTATACATCCACCTCAACATCAACGGCTGCGAGCGCCACCACACAAGACACGGGCGTCGTTATGCCGAAAACAAGTATGTATGCCCTGAACGCTGACAACACTATTTTTGTCCTATATCCTGGCGCGACCAGCTTCACCCGGTTGGTTCGTGTCACACAATCCAACGGCAATTTGATCGGACTTGATTTTCGCCCGGCTGACGGGCTTTTGTACACCGTGACCGACACCGGCAGTATCTACACCATTAACCTGAGTTCTACTAACCTGGGAGCTGTTACTCTGGTGAGTAACATAACGGTCAATGGCGCGCCGACTCGTTTTCCCTCAGGATACCAATCGCTGATGGACTTCAACCCGGTCCTCAGCGCGATACGTCTGATCGGAAGCGACACCTCGAATTACGCGGTCGTCAATTCGGGCGGGAACCTCAACGTGAGCGCGATCCAAACCAACCTGACTTACGGTCCGAATGACGTCAATAAAGGAGTGGTCCCGAAGGTCTCCGCCGGTTCATATACCAACAACGTCGCCGGCGCGACGGTCACTATTTTCTATGGTATTGATTACGACCTTGATACGTTCGTGACGATTGCGCCGGCGACTCAAGGTGGCAGCTCGGCCACGGGCGGAGGTGTATTGCAGACAATCGGCCGCCTCGTCTCCCCAACCGGCGATCCGATCAACGTCGCCCCTACGGCGGACTTCGACATCTACTCTGACGCCGGCGGAGGTAATTATCTCGTCGGGGTCAGCGGCCGGACGCTTTTCACCATTGACCTGGCGCAAATCAATCCGTCCCTGACGCCAGGGACGACGCAAAAAGTGGTTGCCAGAGGAATCACGATGCCTGACGCGGGAGGTGGCTTCGTTGACCTCGCCGTTGCAACCGCCCCTGCGGCGCCAGCTCCGACTCCAACGCCAACCCCGGCTCCAACACCAACCCCGGCTCCAAGCCCGGCGGTTTACGAGGCCGAGAGGGGCCTGCTGGGCGGCGGAGCCAGGGTTGATACAGTCCACGTAGGGTTCACCGGAACCGGCTTTGTGGATTACGCCGACAACGTCGCCGGCTCTTTTGTTCAATTTTTGCTGAACCAGTCCGGGACCCGGACGCTCGTGTTCCGCTACGGCAATGGGAGCACAGTCAATCGTCCTTGCAACGTAACGGTCAATGGAGTCAGCGTAGGAACGCTGAGCTTCCCGCCAACCGGAGCTTGGCCGACGTATAAGACAATCTCACTGCGCGTCAATTTGGGTACGAGTACGGGCGCAAGGGTGCAGGTGACATCCACCACCGCCGCCGGCGGGCCAAACCTCGACAACCTGACGCTTCAATAACTGGCGAACGATTGAACAAATAAGGAAATTGGTTCAGGGAGACGGGCATGCCCGTCTCCCTGAACCAATAATCAGCGTTTGATTTTCCATTCTTCACTCGTCATTGCCCGAGTCGCGCTTCATCCGCGATGACAACAAGTGGAAAATGGAAAATCAAACAGCCTCGAAATCACGCCTTAGCGCTCAGACTATCCGCCAAGCGCTTCCGCCACCGCCTGATTGGCCGGACGCCGAACCACTTCCTTTGGAATACCAATCTGTTCGATTTTCCCTTCGCGCATGACAGCCAGCCGGTGTCCGACTGCCAGGGCGTCATCAAGGCTATGCGTGACGTAGATAACGACCAGGTTCGTCTCCCGTTGCAGCGCCAGCAAATCCCGGTGCAGCAGCTTACGAGTCGGGTTATCGAGCGCCGAGAATGGCTCATCCATCAATAGCGCATGCCCCTCCATCGCCAGGGCGCGCGCAATGGCCACGCGTTGCTGTTGCCCGCCAGACAATTCATGAGGGTAGCGTTCGGCCAACTGCGCAAGTTCCATTCGCTCCAGCAGCGCCAGCCCACGTTCATGCGCCCGGGGCTGACGCCACAGGCTGTAGGCCACGTTCTCCAACGCCGTCAGATGCGGGAAGAGCGCGTAACTCTGGAAGACGTAGCCGACGCGACGTTGGCGCGCCGGGAGGTTGACCGTTGGTTTGCCGCCTGATCCCCGGAAGAAGGGCGCTCCGTCGAGGACGATCTCGCCGGAGTCGGGCGTCGTGAGACCTGCAATCGCGTCGAGCGTCTGTGTCTTACCCGCGCCGGAAGGCCCGAACAGCACAAGTATCTCCGCGCCAACTTCCAGCCGGACGTTCAGGCCGAACGCCGGCAGTCGCTTCCGTATATCCACTACCAACCTGTGCGCTTCCATTTTCAATAACAATTATCTTTCGAGCCGCCGCACCCACCACAGGCCGACGAACGCGAGGCTCGTCATCACCAGCACCATCACATTCGCCTGCTCATAGCGACGCGCCTGCACCGCGTCGTAGATCGCGAGCGGCAGCGTTTGTGTCCGGCCGGGAATGTTACCCGCGACCATCAGCGTCGCCCCGAACTCACCGAGCGCGCGCGCCGCGCCCAGAATCAGTCCCGCGACAACTCCACGACGCGCCAGCGGCAACGTCACACGCCATAGGACCTCGGGTTCGGATGACCCCAGCGTTCGCGCCGCGTCCTCCAGCCTGTGATCAACGCTGGCGATGGCCGCGCGCGCCGATTGAACCATCAATGGCAATCCTACCACCGCCGAGGCGACCGCCGCCGCCGGCCACGTAAACAATATTCGGATATGGAACCATTCGACGATGGGACTGCCGCTGCCGAGCGCGAGCAGGAGGAAATAACCGATGACGCTCGGCGGCAACACCATCGGCAGGAAAATCAACGTCTCGATGAAGAGGCGCCCTGGCAATCGGCGCCGCGCCAGCAGCACGGCCAGCGCCAACCCGGCGGCGAAAAGGCCCATCGTAGCCACCACCGTGACTTGAAGCGAGAGCGTCAGCGCGTCCCAGTTCATTGCGCGGGAGCCTCCCCCGGCTTCTCTCCCGGCGTCTCTCCCGGAAGAATGAAGCCGTATTTGCGCATCACGGAGCGCCCCGACGGAGAGTTGATGAAGGCGGCGAAGCGGCGGGCCTCCGCTTCACGACGCGTCCCTCTGATGACCGCCAGCGCTTGATTCAAAGGCTGATGCGCCTTCTGCGGCACAAGCGCCCATCGCCCGCCGCTGCCGACGCTAATTGACAGCGCGACGATGGCGGCGTCCACGTTGCCCGTCTCGGCGTATTGCAACGTCTGCATCACATTCTCGCCGAAGACGAGCTTTGGCTGCGCCGCCTGCCAAACGCCGCATTGTTGCAACGCTTCGCGCGCGGCGACGCCATAGGGCGCGTGCTCCGGGTTCGCGATGGCGATTCTGCGCACGTCGGCGCGCGCGAGGTCTTCGACGCGTTCGATCCGCAAGGGACTGTCAGAGCGCGTCCAGAGCGTGATGCGCCCCTGCGCGTAGAGCGCCTTTGTATCCGGCCATATCAAATTTTTCCTCTCCAATTCCTCGATGAACCGCGCATTGGCGGCGGCGAAGAGATCAACCGGCGCGCCATTCTCGATCTGCTGCGTTAGTTGACCCGTCGAGCCGAAGTTGAATGTCACCTTAACGCCGGTCTCCCGCTCGAAGAGCTTGCCAAGCTCCTCGAAGGCTGGCGTAAGATCAGACGCCGCCGAGACCGTGATCTTACTTCCCCGCTGATCAGCGCCTGGTTGCGCTGAGTCGGGTTGACGGCAGGCAAAGCCAGCGCAAGCCATCAGCGCGATATTGAGCAACGCCCCACATCGCACGGCAATTTTTCCTGATTTTGCGGCTATGCCGCCTGATGTGCGGAAAGTCTCCGACTTTCCGCGGCGAACTGCCCTATTTTTCCGGGCTATGCCCAAGACTCTTCGGGGCACAGCCCCGAAGAAGAGAACTATTGTCCCGGAAGGCCACAGGCCTTCCGCACATCGGGCGGCATAGCCGCGAAAACGCTTAGTCATTACCTGTATAGAATCCAATGGCTAACGCTCCTGTGCTAAACCTCGCTAAACCAATCAATCAAAAGTTGACCTTCAGCCCAAACTGAATCACGCGCGGATCGCCCGCCGACGTGATCGCGCCGAACGCCGCGTTACCGACTACACCGTTTGGGTTCGCGAGCGGCGGCGTGTTGGTCAGGTTGAAAATCTCCGTGCGGAATTCGACGTTCCTGATTTCGCCGAAATACGTCCGCTTGATGAAAGCGATGTCCGCCGTGCGATAACCTGGGCCGCGAACCGGATTGCGCGAAGAGTTTCCGAGCGTGAATTGCGGCGCGACGGCGAAGGCCGACGTGTCGAACCAGCGGACGGTCGTACGCTCGCCGGCGGGCAGGTTTGGGTTGCGAAGGATGTTCGGGCGCTGCGTGCCGAAGCCGGCGAACGCGTTGAAGTTCGTGATCTGCGTGACGGGGAACGGCAATCCGGATTGCAGCGACACCGCGCCGGTGACGCTCCATCCGACAAGCAGCTTGTCGGCGACGCCGGCAAGGTTGATCCGGCGCCCACCGCCGAAAGGCAGGTCATAGGTGAAGCTTGTGACGAAGACGTTCGGGATGTCGCCGGTCGAGACGTCTTTTTCCAGCGCGCGGTTGAAGCTGTCGGCGACGGGGAAATTGCCGACCGGGCCGGTCTGGATTGACGCGTCAAAAACCTGCCCCGCGTCGTCAATCAGCTTTGAGCGCGTATAGCTGATGAGAAACGCGAGTCCCCGCGAGAGACGTTTTTCGAGCTTCGCCTGCAACGCGTGGTAGCTCGTATTGCCGACGTTGTTGCGATAAAGACTGACGGTCGTGAACCGCGGGTAAGGCCGCAACAACTGCGCTCGCGGGATCGTCGGGTCGCCGAGGCTGGAGTTGCGCGGGATTTGTCCGAAGAAGGGATTGGGCGCTTGCTGGAGCAACGCGTTCCCTTCAGCGAGTTGCGCGACGGTGAGCTGGTTGATGTTCGTGTCGGGGATGCCGACGTGGGTGATCTTCGATCCGGCATAGGCGATTTCGGCGACCAGGTTGCTGGCGATCTCGCGCTGAATGGCGAGGTTCCATTGCTGCGCGTAGCCGCTGCCCAAATCGCGGTCAACCGAGTAGACGCCTTGCCCCAATCCCGCGTCAGGCGTGAGCGGGATCGACTGCACGCTTGGCCCGGCGGAGAGAACAAACGCCGGGGTCACGCCGTCGAGCGAACGTTGCGTTACGGTCTGGATGAACGGGAACTGCGGGACCGTGAACGGCGTAGTGATGCCAGCCTGCTCCTGAAAGATCAGCCCGTATCCGGCGCGCAACACCGTGCGCTCGGTCAAGCGGTAGGCGATGCCGAGTCGCGGAGCGAGGTCAAGCTTGTGCAGCTCGCGCGCCGTTTCGGGATAGCCGCTCTGTCCGAGGTAGTCGAGCCGCTGCGTTTCTAGGTTGAAGATCGCGCCCTGGTTTTTAGCCTCGGTCGAAGGAAAGTTGAGCGTGTAGCGCAGCCCGGCGTTGACGGTCAGGCGAGAGGTAATTTTGAAGTCGTCCTGCGCGAAGAATTCAAGGATGCGGGCGCGCGGGCTGATCGTGTCCCGCTGCAAATCAATCGAAAAGTTGCTCACCTGCCCGAGCAGGAAACTGGCCAGCGCGTTCCCGGTCTGTCCGGCCAACACGCTGCCCGTGGTCGCATTGCCCGGCTGGGAGCCGATGGTGTTGGCCGTCCCTCGCGAATTGGTGAACGGCGCGGTGAAATTGAAGATACCGGTCGGCGACGGCGGCTGAAGGACGTTCAATCGTTCGAGCCTGAAATCAACGCCGAACTTCGCCGAGTGGCGGCCTCGGCGCCAGCCGACCGCGTCGAAGATTTGCGTCACATCGGTGTTGAAAAGCGAGTCGGTGTTGGCCGATGGACCGAGTTGCTGCAATCCGGCGATGGTGAATGTCGGCAGTTCGTTCTGAAACGCCGCGTTCTGCGGGATGCCGGGTAGGCCCAGGCTCTGTGACGGCGGCGCATCAAGCAGCAGCGCGCGGCGGTCAATCGAGCGGCGCGTGTAACCGAAGCGCAGTTCGTTAACGACGCTCGCGGAAAAAACATGCGTATGAGCGCCGACCACCTGCTGGGCGCGGCTCTGCTGCAAGCCGAGCGCGCCCTGCGTGATGACGCCGCTCCCTTCGGGCAGCGGCGTGACCGGCGTCGAGGTGTCCTTAAAGAATGAATACCGCCCGAAGACCTGATCGCGGTCAGAGAAGCGATGGTCGAGCCTCGCGTCGAATTGATCCTGATCCACGCCCTCGTTGGCGACGCGACGGAAGTTGTTCGCCGCGCCCGCCGAGGTCGGCGGCGGATAACGGTCGAGCAACTTCCTGGCGACCGGATCGAAATCGGCGAGCGGAATGATATTGCCCGCGTAAGCCCGACGATCGCTGCGACGAAAGATTTGTCCGACGCGCGCCTGCGCGGTATTGCCGTTGGTGTCAATGACGTTGATCGGCGCTCCGGTGTTGGTCGTTGTCGCGCTCACGCCCGTCGTTGCGGTCTGCAAAAACAGCGGCGCGCCAAGGTTGGCGGAGAAATCGCCGTTGCGCTGCGCCATCGTGGGCGCGTTCGAGGCGAGCACACGCCCGATGAGCTGGCGCGCGCCCTGAAAATCGCCGAAGAAAAACGTCCGATCTTTGATAACGGGACCGCCAACGGCGAAGCCATATTGGTTGCGGCGGAAGACTGGTTTCTTGGGATTGGCCGGCGTCGCGGGCGCGAACAGG
>Ga0187894_10003988_pt1 | contig 16126 bp, 17 predicted proteins | sample GBC1701081metaG_FD_136650 | JGI IMG/M metagenome (GOLD analysis project Ga0187894, IMG submission 136650) | White microbial mat communities from a lava cave in the Kipuka Kanohina Cave System on the Island of Hawaii, USA - GBC170108-1 metaG ... | reverse complement strand
TTGATGGGGCTGACCGCGACAAGCTCGATCCAATTTTGGATGCCTGCGTCGCTGTCTATAAGGAACAGCTCAACGAGGACGGGCAGGTAGACTTCAAGGGCAAGGCCAAGGCCTTCACGCGTGCTTATGGCTTCCTCTCATCGATCCTGCCCTATACCAACGCCGACTGGGAGAGGCTGTCGATCTTTCTAAACTTCCTTGTGCCCAAGCTGCCGGCTCCAAAGGAGGAAGATCTTTCGAAGGGGATTCTCGAGGCGATTGATATGGATAGTTATCGTGTCGAGAAGAAGGCGGCGATGAAGATCCAGCTACCCGATGCAGATGCGGAAATCGAGCCGGTCCCGGCAACTGGTGGCGGCTATAAACCGGAGCCCGAACTCGACCGGCTTTCCAATATCCTCAAGACCTTCAACGATCAATTTGGCAACATCCCCTGGACTGACTCGGATCGGGTGCATAAGTTGATTACCGAAGAGATCCCAGCCAAGGTAGCCGCCAACAGCGCCTATCAAAACGCCCGTCAGCATTCCGATAAACAAAACGCTCGGATCGAACATGACAAGGCGCTACGAACAGTCATGACGGACTTACTAGCGGATCACACTCAGCTATTCAAAGAGTTTCAGGATAACGATAGTTTCAAAAAGTGGCTCTCCGACACGATTTTCAGAGTTACTTATGATCAGCCGTCAGTTGGGCCATGAATTGACAAGCGGAATAAAGTAATTGGGAATAAAGTTTCCATAATCCTTCTTCTCTCCTCTTGAGGGAAGAGCGAGGGACTCTAGCTGCGTGCGTTCCCTCCCTATCAAACTGATCAAGGGCATCCTGGGCCGCTCCCCTAAAGAGAGAGAAAATAGAAGGGCACTCCCGGAACGCGCGTCCATGAAGGTCGTCGTTCAGGCGCGCATCGGACGAACACATTCTGATCGTGCGCGTTCTGCGAGCAGGAGGACGACCAGGCTACCCGCCCCCACCTGGCTGCTCCTCTCCCCGTCCTGCTATGATGCTCATCCCATGCACACACGTTCTGAATCAGGCAGGACCAATCTGGCTGCCATCGCGACTATCCTCGTCGTTGTGATTTCAGGTGTCTGGGTGTGGAAGCGTCTGTCGTTCGATACGCAGGACTATGTGATCGATCAAGCCATCCCCATGGCGTTTGCGGGATTGGTGATCGCGGCGGGGCTGTTTCTGTTGGTCAGGGTGTTCATCCGCCGCAGGGGGCAACGGCGTGAACGCGCGAAGTTAATAGCTGCGTTCGAACAGGCCACAGGACAGGAGAGAAAACTGGAAATCGCCTTTACACTGATTGAAGTGAATGGGTATCGGGCCGAAGGGTTGGAATCGGTGACGCCTGCATTACGAGACCTCTTCGCGACGACGTTGCAGTCGGCGCTGGAGGACAAGCAGCACCGGATCCGCGGGATGGCGGCCAGTTACCTTGGCGTGCTGAACGATGCGACAGCCGTTCCCTTGTTGCTGAAGGCGTTGGAAGACGAACATGCCTATGTCCGTTCCAGTGCGGCGTTGGGATTGGGGCGGTTGCGAGCCAGTGAAGCGAAGGAGAAACTGACGACTACCATGGAGAAGGATTGGGATCAAACTGTCAGGAGCCGATCGAAGGAAGCGCTGGAGCGAATCAAATAGTTCATGAAATCCCTTCAGCCTTCTGGCTGCGCCTGTTCGTGGATCCACTCAATACAGGCTATTTCCGGTATGCAATTCCATCGCAGGGGAAGAAACGACCATCCAAGCCCACGATTGATATAGAGCCGGCGGCCAGGCGCTCCATGATGACCATCGATTCGGCCGTTGCAGCCTGGCGGAAGCCAGAATGTCGGAACGCCCGGGATGCGCCACTGGCCTCCGTGGCTATGACCGCAGAGAATCAGATCGACGGCATGGTGGTCTTCCAGCTGATCGAGGATGTTCGGCGCATGGGCCAGCAAGAGGGTGTAGCGGTCCTGTGCACGCGGCGGCAGGCAACTCAGGTCGGCTCGGTGCAGCGAGGGATCGTCGACGCCGACGATGGCGATTTCGCAACGGTCTGTGGAAATATAGGTCGCTTGATTGATCAAGAGAATGATCTTGTGGCGATCGGCGAGTTCGCAGTACTGATCCATCGGTACGCCGCTATAGTGATCGTGGTTACCCAAGGTGACGAAGACCGGCGCAATCTCGCGCAAGCCGGTGAGAAATCGAAACACATGGGGCAATCCCTCCGGCACATTGAGCAGGTCGCCCGTAATGAAGATCCAATCGGGTCGGAGTGTGCTGATGGTGGCAACGATGAGATCGTGCCGCGGCTGATAGCGGTCGAGATGCAGATCGCTCAGATGAACGGCCCGCTTGCCAGCTAAGGGCCCATGCACATAGGTGAGCCGAGAGATCTCGTGTGTGGACAGTCCGAATTCCCAGTGGGGAACGAGACTAAAGATCCGGTAGAGGGGTTCGCTCAGACAATATCCGATGAAGGAGCGGGCTTGATCGGGCCAGGACCTTGTGCGTCGTGTCATCCCATCACCCGATCCAGCTCGACACGATCGGAGGGAGTCACACGGTAGCCTCGTTCATACAGATCGCTCATGCCTTGCATCAAGGCGTCCATATTGCGGCTGCGATACCAGTTGTCGAACTGCTCCATGAGCGCGGTGACCTGCTTCGGGGCCGGTTCCTCGTCATGGTACGAGAGAGTGAGGGAGCGGAGCAAGTCTTGAAGTTCGACGGGGCTGTAGGTCGCATCATCATTCCGGTCGGCGACCAGGGCGAACTCATAGAAGGTCAGACTCACCGAGAGCAAGGCCTGTGTCTTGGCAAGGTCGTTTCGCGCATCGTCCATTCCGCTCGGATAGTGCCGAAGACAATCCGCTTCGATTTGGGATGAAGGAGCGGGGCTCCAGTCGATGCTTTGTGCGATTGAGGGAGAGGTCTTCTTCGCCTTATAAAACCATGAGACGCAGGTGTTCGCTTGGGCAAAGGCCTGTTTGTCTTTGTGGATCTGCTGGCCGATGTGTCGGGTGAATTCTTGAAAAATTGCCTGCTCTCCACCCAATGAATTCCTGGGGAGCAGTGCGCAGGTCAGAACGATGAAGAATGCCCCTGCCGCTAACAGGTGGGCCTTAACCCCTTGAACGTTCACCCGCCTACGCAGGAAGCCACGGCTGTCAAGCCGTGGAGGAATGCGTACGGGTGTCCTCCGAAGCCTTGGCGAAGGAGGACATGCTTCGGCGGATTCCGCCGAAGATACCAAAGGGACCACGGCTGTAAAGCCGTGGGGCTCCACTGAGCGAAAAAACATAGGGAAAGTATACCATGCGAGTCCGTTCAGTTCTCATTGAGATGGACCTATCGAAGAGGGTAATGATAGGCGCAACGAAGGAGCCTATTGGACCATGACCATGCCATTTTTGACAGCCGCGTTGCCGGGTATCGGCGGGCAGATGCGGACTCTTCCGGAAGACTTTCAAGTCGAGGAACATCCGTTGTATCTCCCCTGTGGAGAGGGTGAGCATCTCTATCTCAAAGTCAGAAAGCGTCTGCTCTCGACTCCGGATCTCGTGCTGCGACTCTCTTCGGTCTTGGGGGTGAAAGCGCAAGCGATCGGTGTGGCGGGCCTCAAAGATGCCAGGGCTGTGACCACGCAAATGGTCTCGCTTCTGGGCGTCACGCCCGAACGGCTGGATCGACTGAAAGTGGATGAGCAGCTGTTGTCTGTGGACGTACTGGGCTGGCATCGCAACCGCTTGCGTCCAGGACATCATGCAGGCAATCGCTTTCGGTTGGTGATCAGGGATGTCGCCACGCATGCCCGCGAGACGGTTCCACTGGTCACAGATATATTGGCGCGGCGCGGCGTGCCAAACTATTTTGGCTCGCAACGGCAAGGGCGAAGCGGACAGAATTACCAGACCGGGGCTGAACTCCTGGTTGATCCTGCACGCCGAAACAGGATGAGTCGATCCAAGCGCATGTGGTATCTCAACGCCTATCAATCGCATTTCTTTAATGACATGTTAGCTCGGCGCCTGGATCGACTCGATCGTATTCTGACTGGAGACTGGGCGATGAAAATGGAGAACGGCGCCTGTTTTCTGGTCGAGGATGCCGTGAAGGAACAGCCACGGGCCGACCGGTTTGAGATCAGTCCCACCGGCATTCTGTTCGGGTCGCGCGCTTCATGGGCCGGCGGAGAACCGGGCGAGATCGAACGGGCCGTAGTCGCTGAGAGTGGAGCCACGCCGGAGAGTCTCACCGAAGCCGCGAAAGCTTGCGGGTTTCGCGGTGAACGGCGCTCGTTCCGGATTCCTCTTGCCGATTTGGACTGGGCTCTGGAGGGGGCGGTGCTCACCCTTTCTTTTTCACTTCCTCCAGGCGCTTATGCGACGAGTGTTCTGCGCGAACTCATGAAAACCGACTCGCGGGCGGCTGAAAATGCCCGCTAGCTTCGTTCTCTGCTCGTGAAAATCCTCGACGTACCCCAGAGGGTACGCCTCCGGTTTTCACTCGCCTGCGGCCTTGCTAGCGGAGCATTTTGAGTCGCCCGCAGGGATTACTGCGTCTTGCGGACGGGACTCAGCGCACTGTGAGTTTGTGATGCACAGTCAAGACCTGATCTGTGAGGTTGATACTGGTGGTAGAATTTGTGCGGGGCCAGTTCATAATAAGAGTGGGAGCCTGATTCATGATGCATGACCAAGAAACTGTCTTGCTGCAAGGCCATATCATCGATTCGTTGATCCTGGCGAAGGTGCTGGACACGATTCTCATGATGGGCGGTACGTTCGACATTCAAGATATGGAGATCGGCAAGACCCGCGAGGAGCCGTCGCGGACAAGGATTGTCGTACGGGCCTCCTCCGCAAAACTGCTCAGTGAAATTCTCCATGCCATTCAACCTCACGGCGCGTCGGTCGAGAGTGAGCGGAATTGCCGCTTGGCGCCGGCGCCGGCGGACGGTATCTTTCCCGACGAGTTTTACGCGACAACCCATCTGCCTACCCAGGTAAGAGTGCGTGACCAGTGGGTGGAGGTGGAGGGGATCGAGATGGATCTGGGGATTCGCGTAGACCCCGTGAGCCTGACTGCTCGGACTATTCCGATGGGAGACGTAAAACGGGGAGATCAGGTCGTGATCGGCCGTGAGGGCGTGCGGGTCATTCCGCTCCAACGGCCTCGTGACCGCGATGTGTTCAGTTTCATGGAATCGCAAGTCTCATCCGAGCGCCCCCATGGGCGTGTCATCGGCGACATTGCCAAGCGCCTCGTGCAATTGCGGACAAGATTCCGGGAGGGGAAAGCGGGCAGCAAGGTACTGCTCGCAGGAGGCCCGGCGATTGTTCACGCCGGTGGGCGCGAGGCGCTGGCATGGCTCATCGATGAAGAGTTTATCCATGTCTTGTTCTGCGGGAATGCGCTGCCTGCTCATGATATGGAAGTCGATCTCTACGGTACGTCTCTCGGCTATGGGCATGCGGCTGGTCGTGTCGTGCCGCATGGGCATGAACATCATCTGCGAACCATTAATCGGATCAGAGCCATTGGCAGCATCGAGGCAGCGGTCAAGTCGGGTGTCGTCAAGACTGGAATCATGGCGGCCTGCGTCAGACGGGGCGTCCAGGTTGTCATGGCCGGGACGATTCGCGATGACGGTCCCTTGCCCGGCGTCATCACGGATTCGTTGGAAGCCCAGGCAGCCATGCGTGCAGCCATCCCCGGTATCGGAATGGCTTTGCTCGTCGCCTCGACATTGCACGCGGTGGCGACGGGAAATTTGTTGCCCGCCACGATTCCCTCCGTCTGCGTCGATGTCAATCCGTCCGTCCCAACAAAACTCGCGGATCGAGGCAGTTTTCAAGCTGTCGGGATCGTCATGGACGCCGCGTCGTTTCTGAGCGAACTGGCTCGCGCGCTGGAGTGGAAGCCATGAGTCGCTTGCTGGTTTGTCCGCCGGACTATTTCAGTATCGACTACGAGATTAATCCATGGATGCGCCGTTCGAACGCCGTCGATTCAGAGCGGGCCGTCCGCCAGTGGCACCATCTCATGCAGGTACTCGAACAGGATGTGGGCGCGGTCCTGGAACGGATGAAGCCGGTGCCGGGACTGCCCGACCTGGTGTTCACGGCGAACGCCGGCATTGTCGTTGGAGGCAAAGCCGTGCCGAGCCGTTTTCGGTATCCAGAACGGCAGAAGGAGGAGGCGTACTTTGAGGACTGGTTTCGTGGGCAGGGGCACGAGGTCCTCACGCTGGACCATGGGAGTTTCTTCGAGGGGGCCGGGGATCTCTTGGGATTTCCCGAAGCCTGGTTCGGCGGCTATCGGCAGCGATCGGATATCCGTGTCTACGCAACGCTCAGCGACTGGTTTCACCGCGAGATCATTCCACTTGAACTGGTCGACAATCGCTTCTATCACCTCGACACCTGCTTGTGCCCCTTGAGCGGGGGTGATCTCCTGTATTTCCCTCCTGCCTTCGATCGTTATGGGCAAGAGGTTCTTGCCGAACGGATCGCTTCGTCTAAACGTCTCGTGCCGCCGGAAGCTGAGGCTCTTCGATTTGCCTGCAATGCTGTCTCTGTCGGAAAACACGTTGTGCTGCCTGCAGGCTGTCCGGAAACAGAATCCCTGTTGACTGCGCACGGCTATCTTCCCCATCCAGTCCCGCTCGATGAGTTCATGAAGTCGGGCGGCTCGGCCAAGTGTCTCACGCTGGCCCTCGACTAGCCGGCTGCTGAAAATGGCCTCCAACTTCGTTCTCGACTCGAAAAAATCCTCAACGTAGCCGAGAGGCTACGCCTCCGGTTTCTGCTCGCCTGCGACCTTGTTGGGCGGCCATTTTGAGCAGCCTTCCGATTGTTCGAACTCCTTGGCTGCAACGGAAATTGCCCTAATAGGAATGTGAAGAATAATACTTGCGATGTGTCGATTCAGGGTTTTTTTTGCCGGAAGAGGAATGAACCGTAAAGTCCGGCGATGGCGATGGTGACGAGTTCGATCGTCAGCAGCAACCGGCTCACGATTGCATCGGGCGTCGGTGGGTCTAAGATGAAATGCAGGCCGAGGAATTCTGGAGCTTGCGACGGCGGGGTTTCCCAGGGTGGAAAAATGATCGCGAGGGACAGCGTAGCCACCATGCCGTACAGGACTTCGATGTTGAGTTGTCCAGGCCCAGGTGTTGCGGGTGGTGGAGGAGTCGGGGGAGGGTCAACTGAGTCTGCATGAAGCCGCTGGCCGCATTGTGAACAGTAGCGGCTGATCTCCGGGAGTTCTCGTCGGCATGATGGGCAAATTTTCATGGTCGCTTCCGCATGCAGGCTACACGGAACCGCGTTGGTTTGCTAGACGTAAATGGGACGGGTGGGTTGTCGATTAGAAGTGGTAACTGATGCCGAGGCTCAACCCGAGCGCACTGTAATTTGCGCGAAACCCAAATGGATCCGCATTTGGGTCGCTATGGTTAGAGGAATAATCCATGCGTGCCCAGTTATATTTTCCTTCTCCGAACAGAGCCCAGCTGCGTGTGATGTAGTAACGCAATCCTCCCTCGACATTGAAGCCGATCGAGGTGGCTGATTGTCCTGGAGGTGCAGTGGGACCATTCAATGAGGCGAAGAACAGCGAGGGGCCGATTCCCACGTAGGGCTGAAGCCGATAGCTGGGATACCGAAAGATTACATCAATATCCCAGGTGATGATACGTTGACTCAGGCCCGATAGGGTTGGCGAAGAGGCCGATCCGCCTGGACCTGAGAATGTGATCGAACCTTGTTCGACATGTGGAGTTGTGTAAGACAGCCCGGTCTCGATGCCCATCCAACGGGCTTTCGTAAAATAGTGTCCGAGCTTGGCACCCACCAGAGCAGAGCTTTTTAAGGACTGGTCTGAGATATCGAGCCCACCGAATCCATCTTGTGTGACCGTGCCGTTGCCTAGGCTCTGCGGAAGGGTTACGCCGAACTGCCCCGCCACGTAGGATTCTGCATACGCATGAGGCGCGAAGAGAACAGTCGGGATCAGTAGCGTCAGCAGACCCGTCATCACGAAGCGCTTTCTCATGGTGGTGGTTTTCATCGCCATCTCCCTCACTTTCATCTGCAACGACGCTGTATTTCATACTAATCGTCCAGTGCATCTGGACGAAGGAAATTGTGAAATCGTACATAAAGGGAGCAAGGCATGTGCCATCCCGTTCCCTCGACCCTGTTTGACAGGGCGTTTGAGCCTGGCGTGACTTGACAAATTTCAAAGACTGTCTCTCATTCATTGACAGGTGAATGAACCGTTCCTATAATCCGCGGGGCTTCAAACCTTGGTGATGTCATCCCTTCCGTCAGAAGTATTTTTCAATCATGTCATCCATCCAACGCATAGGAGTCATTGGGGCCGGCGCCTGGGGCACCGCTTTGTCGAAACATCTGGCGGAGAAAGGTCTCGAAACTCGGCTCTGGGCCTATGAGCGGGAGGTCGTAGATGCGATCAACGGGAAACACGAGAATCCCGTCTTTCTGCCCGGCGTGGCGCTTCCCCCGTCGCTCGTCGCCACCGGATCGTTGGTCGATCTCACCGAGCGGAGCGAGGGACTGCTCTTCGTGGTGCCGTCCCACGTTGCGCGTCCTGTATTGCGCGAATTGGTCCGATCCCTTCCCGTTCCAATCCCGTTCATCAGCGCGACGAAGGGCGTTGAAGAAGATACGTTGAATGTGATGACTCAGATGATGGCCGATGTCCTCCCTCCTGCCATGCACCAGGATCTTATGGTGTTGTCCGGGCCGAGCTTTGCGACAGAAGTCTGTGCAGGGAAACCGGCGGTGCTCTGTTTAGCCGGGAACAACGAGGGACTGGTCAAGACATTTCAGGCTGCATTGATGACATCGGCTCTTCGTGTGTATGCCGACAGCGATGTGCTGGGTGTCCAGCTCGGCGGGGCGCTCAAAAACGTGATGGCGCTCGCAGCCGGCGTTGTGGATGGATTGGCTCTCGGTCATAATGCGCGGGCCGCATTGATCACGAGGGGATTGACTGAGATGGTGCGGTTGGGTGTCGCGATGGGCGCTGACCCACGAACGTTCTACGGACTGTCCGGTCTCGGAGATTTGGTGTTGACCTGCACGGGCGCATTGAGTCGAAATCACTCGGTCGGCGTGAGATTGGGGAAAGGCGAGCGACTGGAGACGATCCTCGGAAACATGCAGGCCGTGGCCGAAGGCGTGCGGACGGCAAAGGCGGCGTTGGGACTTGCGCGACGCCATCGTGTCGACATGCCGATTGTGCAGGAGATCAATGCGGTATTATTCGAAGGGAAGTCGTGCCGCAAGGCCGTGACCGATCTGATGGAGCGCGATGCCAAGCCAGAGAAAGGGCAACCATGAATCCTGAAGCGCTTGAGCAACTGTTGAGCGAGGTGCGAGCGGGTACTCTGTCTGTGGAAACGGCTATCGGGCAGCTTCGCACCTTGCCCTATGAGGATCTCGGATTTGCGTCGGTCGATCACCACCGGTCGCTGCGGCAGGGATTTCCCGAGGTCATTTTCTGCGAGGGGAAGACGCCGGCCCAGATTCGCGCCATTGCGAAAGCGTTGTTGAAACATCATCGCCCGTTGTTGGCGACACGCGCGACTCGTCAAGTGGCCACACTCATCAAACGGCTCGACCGTCGAGCGGTCTATCATGACGAGGCGCGTATTGTGTCGATCCGTGACCCCAAACGGTTGCTGCAAGGGCATGTCTTGGTGGTCACAGCCGGCACGTCGGATATTCCTGTCGCGGAAGAGGCGAGAGTGACGGCGGAGGTGATGGGGAGCCGGGTTGAGACGCTCTACGATGTGGGCGTGGCCGGCATTCATCGGTTGCTGGAACGTCAGAGCCGGCTGATGCAGGCCCGTGTGGTTGTGGTGGCAGCAGGGATGGACGGGGTCTTACCGAGCGTGGTCGGCGGGTTGGTTCCCTGTCCGGTCGTGGCCGTGCCGACGAGCCGAGGTTATGGCGCAAGCTTCGGCGGACTCGCGGCCTTGTTGACGATGCTGAATTCCTGCGCGGCGGGGGTCGGCGTGATGAACATCGACAATGGGTTCGGGGCCGGCTGTCTTGCGCACCGCATTAATGTGCTGGAGTCGGCAAAAGTAAAACGATAAGAGGTGAGTTCTTGACGAACACCTCTCGCGTTTAACGTTTCACTTTTCACGGCTATTATTTCACTTCCACCGTTCCCCGTTTCGGCCAGGAGACCATCTGCGTCCTAGGGCCCTTCTCGCCGTTCGCCAGCAACTTAGCGCGCACTTCAAATTGATGGAGCCCTTCCACAGAGGGGATTTTCTTGTGGTCCAACCCGTCCCAGGTCAGGAGGACGGGAACTTGTGGAGGGGCGGCGCCGTTGGTCGAAGCCTGGTGTGGCTCCAATGGTGTGCGCACGGTCAGAAAGCGAAGCGAGTTCTTCGACGGCGATGTAATGAATGAGGAGACTTCCAACAGGGTTGCGCCGTTCAGCTCCTTGGGCAGCTGGACCAAGACAGAAAACTGCAACGAGCCGGATGAGATGGTATAGGGGTTGGGAGATACTTTTAGATCGAGAATCTTCAATTCCGGTTCGGGGCGTGGAGCCCGGTGGGGTTTCGATTTTGCCGAGGCGTCAAGCGGGGCCCAGAGCAACAGCGCAGCGCAGAGCAGCACCCAGGCACCCCGGCCACTCCACGATCCGAATAACTCTGAGCAGGGCGTGATCAAGGACCGGCAAATTGTCATAGGGGATACGCGCGTCACCAGCCCGTTTCGAAGCGCCCGATCAGTGGATGAGATCAGTGGGGATAACATAGCGTTGGTAGGCTGTCAATGTTCCGGCCGGTAAGGCGCGCGACGTGTGAGCCCTGTCCTTGCAGTCGCGCTTTTCTCGCTTGTCGGGCAAGTCTCGCCTCGACGAGCCGATTGCCGTTCGCGTGCGGCTTGGGTAAGATGGGCGCGGTTTGAATAACGCAGGTTAGGTAGAGAAAGGACGTACGTGGGCGCGCATCTCCATTTCGATTGTTATTCCGGCATCAGTGGCGACATGATCCTCGGCGCGCTTGTAGATGCGGGAGCTTCGTTTCCTGATCTGGTACGCGGGCTGAAGCGACTCCGGCTTTCAGGATTTACATTACGGAAGCGGCGAGTGCATCGAGGGGCGATCCATGCCACGAAAGTGGACGTGGTGATCACGTCGGGATTGCGCAAGCCGCTCTCGCTTCGTCGGATACAGACCATTCTTTCCACGAGTCGAATTCCCGATAAGCTCAAGGAGCAAAGCCGGTCGGTGTTCGATCGATTGGCTGAAGCGGAAGGGCATGCCCACCGCGTGGCCAAGGATCACGTCCATTTCCATGAAGTGGGGGTCTTGGACTCGTTTGTCGATATCGTCGGCGGGCTAATCTGTTGCGATCTGTTGGGTGTGACCCGGGTGACGTCTTCTCCTGTCAATGTCGGAGCCGGGACGCTGCAATCGGCTCATGGGGTCCTGCCTGCGCCCGGCCCGGCGGTCGCCATGTTGGCAAAAGGAGTTCCGATATACAGTGCCGGCCCTCACCGCGAGCTCACGACGCCGACGGGCATGGCTTTGTTGCGCACGTTGACATCGGAGTTCGGTCCCATGCCAGTGATGACACCGACCGCCGTCGGTTATGGAGCGGGCGATGCTGATCCCGACGGCTGGCCGAATGCTTTGCGCGTGTTTTTTGCGCGCCCGTCATCACGAGGAGTGCGCGAGCGGGATACCATGCTGCAGGTTGAAACGAATCTCGACGATGTGAACCCGCAAACGTATGAATATGTGATGGAACAGCTATTCACTCGCGGGGCGCTCGATGTGACGCTGACGCCGGTCATCATGAAACGTGGACGGCCGGGCATCGTTCTGACCTGTCTTGCGGCTCCGGCGCAGTTGGACCAGATGCTTGACGTAATATTTCAGGAAACGACGACGCTGGGAGTCCGGGTTCGCGAAGTGACGCGGCAGATTCTCCCTCGGCGGTTCAGTTCGGTGAAGGTGCGCGGGGGAGTCGTTCGGATGAAGATCGCCGATGTCAACGAAGCGGCGACCAAGGCGGCTCCGGAATATCTCGATTGCAAACGGATAGCCGAACGAACGGGCCGTCCTGTGAAGGATGTGCTCGAAGACGCGACTCTCGCTTATGGCAAACAGCGGATAGCTCGGCCGACGGGCCGGGGATGACGGTCCTCCTCTATACACTCCTGTTCCTCGTATCCGTTGCGGTGACGCTGGGCGCCTGCAAGCTCTTCACAAACGCCATCGAGTGGGTGGGCAAGCGATTCAATCTGTCCGAAGGCGCGATCGGCGGCGTCTTAGCGGCTATCGGCACCACACTTCCTGAAACGTCGATTCCCATCATTGCCATTTTCTTTGGAACCAGCCGTGCCGAAGCGGAGGTGGGGTTGGGCGCGATTCTCGGCGCTCCCTTCATGCTGACCACGCTGGTGATCCCCATCTTAGCTATCTTGTTGATGGTGTATGCCGGGTTGGGAAAGCGAACCGCCGCGTTCCGATTGAACTATCGCGATGTGAGGGGTGATCTCTCATTTTTTATGGTGGCCTACAGCGTGGCGTTGGCTTGTGTGTTTATTCCTTCTCGACTGGCGCATGCCATTGCCGCCGTCGGGTTGTTGGGGCTCTATCTCTATTACGTCAAGCTGAAGTTCAGTGAGACTGATGAGGAGGGGGGCGAGGGCGGGCTTGAGCCGCTGATCTTTGCGAAAAAGGCGGCAATTCCGTCGTTTGGACTGATCGGCCTTCAAGCGATCATCGGCCTAGCCGGGCTCGCGCTCGGAGCGCACCTCTTCGTGCTTGCCGCAGAAACGATTGCGGGAGCCCTGTCGGTTTCTCCGTTGATCCTGGCCCTCCTTGTTGCGCCCTTGGCGACCGAGTTGCCCGAGATGTCGAACAGTTTTCTCTGGCTCTACCGAAAGAAAGATCGGTTGGCGGTCGGGAACGTCACCGGCGCGATCGTCTTCCAGAGCACCATTCCGGTCTCGATCGGGCTCATAGGCACCGACTGGACGCTGGCGCCGACGGCCTTGATTACCATGGTGCTCGCCGTGGTGGCGGGCACCTTCTTATTGGCGCAGGCTGCCTGGGGTGCTCTCTGGCGGCCCTGGTTGCTGAGCGGGAGCGCGATCCTTTATATAGGGTATGTGGTGTATCTCTCTTGGGTCTAAGGAAGTGCTGAGTGCTGAGAAAAACATGACGAGGATAAAAGACAAACCGCTCCTTGGAATCACGATGGGAGATCCGGCCGGGATCGGCCCGGAGGTGATTGCGAAGGCCTTGGTAAGACCAGCCCTGCGGCGTCTCTGTCGTCCGCTGGTCATCGGCTCGTTTCCGGTTATGCAGCAGGCGGTCAAGAGTCTGAAGCTCGCGCTGAACGTGATTCGTGTGGAAGGTCATGAGGCGGTGTCTCCCCGGTCGAAGCATCTTGCCGTGCTGGACCCGCTTGATCATCCCCTCGGACGATTCCCGCATGGAGTCGCAGCGCCTGAAACTGGAGCGGCATCCGTGCTGTTCATCAAGAAGGCCGTCGAGCTTGCGCAGCTCGGTTGTATCGACGGCATGGTCACCGCGCCGATCAACAAAGAAGCGATCAACATGGCCGGCTGTCATTTCCCCGGCCATACGGAACTGCTGGCAGATCTGACCAAGGCGCAGGAGTCCGGCATGATGATCATCGGCGGACCGCTCCGCATCATGTTTGTGACGACTCACGTCGCGATCAAAGATTTGCCGTCGCTCCTCACCCAGGCCAAAATCGAAAAAGCCATCAGACTGGCTCATCTGGCATTGAAGAATCTGTTCGGAATCAAGAAGCCGAGAGTCGGCGTCGCCGCGTTGAACCCTCATGCCGGAGAACATGGATTGTTTGGGGATGAAGAGGCGCGGTTCATTCTCCCGGCGGCTCGTGCAGCGCAGGCGCAAGGCATTCGTGCCAGCGATCCCTTGCCGGCCGACACCCTGTTCGGCAAAGCCGCGAGAGGTGATTACGATGCGGTGGTGGCCCTGTACCACGACCAGGGGCTCATCCCTTTAAAACTTGTCGCCTTCGGCACCTGTGTGAACCTGACTGTGGGGCTGCCGATCATCCGTACCTCAGTCGATCACGGGACGGCATTCGATATTGTCGGGAAAGGCATTGCAGACCCCGGCAGTCTGGTCGAAGCGATCACGCTGGCCGCCAGGTTAACCAAAAAACGTTGATGAAAGGTCTGTTTGGTTTGTCTTGTTTGTTTGGTTGACGGAAATTTCAACGAAACAAACCAAATAAACAAAACAAACCAGATAAACCAGATGAACCAGAGCAACGGGAGCCATTGATGACCAACCAATCGGGTGCTACGCTTGACATGATTCAGAGGCAGTTGAAGGAACTCGACCAGATTTTTCAAGAGACCATGGAGACGCTCAATACCGTTGCCGGCGCCGAGCGAGTTGCAAAATGGAAAGTCAGGACAAGTGCTCTCATTACTGAGACTCTGGGCCAGAAAGAAGGGCAGAAGTTTGCCGCCCTGCAACCGGGGCCCTCTTTTACCAACGATCTGGTGGAAGAGTTTACCGATCTCATCGACTATTTCCGAACCCCGCTTGCAGATTTGGCGAAGCAACATATGCAACCAGTCCCTCGTCCTTCCGGTGGAAATTGACGGTGTCGGCCCAGCCCGCATTATTCACGAGGGTTTGTGGCGAAACCGCCGAGACGGCACGCGAGACGGGCGCGCGGAGCGGTGAGGGAGGGAGGCATACTTGAAACAGTATGTTGACCGACCGAGCGGCGAGCCCGCCCGCCGTCAGGCTTGTCGCAGCGCCGTCTCGGCGGTTGCAGTAGAAGCCTTCGTGAATTATGCGGGCTAATCTCCCTCCGCCCAACAAACGGCTCGGCCAAAATTTCCTGATCGATCCCAACATCGTGCGCAAAATCGTCGCCTTGGCGGAACTGAACACCAACGACCACGTGTTGGAAATCGGTCCAGGCCGTGGCGTTCTGACAGAGGCGTTGTGCCGTGCAGCCGGTTATGTGACGGCGGTTGAAGTGGACCCGCGGCTCCATGCCTATCTCGAAACCAGGCAGTCGGAGCTTCCGAACGTGGAGTTGGTCTGTGAAGATGCGCTGGCCTATCCGATCGAGAGCCTGCCGATCGGGACTATCGTTGTCGCCAATCTGCCCTACTACATTTCGACTCCGTTACTCTTTCGATTGCTCGACCAGCGGGACTGGTTCCCCCGCATGGTACTGATGCTGCAGGACGAAGTGGCCGATCGGCTGGTAGCACAGCCTGGCGGATCGGATTATGGTGTGCTGTCGGTGATGGCACAGTATGCCGCCGACATCACGAAATCGTTTCGTGTCTCAGCCCAGTGTTTTCGCCCCAGACCGGAAGTGGCCTCGGCGGTAGTCTTGCTGCGCACCAAAGAGCGCGCGAGGCTCAACCGACAGGAAGAAATCGCCTTTCGCGCGCTCGTCAAGGCGGCCTTCGCGCATCGGAGAAAAACGCTGGTGAACTCACTCAAGGATGAAAGGTATGATCAGAAGCAAGTAACAGATGCGTTGAATTCGCTTAATCTCTCGCCACCGCCCCGCGCAGAAGTTCTCTCAGTTGTGCAGCTCCAAGAATTGACTCGCCGGGTGCCATCTTCAAAGTAGGCCAAAGCTAGGATGGTTAGGAAGTGGCGGAATCTAGGTTTTCTGCTACCTTTTCCTTAAGTCGTCCTGAGAAGGATCTACTCCACTGCATCGTCTCTGATCTTGAACATGGCCTGGTCCAATAGCCACAACAAGCTTCGCCTGCTCCTTGCGGTTTGCGCCGCTGCGGTCGTCTTTGTCGCCAAGCAACAATATGACGGAATGGACCCTGTGTTGGTGCAGCCTTCTCCGCAAGGTACCCTCGCTGCTGTCCGTTACCTGGTCGGCGATTTGGACGGGGCGGCCAAAGCCTACCGCGCTCACTTCAAAGCACAATATGACGCAGGGCGCCGTGGGTATGACGCTACGCAGGCCGCTCTTCTTGCTGGTGCCATGCAGGAGGCAAAGGACTTGGCCGAAGCTGAACTCGCACGTGACCCTGAGAGTATCCATGCGCGACTCACTTTGGGAGAG
>Ga0187894_10003987_pt1 | contig 16131 bp, 16 predicted proteins | sample GBC1701081metaG_FD_136650 | JGI IMG/M metagenome (GOLD analysis project Ga0187894, IMG submission 136650) | White microbial mat communities from a lava cave in the Kipuka Kanohina Cave System on the Island of Hawaii, USA - GBC170108-1 metaG ... | reverse complement strand
TCGCCGCTGGTCGCGAACCGTGCGCTCCCCTCGATGGTCGCCGTGCGGCTGCCGGGCCGAGGTGCGACGCTCGACGCGACGCTCTTCGACGACGACGACGCGACCGACACCGTCCTCTACAAGGTGGAGGACGCGCGCGTGAAGCCGCTCTCGCCCGCGCGTTCGGAGGACATCCACCCCGGCATGTGGGTGCTGCTCGTGGGCAGCGTGTTCGGACAGGGCCGCGAGTCCACGCCGACCCTCGGCCTCGGCGTCGTCTCGGCCGTCTCGCGCGACGACCGGGACGTCCGCGCCTTCCACACGAGCGTGCTCGTGAACCCGGGTTCGATCGGCGCGCCGGTCGTGGATCTCACCGGCGACCTGGTGGGGATCGCGGCGAACTCGATCACGCCCGATGGCGGCCAGACCGTCGTGATCCCCTACGACGCGATCCGGTCCGCCTACCAGAAGAAGGACGGGAAGGGAGCGAAGGTCGTCGGGCGCCCGCCGCCCCCCCGGCCCGTCGCGAACCGTGTCAATGACGACCTCGGGCGGGTCCTCGACGACGCCGCCGCCCGCGCCGCACGGGCGCTCGTGTGCGTCCGCGCGCTCCCGCTCGAGGGGGAGGCGGAGGCGCCCGTGGACCCCCCGCCCGACCCGCGGCCGGAGGAGGGCAAGCCGCCTCCCGCCCCGCCGCCGCCGCGACGGGTGCCGGGCGCGGCGAAGGCGTATGACCGCTGTTCCGGCGTCATCGTCTCCGAAGACGGCCTCGTGCTCACGACGCTCCGGATCACCGGCTGGCCGAGGGCGACGCGGCCGCTCGCGGTGGATCTGCCGGGCGGCGCGTCGTTCGAGGCGACGGTGGTCGGCACGGACGAGCGGCTGCGCCTCGCTCTTCTCGCCATCGCGACGAAGGGGCTCCAACCGCTCGAACCCGCGCCGGAGGGCGCGTTCCGCGCGGGCGCGTTCGCCATCGCCCTCGGATACCCGCACATGCGGCCGGGCAAGGACACGCCGCAACTCACCTTCGGAATCCTCTCGCGCACCCGCGCGCTCTCGGAGCTCCATCCCGCGTTCGACGCGCTCGCCACGGACGCCGCGGTGTCCGAGGCGAACCGCGGCGGCCCGCTCGTGGACATCGACGGTCGTCTCCTCGGCATCCTTGTCGACGTGAACGACGCGGACCGCACGGGCTACTTCATGCGGGCGCGGGGCGCGTACGCGGGCAACGCGGGCCTCGGCTTCGCGGTGCCCTGGACGGTCCTCGACCGGATCCTGCCGAGGCTCCGCGTCGGCGCGGTGCTCAAGGCCGGGTTCCTCGGCGTGGGCACGGAGGAAACGGCCGACGGCCTCGAGGTCGTGAACGTGGTCGAGAAGAACTCGCAACAGCGGGCGACCGCGGCGAAGGAAGCCGGCATCGCGAAAGGCGACGTGATCGTCGCGATCGACGACAAGCCCGTGCGAAAGAGCGTCGAACTGCGCGCCATCCTCTCCGCGCTCTCGGCCGGCGACCGCGTGACCATCCACCTCCGGCGCAACGGCACCGCCCTCGACCTCCCCGTCACCCTCGGGGAGCCCTAGGTGCATCCCTTGCGCCATCGAACGGACGCAAGGCGTTTCAAGACAACGGGTTATGTCATCCGGGTGCGGCACTACCGTCCGCAGCGCGGCGGCTTGGAAGGGACCTTGGCCCTCGGCAGGTTGGGGCTCGACGTACCCACCGTGTACCGTAGGGCCCGTGAAGCTCGCGGACCTTCTCGAACACCTCTTCCGAGGTGACGAGGACGCGCGCGACGAGCTCCGCCGCGCCGGGCCCGCTGCGGCCGCGGCGGTGCCGGCGCTCACGGACGCGGTCGCGAAGGGCAACCCGCGACTGCGACTCGACGCGATGTTCGTGCTCGAGGGCATGGGCGCGGCCGCGGCTCCCGCGGTGCCCGCGCTCCTCGACGCCTTGTGCGACGACGACATGGACGTTGCCGCGCAGGCGGCCGACACGCTCGGCGCGGTCGGCGCCGACGCGACGCCCGGGCTGCTCGCGATGCTCGCGGACGAGGACGCGCGTGTCCGGCAGGCCGCCTGCCACGCGCTCGGCGCGATGGGCGCCGCGGCCCGGGCCGCCGTGCCGGGGCTCCTCGCGGGCGCGGCAGAGGACGCGGAGGAGGTCCGGCAGCGCGCGATCTGGGCCCTCGGCGAGATCGGGGACGACCGAGCACTCGAGCCGCTCGCGGAGATCCTCTCGCGCGAGGGCGGCACGATCGGCTGCTGGATCGCCGAGGCGTTCGCCCGCTTCGGCCGGCGCGCGCGGCCCGTGGCTCAAGCGCTCCGCGACGAGCTGCACCGCGACGATCCGAACCTCATGCTCGCCGCTGCGACCGCGCTCCTCGCGATCGGCGAGCACGCCGACGCCGCGGTCTGGGCGCTCATCACGGCGCTCCAGTCGCGCGACGAGGATCTGAGCATCGAGGCCGCGATCCTCCTCGGCGAGTTCGGGGCCGCTGCGGGCGCGGCCATTCCCGCCCTGCGCGCGGCCGAGCGCGTCGGAGGCGAGGAGATGCGCGGCCAGGCGAGGATCGCGATCGCGAGGATCCGGCCCGAGGTCGCCCGGGCGACCTGAATCCGTCCGCCAAGCGCCCCTCGCGGACATTCGTGGCGGCCTGTCCACGCCCCCGGCCCCCTTGCAGTTACCATGACGAGCGGGCCTTGCGGTCCCGCGGGAGGCTAGGATGCGGAGTATCGCGCTCTCGATCGCGTGCGCGTTCCTATGCGGCTGCGGCGGGATCGCCGAGAGCATCCTCGGCACGATCGTCGACGGTTTCGGCGGGGAGATAGAGATCTACGATCCGTCGCCCGAAACGGTGAGCGCTTCGCGGCTCGCGTTCGTGACCTCCGAGAGCGGCGACGTGACCTGCCTCATCCTCGACTCCGGAAACTCCGACCCCGTCGCGTCCATCGGCGTCAAGTCCAACGGGATCGCCTCGGGGACGTCGGGCGACCTCTTCATCAGCACGGACACCGGCGTGTGGGGGCTCGATGCGGACTGGACCGGGCTCGATGGTCTCCCTGTGAACGCGGAGATCGTGCGCATCGACGGCGTCGCGGCGGATGCCGGCATGGTGGTGATCGCCACGCGCACGGACGAGGGGGCGGCGATCCTCGTCGTCGACGAGGTGAGCCGCGAGGTCGTGGCCGCTTCCGCGCCGGTCCCGGGCGTGGCCATCACAGGCCTCGCGGTCGCGGAGGGCACGGCGTTCGCGATCGAGTCGCCCTCGGGCGAGATCGTCGCGTACGACATCACGGTCGCTTCCCCCGCCCGCACGCCGCTCGTCGTGGGCGGCGTGACGTCCGCTGAGCCGGTCGCGCTCGTGATCGGCGGCACGGGGAACCTCTTCGTCGCGAGCTTCGAAGGGAACGTGGAGGAGATCGACGTCGAGACCGGCGCGCTCGTGGAGACGCTCTTTTCGGGAGGAGCGTTCGTGCGGCCGGTCGGCCTCGCATTCGACGCGGATCGGGAGCGCTACCTGCTCCTCACGACGATGGACGTGGTCCTTGAGTTCGACAAGCTCGGGACCGTCGTGGAGACCCACGAGAGCGGTCTCATCGAAGCCGCCACGGGCATCACGTTCGGGCGCTAGGAGCGCTCACCCGCCCTTCTGCGCCTCGCCCGTCATCGGCACGAAGCGGACGTGGATGAGCGGCTCCTCCACGAATCCCTCGGGGGTCCGCGTGATGACACGGAGCTGCTGCGAGCGCGTGCCCACGGGCAGGACGAGCTTGCCTCCGATCTTGAGTTGATCCTTGAGGGGCGCGGGGACTTCCGGCGGCGCTGCCGTGACGACGATCGCGTCGAACGGCGCCTCCTCGGGCCAGCCGCGGTATCCGTCTCCCGAACGGACGTGGACGTTCTTGTAGCCGAGCCGGTCGAGCGTCTTCCCCGCCTCGACCGCGAGCGGGTCGAGGATCTCGATCGTGAAGACGTCCCTCGCGAGCTCCGCGAGGACCGCGGCGCCGTAGCCCGACCCGGTGCCGATCTCGAGGACCTTGTCCTCGGGACCGACCTCGGCCACCTCGGCCATGATCGCGACAATGAAGGGCTGGCTGATCGTCTGGCCGTGGCCGATCGGAAGGGGCGTGTCCTCGTAGGCGTGGCGGCGCTCCGCCGCGGGCACGAACTCGTGCCGGGGGACCTTGCGCATCGCCTTGAGCACGCGCGGGTCCTGGACGTCGCGCGCGATGATCGTGTCGCGGACCATCGCCTCGCGTTGCGCCTCGTAGCCCGAAGGCCCGCGCTGCGAGTCCGACGCGCCGCCGCAGCCGTAGAGGAGCGCCGCCGCGAGGACGCCCCCGATCCGCCCCATCCGTCAGCCTTTCGGGCGCGGGGCCGGCTTCGAAGCCCGGACCGGGCGCGGGACGTTCTGCGACTCGGCGGGAACCGCCCTCTTGGCGCGCTCGGGATCGGGCGGGGGCGTCGGGATCGCCGCGATCGCCTGGAGCGTCGCGAGGTGCGCGCGCTTCTCCGCGAGGATGCGGGCCAGGGCGCCGTGGACGCGCGGCTCGTCGCGCAGATCCGGAAGCGCCGCCTCGAGCTCGGAGGCGAACTTCGCCTCGTGCTCGGCAGCGAAGCGCGCGAGGAACCGGACGTCGAGGTAGTTCAGGTCCACGTTCCAGTAGGGGAACACCTCGACCTGGGGCACGCCTTCGAGCTCGCCCACGAGCGCCACGATCTCGTTCGCGGTCGTCGCCTGCTCGTCCCGCATCTTGCGCAGCTCCGCCACCCGGCCCTCGCAGAAGGCGGGCACGTACGGGGTCGCGAGGTCGATGTACTGGACGACCGAGTTGACCGTGCCGTGGAGGACGCGGTTGAGGACGACGACCTTCTCGTCGCGGGTCATCGGACCCCCTTGCCGCATCCGCTCATCGTCCGCCCCCCGCGACCGCGAGGAAGATCCCCTGCGCGAGATCGCTTGCCGCGTCGTAGAGCCCCGCGAACGCGAGGCCGAAGACGAGGACCGGCACGGTGAGCGCGACCACGAGCCCGCGGTCCACGCCGGCGAAGCGGAAGGGCGACTGCGGCGCGCGCTCGAGGTCGCAGAGGTACATCACCTTCAGGAACCGCGCGTAGTAGCCGAGCGAAACGACGGTGTTGAGGAGCGCGATCACGCCGCCCCAGAAGAAGAGGATGTGCGTGCCGCCGTAGGCGAAGACCTCCTGGAGCAGGAGGTACTTCCCGACGAAGCCGGCGGTCGGCGGAAGGCCGGTCAGCCCGATCATCGCGACCGCCATGCACACGCCGAGGAGCGGCGCGCGGAAGCCGAGCCCCTCGAACGCGTCGACGTCGCCCCTGCCCGTCTCCCGCTCCACGAGGCCGACCATGTAGAACGCGCCGAGCGTCATGAAGAGGTAGACGGCCATGTAGAAGACGACGGCCGTCGCCCCGTCGGCGCTGGTCACCGCGACCCCGAGCAGCAGGTAGCCGGCGTGGGCGATCGCGCTGTAGGCGAGCAGCCGTTTCGCGTTGCGCTGACGCAGCGCGGCGACGTTCCCGATGGTCATCGTGAGGAGCGCCATCACGAGGAGGATCGTGCGCACGTGCTCCGTGTTGGCCAGGACGCCCGGCGTCGCGCCCGCGGTCACCGCGCCGACGAACCGGAGGATCGCGGCGAACCCGGCGCCCTTCGAGGCGACCGCGAGGAACGCGGCGACCGAGGTCGGGGCTCCCTCGTACACGTCCGGGCACCAGAACTGGAAGGGCGCTGCCGCGACCTTGTAGGCGAGACCCGCGAACACGAGGAGGACCGCGACGAGAAAGGCGGGCTCGCCGGCCGCGGCCCCCGAGGCCCCCTCCAAGGACGCGAACGAGGCGCCGGGCGGCGTGGTGAGCGTGCCCGTCCCCGCGAAGCCGTAGAGGAGGCTCATGCCGTAGAGCATCGCGCCCGACGACACGGCGCCGAAGATCACGTACTTGAGCGCCGCCTCGCTCCCGAGCGGGCTCTGCTTGCGGAAGCCCGCGAGCAGGTAGCCGCCGATCGAGAGCGTCTCGATCGCGATGTAGAGCATCGCGAGGTCGTTCGCCGCGGCCGTGAGGCACGCGCCGAGCACCGCGCCGATGAGGCAGACGAAGAACTCCGCGCGCCCGCGCTCGGCGTCGCCCCAGCGCAGGGCGGCGAGCGCGGCGACAAGCCCGGTTCCGATCGCGAGGAGGCGGAAGACCTTCGCCAGGCCGTCCGCGACCAGCAGCTTCGTGAGAAGCGCCCCGGGGTCCGACGGCTGGAAGAGCACGAGCACGAGCGCGGCGACGAGAGCGATGATCCCCGTCCACGTCGCGCGGGAGCCGCGGGTCCCGCGGAGGTCCGCGAGAAGGATCGCGGGGATCGCGAGGGCGAGGACAGTCTCCGCGCCGAAGCGCCCGAGGAGGTTGCCGAGGTCGGGGGTCATGTCAGCCGACGAGACTCCGGAGCGCGGTCACCGCGGGCTGGTAGACCGCGATCAACGGCTGGGGGAAGATGCCGAGGAAGATCGTCGGCGCGAGGAGCGGCAACATCGACCAGACCTCGCGCCGCGACGCGTCCGGGAAGGACTCGTAGGCCGGGTTGGTCTTGCCGAGGAAGACGCGCTGGATCGCGCGCAGGTAGTACGCGGCGGTGAAGACCAGGCCCGCGGTCGAGAGCAGCGTGATCAGCTTCGCTCCCGCGTAGTAGTCGCTCTTGTAGGAGCCGACGAACGCGAGGAACTCGCCGACGAAGCCGCTGAGCAGGGGCAGGCCGAGCGACGCGAACATCGCGATGGTGGCCATCGTCCCGTAGACCGGCATCCGCCACATCAGCCCGCCGAACCGGTTGAGGTCGCGGTGGTGGGCGCGGTCGTAGACGACGCCGACCACGAGGAAGAGCATCCCGCTGATCGTGCCGTGGTTGAAGAGCTGGAGGATCGCGCCGTTGAGCCCCTCGGGCGTCATCGCCGCGAACCCGAGGAGGCAGAAGCCCATGTGCGACACGGACGAGTACGCGACCATCTTCTTGAAGTCGGTCTGCGCCATCGCGACGAGCGCGCCGTAGACGATGTTGATCAGGCCGAGCACGCCGATCCAGAGCGCCGCTTCCTTCATCACCTCGGGGAAGAACGGGAAGTTGATCCGCAGCATGCCGTAGCCGCCGAGCTTCAGGAGAATGCCGGCGAGGATGACGGAGATCGGCGTCGGTGCCTCGACGTGCGCGTCGGGCAGCCACGTGTGGAACGGGAAGACCGGCACCTTCACGGCGAAGGCGATGAACATCCCCCAGAAGACGAGCGTCGCGACGAGCCCCGCGTGCGGGCCGTAGTTCGCGAGGATGCCGCCCGGCCCCTGCGAGTCCTGCGCGTACGCGGTGAGGTCGGGGATCGAGAAGGCGTTGTACCCCTTGGCGGCGAACGCCGGGTCGCTGGTCACCGCGAAGTAGATGACGAGGATCCCCGCGAGCAGGAAGATCGAGCCGAAAAGCGTGTACAGGAAGAACTTGATCGCCGCGTAGATGCGCCGCGGGCCGCCCCAGACCCCGATCAGGAAGTACATCGGGAGGAGCATGACCTCCCAGAACACGTAGAAGAGGAACAGGTCGAGCGAGGCGAAGGTCCCGAGGATGCCCGTGTGGAGCAGCAGGAACATCGCCCAGTAGCCGCGCGTGCCGTTCTCGATGTTCCACGACGCGAGCGCCGCGGAGAACGCGAGGAGCCCCGTGAGGAAGATGAGGATCCCGGAGAGCCCGTCCACGCCGATCCGGTAGTGGACGTCGAACGTCGCGCCGAGCTTGATCCACGCGACGTCGGCCTCGAGGGCGTACTCGCCCGCGTCGAGGCCCCGCGTCTCGAGCAGCACCGCCGTCGAGAGCCCCAGGAGGAGCACCGAGCAGACGGCGCCGATCAGGCGCGCCTGCTTGCCATCCTTGGTGAAGAGGATGGCGATGAGCCCCGCGACGGGGAGGAAGATCGTGTACGTCAGGAGGTTCATCGGGTGTCCTTACAAGACGAAGACGATGAGCACGACCGCGACGGCGGTGAGGCCGATCGCGGCCGCGAGGTAATTGCGGATCTTGCCCGACTGCGCGGTGGCGACCACCGCCCCCGCGCCTTGCGCCGCGTCGGCGGCGAGGTTGACCGCGCCGTCCACGATCACCTGGTCGGCATCGCCGCTCGCGTCGCCCACGAAGAGCGACACGGCGCCGGAGACGTTGACGGCCCCGTCGACGACGTGCGCGTCGATCCACGCGGAATCGCGGGAGAGCGCGTTGCCAGCCGCGACGACGCCGTCCATGTACATCTCGTCCATGTGGAACTTCGACAGGGAGAGATCGTGGAGGGGCCCGGGGAGGAGGCGTGACGCGTGGTCGCGGCGACCCGAGCGGAACGCGAGCACGCCGAGCGCGATGCCCGCGATGCCCGTCAGGTACGCGAGCACGGTGAAGTAGAGCGGGTGGTCGTGGTGCGGCGCGCCCCCGCCGGGCGCGATGTAGGCGGCCCGCACGTGCTCGACGTCCGGGTGGGCGTCATAGAACGCGGGCGTCCCGAAGAAATCCTCGGCGAACCCGCCCCAGAGGAAGAACGGCGTGAAGAGCGCGAGGATCACGAGCGGGAGCGTCATCACGAGCGGCGACTCGTGCGCGTGGGCGTACTTCTCCTCGTTCTTCGGCCGGCCCATGAAGCAGAGCCAGACGAGCCGCGTCATGTAGAACGCGGTGAGGAAGGCCACGCCGAAGCCGAGGAGGAAGAGCACGTAGCGGTGCTCGTGGAGCGCCTGGAGGAGGATCGCGTCCTTCGACAGGAAACCGCTCGTGAGCGGGATGCCCGCGAGCGCGAGCGTCGAGATCACGAACGTCCAGAAGGTCACGGGCATCTTCGCGCGCAGCCCGCCCATGTCCTTCAGGTCCTGCGCGTGGTGCATCGCGTGGATCACGGAGCCCGACCCGAGGAAGAGACACGCCTTGAACATCGCGTGCGTGCAGAGGTGGAACATCGCGGCCCAAGGCGCGCCGACGCCCACGCCGAGGATCATGTACCCGAGCTGGCTGATCGTCGAGTAGGCGAGGACCTTCTTGATGTCGGTTTGCGACACCGCGATGATCGCGCCGATGAAGGCGGTGATCCCGCCCGTCCACGCGATGTAGCCGAGGGCGTCGGGCGTGAAGAGCGGGAACATGCGCGCGGACAGGTAGACGCCGGCCGCCACCATGGTCGCCGCGTGGATGAGCGCCGAGACCGGCGTCGGGCCCGCCATCGCGTCCGGCAGCCAGACGTGGAGCGGGAACTGCGCCGACTTGCCCACCGCGCCGAAGAAGAGGCCGATGCCGGCGAACGTGAGCAGCGCCTCGTGGCCCCCGAACGCCCCCCCCTTCACGGCGGCGAAGATCTCCCCGATGTGGAGCGTGCCGCACTGCGCGTAGAGGATCATGATGCCGATGAGCATCCCCACGTCGCCCGCGCGCGTGGTGATGAACGCCTTCTTCGCCGCCTCCGCGTTCGCGAGGTCCTCGCTCCAGAACCCGATCAGCTTGTACGAGCAGAGCCCGACGAGCTCCCAGCCGATGAAGAGCCAGAGCAGGTTGTCCGCGAGCGTCAGGATGAGCATCGCGACGCCGAAGAACGAGAGCCAGAAGAAGAACCGGTGGTACCTCGGGTCGCCCTTCATGTACCCGGTCGAGTAGAGGAAGACGAGCGTGCCGACGAGCGTCACCACGCACAGGAGCGCGCTCGTGAGGCCGTCCACGACGATCCCGGCGTGGAACGTGATCCCGCCCGAGAGCTCGATCCACTGCCAGCTCCGCGCGAAGTAGTGGCCGGGAGGGAGCCGCGCCCACGCGAACATGACCATGACCGAGAGCAGCAGCGAGATCCCCATCGAGCCGACGACGACCCAGTCCCCCTGGCGCGGCAGCCGCTTCCCGAGGAACTGCTGCACGAGCGCGCCGAGCGCCGGCGCGAGCACGATCCACGGGACGTAGGCGGGCAGCGTCTCGGCCATCGTCAACCTTTGAGGCTCGACGCGCGGTCCACGTCGACGTCGGTCCGCTTGTCGAAGAGCTGGAGGATGATCGCGAGCGCGACGGCCGCCTCCGCGGCGGCGAGCACGATCACGAAGAGAGCGAAGACCTGCGCGTCCAAGCCGCCCGAGTAGCGGCTGAACCCGACGAGGTTCACGTTCGCGGCGTTGAGGATCAGCTCGACGCCGATGAGGACGCCGATCGCATTGCGGCGCGTGACCACGGCGACGACGCCCGTCGCGAACAGGAACGTGCCGAGGAGGAGGTAGTGGTAGAGACCGATGCTCACGACCGCCTCCGCGGGAAGAGGGGGGGCATGGGGGGCCTCACGACGGCTGCCTCCGCACGAGGTAGGCCGCGCCGACGAGCGCGACGAGCAGGAGGACCGAGGCGAACTCGAAGAGGATGATGTAGTCGCCGAGGAGGAGCTTGCCGAGCCCCTCCGTGGTCCCCTCCACGGGCGTCGCGGCCGCGGTCTTGAAGACCGAGCCCTTGATCGCGGTGACGAGGCCCGCCGCGAGCAGCACGCCCAGGACGAGGCCGGTCTTCCGGTGGCGCACTTCCTTGTCGCCGAGCGCGAGCGCCGTGCGGCCCGTGAGCAGGATGCCGAAGGCGAACAGGACGAGGACGCCGCCCACGTAGACGACGACCTGGGTCACCGCGAGGAAGTCCGCGCCGGCGACCGCGTAGATACCGGTCACGCCGAGGAAGCACAGGAGGAGGCTGAAGACCGCGTGGACGACGCGGGGAAGGAGCGCCGCCATGAGGCCGCCCGCGACCGTCATCGCGGCGAAGACCCAGAAGAGGATGACGTCGGCGCCCATGGGCTACTTGCGCGCGAAGGAGACGATCTCGTACGGGATCTTCTCCCCCTCGCTGAAACAGCGCGGGTTCTCGCGGTCGGCGTAGTCGATGATCACCTCGTCGCGCGTGTAGCCGACGAGGTCGAACTGCGGGCCCATGTGGATGCACTCCGTCGGGCACGGCTCGCAGCAGAGCGCGCAGAAGAGGCACTTCGTGTAGTCGATCTCGAACGTGCGGATGCGGGCGGTCTTGCCCTTCCCCTCCGCCTCGATCACGATGCAGTCCACCGGGCAGATCTTCGAGCACTGGTCGCACGCGATGCACTTGTCGATCTCGAAGACGTGGAGCCCGCGCTCGGACGGCGGGATCTCGGGCACCTCCTCGGGGTACTGGAGCGTGTAGGGGCGCCGGAAGATGTAGGGCACGGTGATCGTGAGGCCGATCCAGGTGGTCTTGAGCCCCATCCAGACGCGGTTTGCCCAGAGCGCCAGCGCCTTCATCGGATGAGCCTCAGGAGCGCCGAGAGGACGAGGCTGCCCATCCCGATCGGCAGCAGGACCTTGTAGCAGAGGTACATGACCTGGTCGATGCGGATGCGCGGCAGCGTCCAGCGCAGCGCGATCTGCGAGAGGAAGAGGAACGTGGTCTTCAGGAAGAACCAGAGGAGGCCCCATCCCCATGCGCCCTCGAAGGCTCCGCCGGGCGCGGAGAGGCCGAGCGGGTCGTGGTAGCCGCCGAGGAAGAGCACCGAGGCGACCGCCGAGAGCGAGAGCATCATCGCGTACTCGGGCAGGAAGAACATCCCGAACCGCATGCCCGAGTACTCGGTGTGGAACCCCGCGGTCAGCTCCGACTCCGCCTCCGGCAGGTCGAACGGCGCCCGCTTCGCCGCGGCGAGCCCCGCCGTGTAGAAGAGCAGGAACGCGGGCACCATCGCGATCGCCCAATACCCGTGGCGGAAGATGAGCCAGTTCCAGACCGGCCCCGCCTGGTAGTCGGTGATCGCGACGAGGGAGAGCGAGCCGGCCGCGAGCGCGGGGCACATCGCCGCGAGCCCGAGCGGCAGCTCGTAGCTGACGACCTGCGCGACCTCTCGCATCGCGCCGAGGAGGCTCCACTTGTTGTTCGACGACCAGCCGGCCATGACGATGCCGACGGTCTCAAGCGCGATCAGGGCGAGGAAGTAGAACAGGCCGACATCGAGGTCCGCGGCGATCACGCCGGGCGCGAACGGCAGCACCACGAACCCCGCGAAGGCCGCCATGAAGACGATGTAGGGCGCGAACCGGAAGAGCATCGAGTCCACGCCGCGCTGGAGGATGTCCTCCTTCGCGAGGAGCTTCACGCCGTCGGCGAGCGACTGGAGGAGGCCGTAGGGGCCCACCCGGTTCGGGCCGCGCCGGTTCTGCATCCGGCCCGCGAGCTTCCGCTCGAGGTAGACGCCGCCGAGGCCGACGGGCGTCACCACGAGGAGCAGGATCACGGTCGCCACGACGAGCGCGCCCACCGCGGAGAAGAGCCAGTTGGGCTGCATCCCGAGGAGTCCGGCGAGCCACGCGGCAAGCTGGTGCGAGAGGGGCGTGGTCTCGGCGAGGATCACCGGTCGCACTCCCCCAGCGTGATGTCGATCGAGCCCATGAGCGCGATCAGGTCGCCGATCAGGAGCCCGCGCGACATCTCGGAGAGCAGCGAGATGTTGTAGAAGCTCGGCCCGCGCATCCGCGCCCGGTACGGCGCCTTGCCGCCGTCCGAGATGAAGTAGCACGAGATCTCGCCCCGCGGCGCCTCGGACGCGACGTACGCCTCGCCCTCGGGCGCCTTCCAGCCGCGCGTCACCTTCGGGTTCGCCACGTCCCCCGCGGGCAGCTTCGCGATCGCCTGCCGGATGATCTTCAGGCTCTCCTCGATCTCGAGGAGCCGCTGCCGGTGGCGGTTCCACGAATCCCCCACGACCCCCTTGTCATGCGGCCCGACCGGCACCTTGAAGTCGAAGTCCTCGTACGAGGAGTACGGCATGTCCTTCCGGAGGTCGCGCGGGACGCCCGCCGCGCGCAGGATCGGACCCGTCGCGGCGTACCGGAGCGCCGTCTCCCTGTCGATGATCGCGACGCCCACGGTGCGGTTCAGGAAGATGTGGTTGTACGTGAGCAGGTTGTTGTACTCGTCCATGTGCGCGGCGACCTGGTCGCACCACGCGATGCACTTCCTCTTCCAGTCGTCCGACACGTCACGCGTCACGCCGCCGTACCGGATGTAGTGGTAGAGCAGCCGGCCGCCGGTCACCTCGTTCAGGAGGGTAAGCCCCTCCTCGCGTTCGCGGAACATGTAGAGGAACGGCGTGAACGCCCCCATGTCCAGCCCGAACTGGCCGGCCGCGAAGAGGTGGCTGATCACGCGGTTGATCTCGCAGAGGATCACGCGCAGGTACTGCGCGCGCTTCGGCACCTCGACCGCCGCGGCCTTCTCGACCGAGAGGACGAGCCCCAGCTCCATGTTGAGCGCGCCCAGGTAGTCCATCCGGTCCACGTACGGGAGCCCCTGAATGTAGGTGAGGCTCTCGAGGATCTTCTCGCAGCACCGGTGGAGGTTGCCGATCAGGGGCTGGCTGTCGAGGACGACCTCGCCGTCGGTCCGCAGCACGACGCGGAGCACGCCGTGCGTGGACGGGTGCTGCGGGCCCATGTTGAAGACCAGCTCCTCCGTGAGGATGTCGCGCGGCAGCGCCGGCGCCGCGCGCTCGCCCTCGTCCAGCCGCACCCCCTGGATCGTCGTCATTCGACGCAGTCCACCCCGTGGTACTCGACGGGATACGCGTAGTCCTTCCGGAGCGGGTGCCCCTCCCAGTCCTCGGGGAGGAGGATCCGGTAGGGGTGCGGGTGGCCGCTGAACGTGACGCCCAGGAGGTCCAACGTCTCGCGCTCGCCCCAGTTCGCGCTCGCCCACTCGTGCGCGAGCGTGGGCACGACCGGGTTCGACCGCGGCACCGAGACCTTCAGGCAGAGGAACTCCGCCGGCTTCAGCCGCGCGAAGTGGTAGACGACCTCCATCTTGTCCGGCGGCCGGTCCACGCCCGAGATCTGGTGGAGCATCTCCGCGCCGCACTTCTCGCGGAGCACGCGCGCGGCCTCGACGATCTTCTCGGCCTTCACGCGCACGAACGCGTCGCTCGCCTCCTCGACGGCGTCGGGCATCGCGGCGCGAAGGGCCTCGGCCGGCGTCACGCGCTGCCCTCCGGATTCGGGGTCTCAGGGGGCTTCGGGGGACGGGCGGGGCGCTCGGGCTTCGGGGCGGCCGCGGCCCCCGGAGCCCCCTCCCCTGCCGGCGCCGCGGGCGCTGCCGCCTTCTTCGCCGCCTTGGCGCGCGCCTCGTCCTCCTCCTGCTTCTTCTTCGCGTCGTCGAACTTGTGCGCCTTTTCGGTCTCCCACGGCTCGACGGGCGAGATGCCGTCCTTCTTCGCCTGGCGGGAGCCCTTCTCCGGCGGCGTAAAGCCCGGATCCTTGCCGTTGAGCCGCTTGCTGCGCGACTCGACGAGCTCCTGGAGGCGCATGATCGCCTCGAGGAGCGCCTCGGGCCGCGGGGGGCACCCGGGCAGGTAGATGTCCACGGGGACGACCTTGTCCACGCCCTTCACGACGTGGTAGCCGTACTTGAAGTACGGGCCGCCGCCCACGGTGCAGGCGCCCATGGCGATGACCCACTTCGGGTCCGCCATCTGGTCCCAGAGCCGCCGCACGCGAGGGGCCATCTTGTGGGTGACGGTGCCCGCGACGATCATCACGTCCGCCTGGCGGGGGGTGGCCCGGAAGACCTCCGCGCCGAAGCGCGAGACGTCGAACTTGGTCATCGCCGTCGAGATCATCTCGATGGCGCAGCAGGCGAGCCCGAAGCCGAGCGGCCAGAGTGCCGACTTGCGGCTCCAGTCCACGAGCCACTCGGCCTTGGTCAGGAGGATCGTCTGCTCGACCTCGGGGTCGAACCGCTCCGGCGGCGGCATGTAGGACGGGCGGCCCGGGCGCGTCGCCTCGGTCATCGGGGGGCCTCCTCGGGTTGCGACGCCTCGGGTACCCGGACGACGCCGCCCTTGAGGGACTCCTCCGAGAGGGCGCGACCGGGCCGCGTGCTCGTCCACTGGAGGTCGCCGCGCGCCCAGACGTAGGCGAGGCCGACGCCCAGCACGAGCAGGAAGAGGAGCACCTCGACGAACGCCGTGCCCCCGGAACCCCCCTCGATGAACGTGTCGTACGCGGCCGCCCACGGGAAGAGGAGCGCCACCTCGATGTCGAACACGAGGAAGACGAGCGTCAGCGTGTAGAACCGGATGTCGAACCGGATCCACGCGTCGCCGATCGCGGGCTCGCCGCACTCGTAGGTGGCCCCCTTCGCGCCCTGGTCCGGCTTGTTCGGCCGGCGCAGCAGGATCTTGCCGATCACGAAGAGGTTGAGCCAGACGAAGACGAGGCCGAAGGCGGCGAAGATGAGGACGTTGCCCCAGCCCTCATGGAGAAACGTGGCGGCGTTCAGCATGGCTCAGGAGGGAACGGCGGATTATAGGAGGCCCCGGAACCCCTATCTAGATTTGCGCAAGTCGCTGAGGGAAAAGCGTTTGGGGCGGCGGGGCGCGAGTCGACGCCGACGCCTTCGGTGATAGAATCGGGTTCGATGACCAAGCAGGCGACGCTCGAGCTGCACGTCCCCGAAAAGCAGACGGAGGGCGGGTTCTTCGTGTCGCGGCTCGACGCGCTCATCAACTGGAGCCGGAAGAACTCCCTCTGGCCCCTCCCCATGGGGCTCAGCTGCTGCGCCATCGAGTTCATGGCGGTCGCCTGCTCCCGCTACGACATGGCCCGGTTCGGCGCCGAGGTTGCTCGGTTCAGCCCGCGGCAGGCCGACGTGATGGTCGTCGCGGGGACGCTGACCTACAAGATGGCGGACGTGGTGAAACGCGTCTACGACCAGATGGCCGAGCCCAAGTGGGTCATCTCGATGGGCGCGTGCGCCTCGTCGGGCGGCATGTTCCGTTCCTACCCGGTCGTGCAGGGGATCGACGAGATCGTGCCCGTGGACCTCTACATCTCCGGGTGCCCTCCGCGGCCCGAGGCGGTCCTGAAGGGGCTCATGACCCTCCAGGAGAAGATCACCGGCGAGCGCCACGCGAAGGACCTGATCGAGAAGGTCAAGGACGTGGTCGGCTCGGGCGCGTAGCAGCGCCCCGGTCCCCGACGCCCCTTCCCTTCGACGTCAGACCGAGAAGGACTCGCCGCAGCCGCAGGAGCCCTTCGCGTTGGGGTTGTGGAACTTGAACCCCGCGCCCGTGAGCCCGTCGTTGTAGTCGAGCTCGCTG
>Ga0187894_10003985_pt1 | contig 16132 bp, 16 predicted proteins | sample GBC1701081metaG_FD_136650 | JGI IMG/M metagenome (GOLD analysis project Ga0187894, IMG submission 136650) | White microbial mat communities from a lava cave in the Kipuka Kanohina Cave System on the Island of Hawaii, USA - GBC170108-1 metaG ... | reverse complement strand
CTTCGTTATCGCCGCCGTAAGCGTCGTCTTCCCGTGGTCCACGTGCCCTATCGTCCCTATGTTCAAGTGCGGCTTGCTCCGCGCAAATTTCTCCTTCGACATCGCCTCTTATTACCTCCTTAACGTGAAGTTCGCGGCCTGCTGTTTAAACGGCCCTTACGTTGGTTTTAAGATTTTCCGAAAGTAATTCCGGTAATGCAGAATAATGCGAAAATTCCATTGTGAACGATCCCCTGCCCTCGGTCATCGACCTTAGCTCGGTCGCGTAGCCGAACATCTCGGAGAGGGGGACTTCAGCCCGTATGGCCTGCATGCTTCCCCGGAGCTCGGTGCCCATTATCTTGCCTCTTCTCGAGCTCAGATTACCCATCACCGAACCCATGAAATCCTCGGGGACGACCACCTCCACCTTCATCAACGGCTCGAGAATTATGGGCTTCGCCCTCATCACAGCGTCCTTGAAGGCCATCGACGCCGCGATCTTGAACGCGATTTCGGAGCTGTCCACTTCGTGATAAGTCCCGTCGTAGAGCCTGACAACCACATCTATGACCGGGTAACCGGCTACTACCCCGGTCTCCGATGCCTCTTTTATTCCTTTTTCCACGGCCGGGATATATTCCCTCGGTATCGTGCCGCCCTTCACTTCGTCGACGAACGTGACGCCCGATCCCTCTTCGCCGCGCTCCATTTTAATTTTCACGTGTCCGTACTGACCCCTGCCGCCCGTCTGTCTTATAAATTTGGCCTCGACGTCGGAGCTCTTCGTGATTGTTTCCCTGTATGCCACCTCGGGTTTGCCTACGTTGGCGTCGACGTTGAATTCGCGCCTGAGACGGTCGACTATTATTTCGAGGTGCAGCTCGCCCATGCCGGAGATTATTGTCTGGCCGGTTTCATCGTCATATTTAACTTTAAATGTGGGGTCTTCGAGGGAGATTTTATTGAGGGATATGCCAAGCCTTTCCTGGTCGGATTTGGTCTTGGGCTCTATCGCGATGGATATTACCGGCTCGGCGAAATAGAGACTCTCGAGGAGTATCGGCTTGCTCTCATCGCAGAGCGTATCGCCCGTCGTCGTCACTTTGAGCCCTACGGCCGCCGCGATGCCGCCCGCGCCTATTTCTTTTATATCTTCTCTTTTATTGGAATGCATCCTGACGAGCCTTCCGATCTTCTCCCTCTTGCTCTTAGTCGAGTTATACACGGTCGAGCTCGAAACGAGCTTTCCCGAATACACCCTTATATATGTAAGCTGCCCGACGAACGGGTCGGTCATAATCTTAAAGGCGAGGGCAGAAAACGGCTCATCGTCCTTCGGGTACCTTACCTCCCCCTGATCCGTATCGGTATTTATGCCCTCTATCGGAGGGACATCGAGCGGGGAGGGCATATAGCTAACTATAGAATCCAGGAGAAGCTGGACGCCCTTGTTCTTGAACGCGGAGCCGAGTATGACCGGCACTATGTTCAGGCCGATAGTGGATTTTCTTATCGAAGCCGCTATCTCTTCTTCGGAAACCGACTCCCCGTTTAAGTATTTTTCCATAATTGCTTCATCGAAATCGGCGAGAGATTCAATCAGCTTTTCCCTTCCCGCCCGGGCTTCTTCCTGCATCTCGGCGGGAATTTCCGCCCAATCGTACTTAAGGCCCAGGGAATCCTCGTCCCAGAGCGCGAGCTTCATTCTAATAAGGTCTATTATTCCTTTGAAATTGTCGCCTTCGAAGTAAGGCGCGTGAAGGGGTACGGGATTGGCGTCAAGCCTGTCCTTTATCTGAGCAACCACCTTTCCGAAATCAGCCCCGATCTTATCCATCTTGTTAACGAAACACATCCTCGGGACCCTGTATCTGTCGGCCTGCCTCCAGACAGTCTCCGACTGAGGCTCCACGCCCCCCACCGAGTCGAATACGACGACGGCCCCGTCCAGGACCTTGAGTGACCTTTCGACCTCTATGGTGAAATCGACGTGCCCGGGGGTGTCAATGATGTTTATCCTGTGGTCGTCCCAGAAACAGGTCGTGGTGGCGGAAGTAATGGTGATGCCCCTTTCCCTTTCCTGCTCCATCCAGTCCATCGTGGCCGTGCCCTCGTGGACTTCGCCTATCTTGTAAGTCAGACCGGTGTAATACAGGATGCGCTCGGTCGTAGTCGTCTTCCCCGCATCTATGTGCGCCACGATCCCGATATTTCTTACTTTATTAATGGGTATAGCCTTTTCCAAAATACTCCTCCGCGATTTATTACCACCTGTAATGGGCGAAAGCCCTGTTCGCATCCGCCATCTTATGGGTGTCTTCTCTCTTTTTTATAGCCCCGCCGCGGCCTTCGGCAGCGTCCAATATTTCTCCCGTCAGCTTGTCGATCATGGACTTCCCGTCCCGCTTCCTTGCCGAGGTGAGGAGCCATCTGATGGCGAGGGACTGCTTCCTGAAGGAGCTCACTTCCATAGGCACCTGGTAAGTGGCGCCGCCGACCCTGCGCGGCCTGACCTCGATACCCGGCTTGATATTGTCCATCGCCTGATTGAAGACCTCGAGGGGATCTTTGCCGGTCTTTTCGGCGATGAGCTTCATCGAACCGTAGAATATCATTTCCGCCTTGCTCTTCTTACCCTCGTGCATGAGCGAGTTGATGAACTTCGCGACCGTCAGATCACCGAACTTGGGATCGACGGGAACTTTTCTCTTTGTAACTGATCCCTTTCTAGGCATATATGTTGTTCCCTTTGATTATTTGGGTTTTTTAGCCCCGTATTTCGAACGGCTCTGCCTTCTGTTAGCCACTCCGGTCGAGTCGAGAGTACCCCTTACGATGTGGTACCTCACGCCCGGCAGGTCTTTTACCCTTCCGCCCCTTACCAGTATTACGGAGTGCTCCTGAAGCGTATGCCCTTCACCCGGTATGTAACCCGTGACCTCGATGCCGTTCGTCAGCCTTATACGGGCTACTTTTCTAAGCGCCGAATTAGGCTTTTTGGGGGTAGTTGTGTAAACCCTGACGCAGACCCCTCTCCTCTGAGGACAATTCTGTAATGCGGGGGCTTTACTCTTCTTTTTAGCCCTTCTTCTTCCATCTTTGACCAGCTGACTGATAGTAGGCACGAATACTTATCTCCATAAAAAGGTAATCCAATTAATATATCCCGAAAAGAAAACTGCTGTCAAGACAAAAATACTAATTATTTAGGTTTTTTCCTTAGATTTTTTTCGAACCCGACGATGGTGAGAGAAGACTTATACCACCCGGGCTTCCACCTCTTGTCGTCATACTTAGACGTCTCGTCGTCAACCACCCTCATCATTACGTATACGTACCCGCTATCGTCCACGAGCGGGTCCCCCGTCTTAAGCACCGGAAACTCGTCTGTCCCGCACTGCCATTTTGCAGGCGTGATCTCGAGGAGCTCGATAGCGACGTGCAAAGGACGCTCGTACTGAGCTTCCCTGCCTTCGGTCGATTCAGAATCAATCGGTAGATACCAGATCTCGGCCATATTATTACTCCTCCCTTTTCGAGCTGCCTTCGGACTCGCTTAAAAGAGCGTGCCGAAGCGCCTTTTTCCCTATATCGGTCCTGTAGCAAAGAGAATCACAGTTTACCTTCCCCACGGCCTGGTATGCAAGATCGATGGCCTCCGGTATAGTCCCGCCGAGCGCCGTTATACCCAGGACCCGTCCGCCGTCGGTCACTATGCCGCCGTTACCGGCGGAGGTGCCGGAGTGGAACGCCACGACGTTTTCCATGCCCTCTATTACATCAAGCCCCGTTATCGGCGCCCCTCTCTTATAGTCCCCCGGATAACCCTTCGAAGCGAGGACCACGCATACGGAAGCCGCGTCCTTCCACGCGGCCTTCTCCCCGGAAAGGCCCTTCCCTGCAACCGCCGAGAGAAAAGGCACTATATCGGAATCCATCCTCATCATGAGGGGCTGGGTCTCCGGGTCGCCGAACCTGCAATTATATTCGAGCACCCTCACCTGACCGTCCTCTATCATCAGCCCGGCATAGAGCACTCCCTTATACTCCCTGCCCTCCTCCTTAAGCGCTTTGACAGTCGGGATAATGATGAGGCGCATTATTTCCTGAGTGAGCTCGGGGGTTATCACAGGGGCGGGCGAGTAAGCGCCCATGCCGCCCGTATTGGGCCCCTGATCACCGTCGAGAAGCGCCTTATGGTCCTGGCAGGACTCGAGCGGCAGCACGTTCGTCCCGTCAGTAAGGGCGAAAAAAGAGGCTTCCTCGCCTGAAAGGAATTCCTCTATCACCACCCTGTCGCCCGAATCGCCGAATATCTTCCGTCTCATTATGTCGTCGAGGACCTCTACGGCTTCGGCCTCGGTCCTGCATATGAAAACGCCTTTGCCCGATGCGAGCCCGTCGGCCTTTATCACGAGAGGGGGCTTTACCTCCTTCACCCATTCGACCGCTTCCTCGAAATCGTCGAACGCAGAGTAAAAAGCGGTGGGGATACCGTATTTCCTCATCAGGTTTTTCGAAAAAACCTTGCTCGTCTCGATCTCCGAGGCCGCCCTCGACGGGCCGAAAACCAGGAGCCCCTCTTCGGCGAACCTGTCGGCGATGCCGAGCGAAAGCGGGAATTCGGGCCCGACGACAGTGAGTCCGATTTCCTCGGCCCTCGCGAACCGAAGCAGTCCCTCAATATCCGACACTTTGATATCGACACACTCGGCTTGTTTTGAAATCCCCGGATTACCCGGGGCGCAGTACAGGGTCTTAACGAGCGGACTCTGCCTTATTTTCCAGCATAGAGCATGTTCCCTGCCGCCTGAACCGACAACAAGCACTTTCATTGCAATCACGGCCCCTTTATTTTTCGGTTAATACTGCAAGAAGCTCGTAAATCTACCAGACATTATCGTGTTTGAAAATGAGGAGGAAAGAATATTCTCAGGTGCGGGAGGAGTTTCCGGAGATCGGGTTCACTCAGGTGTAGTCTAGCAGATAATCCGGCTACTCGACAGTGACTACTTTGGCCAGGTTCCGCGGCTGGTCGACGTCAGTACCCTTGAGAACTGCAATGTGATAGGCCAGGAGCTGGAGCGGGACGACCGACAGCACGGGACTCAGAAGATAGTTGCTCACCGGGATTTCGATAATGCGGTCGACGCTGCCCCTGAGCTCTTCCGGAGGCGTATCGGACGTGAGGAATATCACCTTGCCCCTCCTGGCCCTGACCTCCTGGAGATTGCCCAGTAACTTCTTGTAAGTTATGCCGTCGTTGGGCGCTATGAGGACTACGGGCATTTCATCGTCAATCAGGGCAATAGGCCCGTGCTTCATCTCGCCCGCCGCGTAACCTTCCGCGTGTATATAGGAAACTTCCTTGAGCTTCAACGCCCCTTCGAACGCGACCGGGTAATTGATCCCGCGCCCCAGGTAGAGGAAGTTTCTGTAATGAAAAAATTCCTTCGCAAGGTCCCTTATTTCGTCATCGAGCCTGAGCGTAACCTGGATCAGCTGGGGGAGCCTGATGGCGTCCCTGATGAGCTCGATCGATCTTTTCCTATCAATCTGTTTTTTAATCCTGCCCAGATAAACAGATAACAAATAAAATGCTACGAGCTGGGTAGTAAAGGCTTTGGTCGACGCGACGCCTATCTCAGGTCCCGCGTGCGTATAGATGACTTTGTCGGCATCCCTCGCGATCTTACTCATGAGGACGTTGGTTATTCCCAGGGTCTTTGCCCCGCCCGCTTTGGCCTCAGACAGGGCTTCAGACGTATCCGCCGTTTCACCCGACTGGGAGACGGCGATTGCCAGTGTGTTCTTGTCGAGAATCGGATTCCTGTAGCGGAACTCAGAGGCTATCTCCACCTGCACGGGGACTCTGGCAATAGTCTCGATCATATACTTGCCTATGAGGGACGCATGATACGACGTGCCGCAGGCAAGAGCGGTTATCCGGTTGACGTCTTCGTAAAGGGACCCGTCGAATCCTTCGAAAAACACCTCGCCGGTTTCTTCGGAGAACCTCCCCCTCATCGTATCCAGCACGGCCTCGGGCTGCTCGTGGATTTCTTTTATCATGAAGTGGCGGTATCCGCACTTTTCAACGGAGACCGGGTCCCAGTTTATAACCTGAACGTTCCTCTCCACGGGGTCCCCGTAGAGGTCGGTGATGCTGATGCGGCTCTTCTCGAGCACCGCGACGTCGCCGTCCTCGAGGAATATAACGTTCCTGCAGTAAGGCAGGATCGCCGGCACGTCAGAGGCCAGGTAATTCTCGTGGTCGCCCAGAGCCACTATCAGGGGCGAGAACTTACGCGTCGCAATGACCTTGTCGGGCATCCTGTCCGATATGACGGCCACCGCGTAGGACCCTTCGACCCTCCTGAACGCGGCCCTCACTGCGTCTTCGAACGTGATACCGGGGCCGCAGCAGCTCTCGATCAGATGCGCCAGTACTTCCGTATCAGTGTCGGAATAAAACTTGTAACCCTTCTTTATAAGCTCGTCTTTGAGCAGAGAGAAATTCTCTATTATGCCGTTGTGGACGACGGACGTGCCGCCCGAGATGTGGGGGTGTGCGTTCTTCTCGGTCGCATCCCCGTGTGTGGCCCACCGGGTGTGCCCGATTCCGAGCAGCCCTTCGAGCGCGTGTTTGCCGATCTTTTTTTTGAGGTTCGACAGTTTGCCCGTGCTTTTGAATATCCTGGGACGCCCTCCTTCCATGAGCGCTATCCCGGACGAATCGTAGCCCCTGTACTCAAGTCTCGTGAGGCCGTCGAGCAGCACATTCACCGTTTTCTTCTGATCGCCGACGTAGCCCACTATCCCGCACATCTATTTCTTCCCCTTCCCTTCGCGGGTCTTCCTGTGCCAGTTCTCTATCACCGTCTGTCTCGCCCTCCCTATGGCGAGCGCCCCTTCCGGGACGTCTTTCGTTATCGTCGACCCCGCCCCGGTGGTAGCGCCTCTGCCTACCCTGAGGGGGGCGACGAGCATGGTGTCGCTGCCTATGAAGACTCCGTCGCCGATGACGGTCTCGTGCTTACGGAACCCGTCGTAGTTACAGGTTATCGTCCCCGCGCCTATATTGACGTCCTTACCTACGACCGCGTCCCCTACGTAGGAGAGATGCGGGACCTTGGAGCCGCTCCCGATCCTGGACTTCTTTATCTCGACGAAATTCCCTATCTTCGCGCCGTCCATAATTTCGACCCCGGGGCGGATGTGCGCGAACGGACCCACGGTTACGTTATCGCCTATCTTGGAATTCGAAATGTAGGAGGAGAGCCTGACCGTAACGCCTTTTCCGAGTATGGAGTTCTCGATCCATACGCCGGGGCCCAATGCAGCCCCTCTGCCGATCACCGTTTTACCATAAACATATGTATTGGGGTAAATCACGGTGTCGGCTCCGATCCTGGCGTCGGGAGAAACGAACGTCGTTCCGGGGTCGACCATGGACACTCCTGACCGCATGAGGGAATCGTTAATCCTCTTCTTCAGTAACCCCTCGACCTCCGACAACTGGACCCTGTCGTTGATCCCGAGGACCTCGCTTCCGTCACGGGTCTTTACTCCCAGGACTCTGCGCGAGCTCTTTCTCGCAATTTCTATAATATCCGTAAGGTAGTATTCCTTTTGCCTGTTACCGGAGCCTATGCCCTTGAGGGCCTCCCATAGAAAGCCTGATTTCACACAGTAAGTACCGGAGTTTATCTCCTTGATCTTCTTTTCGGCCGGGGAAGCGTCTTTATCCTCTATTATCCTCTCGACTACGCCCTTGACGTTCCTTAAAACCCTGCCGTATCCGGAGGGGTCGGCTATATCGGCAGTGAGGAAAGATACGTCCGCCCTTCCCTCTGCATGTTTTTTTACAAGATTATTGAGCGACTTCGAGGTAATGAGCGGGAAGTCTCCGTTCAAGATCAGTATATTCCCTTTAAAACCCTGAAGCTCCCCGCGGGCGCAGTCGGCGGCATGGCCTGTCCCGAGCTGTATTTTCTGCTCCGCGAAGATAACACCCGCCTGTCCGAGAGACTCCTTGACGTCGTCCCTTCCGTGCCCCGTAACTACTACTATTTTCCCGGGCGATACGCCCCTGACGGCGTCTATGACATAGCTCAGCATGGGACGCCCCAGGACCGGGTGCAGCATTTTGGGGACCCTGGATTTCATCCTTTTGCCGATACCGGCTGCAAGAACGACCGCCGCTAAGTTCATATTCCGGATCACGATCTCCCGTATCTGTCTTCTATCCTAACTATATCATCGATTTCCGGGGTAGAGACCTCGAATACGTCGCAGTCCTCAAGCGCAGTCATCCTGTGTCTTGTATACGGCCTGATCCGGACGGAGCTCCCGGCCGGGAAAGTCAGAGATTCCTTCTCACCGCCCTTCTCCTGATATTCCAGTATCATTTTCCCGCTGTAGAGGTAGAGCGATTCGTCTTTTATTTTGTGGTACTGATAACTCAAACTCTCCCCTTTGTTTATGTGGAGGATCTTCCCCACGTATTTGTCGGTATGAGCCCACCACAATTCATAGCCCCACGGTTTTTCAACTCTTTTGATTTTCGTGTTTTTCATGAGATTCCCGGATTCAGTAAATAAGACCGGTCCCGAACGACTGTAATAGCAGGAACGGACCGCGTTGCCGGGTGGCCTGCGTGAGGAACGGTATTAAAACGGTATGTCGTCATCGGTACCGAAAGAATCTTCGTCGAGATCGAAGTCGTCCGGGGCCCGCTCATCTCGCCCCGAGGAAGACTCCGCCTTGCTCCCGGCCGGACTCAGCATCTGCATATTTTTCGCCACTATCTCGGTCGTCCATCTCGTTTTGCCCTCCTTGTCCTCCCAGGAGCGCGTCCTGATCGACCCTTCCACGTAGATCATCTTCCCTTTAGACAGGTATTCCCCGCAAATCTCGGCCAGTCTCCCCCAGGCGACTATCCGGTGCCATTCGGTATATTCCTGCTTCTCCCCTTCCTTGTTCGTACGCCCTTCCGTAGTCGCTATCGTGAAATTTGCAACCGCCTGGCCGCTGGTCGTATATCTGATTTCCGGGTCGCGGCCCAGATTCCCGATTAACATTACCTTATTTACTCCCCGCATTATTATCTCCCTGTATATATTGTATATCTTTGTCTGAATTCTATCACCGGAGGGCGTGAAAATCCAGAAATCAGAAAAGATGAGAGGAAAAGGAAAGGAACCCGTGAAGTATCCTGCCCGTCATTCCCCAGATAATGTATTTCTCAAAGCTATATACGTAATCCTCCGCCAAAATCCCGTCCCTCTCCCTTAACCGGACCGCAGAATTCCGTTCGTCCTTCAAGTGCTTTACGGGAACCCACACAGCGGCCTCGACCTCGTAGAGATTGAGCACTATCGGGACCTCCTCTTTGAGTATCGAAAGGTAGGGAGTGACGATATAATTATTCGCCCCCGGGTTATGAGGGTTGATATCGTCGAGCTCTCCGATGACCCGGCCGCTCGCATAAAGGTCGATCCCTATCTCTTCGAAGGTCTCCCGTACAGCCGTCGCGAGCTTGGTTTCGTCTCCCTCGATCATCTTACCCCCGGGAAACGCCATATGCCCCGAGAAAGCGTCGATATCGCTCTCGGGCCGCTTGATGAAGAGCATGGAAAGACCCTCGGGGCTCTCGCTCAATATCATCATTACGGCAGCGTGAACGAAGTCCCCCTCATGCGTTATTTTCATCGGGGTCCTCGACCTTAGAAGCCGCTCCAGCCGATCGATCGTGCTCTCTTGCGCCCGGTGCTGCATGGCTGGTTAAAAGGCCCTCCTGGTCCTCAGCGCCTTTTCGAAGACCCTGAAAGCGTGCTCGTCGAAAAGGACGAAGTAAATTGTCTCGACCGAAGTATCTTCATTTGTAAGGTAGTCCGTAACGGTTTCAGTCATTATCCCGGCACACTCCTGAACGGGAAAGCCGCCTACACCCGTTCCAATCGCGGGAAAGGCGACCGTCCTGAGAGATAATTCTTCGGCCCGAAGGAGGCTGTTTCCGGTAGCCGCAACGAGCGACTCCCTGGCTACTGCCCCGCCCGGGCGCATGCCTGCCGCGTGAATGACGTAACGGGCTTTAAGAGCCCCGCCTCCCGTGACCGCGGCCTCGCCCAGGGGTATGGGTCCGAGCTTATCACATTCCGACTGTATCGAGGGTCCGCCTTTCCGCCTGATCGATCCCGCGACACCGCTCCCGAGGACGAGGTCCGTATTCGCGGCATTCACTATGGCATCAACCTCCATATCCGTAATGTCCCCCATCACGACGACTATCCTCTCACCGGCGTCCATTGTCCCGTCCATAGAACTTGACTTTATACAGATAAAACTACTAATTTAAACTATAACCTCAAGAGCCTCAACAACGGTATGGACGTGAGACACAGGATATTAGCCGCCGGGTATAAGTTATTCCCTTTTCCGCTCAAGGGCAACGCCGAGATAGGGGACGCCGATCCTGAGTGTGACTTATCCTGCGTTATAAATTTTTACGGCAGGACCCAACTGTTGAGGGGCATACTGTCGAGTCTCGCCGGGCAGGATTACGATAAAAAGAGATTCGAGGTGGTGCTGGTGGAAGACAGGGGCGGGACTGAAGAAGGAAGGGCCGTATTCAGGGAATTCGGTCCCGTGCTGAATTGCGGATATTACGCCGTAGGAGAGAAATTCGGCGTCATGGGTTACGCGAGAAATTTCGGTCTCGAAAAGACAAGAGGGAAGTACGTCCTATTCCTCGACGACGATACCGTGATTATGGACGAGGGGTTCATCTCGAAATTGATGGACGAGTTCGGGTATGGCGAAGCGGACGCGGTTATCCCGCGCGGAGGCGCAAGCTATTGCCTGGTTCAAGGCAAATACAGCTTCCACGACCCCTACTACCCCTCCAACAGGTGCATGGCTTACAGGAGAGAGACCCTCAGGGACTTAGGCGGATTCGTCGATGAGATGATCGGGCAGGAGGACGTCGAATTCGCCGTAAGGCTCGCGGCCTCGGGCAAGAAGGTCAGACGCTCGCAACGGGCTTGTTATATGCACCCGCCGCTCATCCTGCGGAGCGCGGGCAAAGCCGCCGCTGTCGGAGCTTCATTCGCGAAGCTCCGGAACAGGTACCCCTTCCCGATATGGATTATGCTTCTAATCAACGGCTCCAGGTATCTTCCGAAGCTCTTCTGCCCGTTCAGCACAAAATACAGGATGCAGGGGAAATTCAGCCTGGGCTTCCTGCTGGGTATCCTGTATGCGATGACGGGGAAAAAATTAGAGTATAATTAAGACCCGGCCTTGCCCGGATGAGGCCGACCGACATACATGATTAAAAGGCTGATACCCTATAAAGACCTCTTTCTGGTCTATGTCTGGCGGGAATTCAATATCAGGTACCGCCAGTCCTACATCGGCGCGCTGTGGGCGGTAATCCAGCCTCTGAGCATGATGCTCCTCTTTACGTTCGTCTTTACATATCTCATCAAGGCGACGGTATCCGATTACCCCAAATCCATATTTTTTTACTCAGCCCTTCTGCCGTGGACATTTTTCGCGTCCTCGGTGAATTATTCCCTGACGAGCCTCACCGGGAACTACTCCCTCATCACGAAAATTTACTTTCCGAGGGAGATACTCCCCCTCTCGGGAATTGTCATGGCGTTTCTCGACTATGTAATCGCATCCGTGATTTTTATACCCATGCTGTTTATATACCAGATACACATCACATATTACATACTTTGGATGGTGCCCCTGCTCGTGCTCCTGTTCGTGTTCACGATTTCGATGAGCCTTCTCCTTTCGAGCCTTAACGTTTATTACAGGGACGTCAAGCTCGCGACGGGGTTCCTTATACAGCTCCTGTTCTTCGCTTCGCCCGTGCTTTATTCTATCGACAACCTGAGCCTTAATTTCAAGCTCATACTGTTCCTGAACCCCATGACGTTCATCATCGAGAATATGAGGAGGTGCCTCATCGAGGGGCGCGGAGTGGTACTGTGGCAGTTTGTATTCGTGAGCGCGATAGTGGCGGTGTTCTATTATCTCTGTTACAGGTTTTTCATAAAAACCGAACGGGACTTCGCAGATGTCATCTGACGGAATCATATTGTTCAGCGATGTGTGGAAGAAGTACTCGACGAGGGACATATTCCATAAATCCCTCAGGGAGGAGATCACCGATATCTTCAAAAGGGAGGAGAGAGAGAAACTTTCCGAGGGGGAATTCTGGGCGTTAAAGAGTATCAATATTTCCATAACGAAAGGGGAGTGCGTGGGACTTTACGGCCCGAACGGAGCCGGCAAAACGACGATACTCAAGCTGATAGCGTCCGTTACATACCCTAACCAGGGGGAGGTCGCGGTCTCGGGCAGGGTGGCCCCCCTGATATCGGTAGGCGCGGGTTTCCACCCGGACCTGACAGGCCGGGAAAACATATATACGAACGGCACGATAATCGGCATGTCGATCAAGGAAATCAGAGAGAAAGCCGAAAGCATAATCGAATTTTCGGAAATTGAAGAAAGGTTTATGGACATGCCCGTCAAGAAATATTCGAACGGGATGAATGCGAGACTCGGTTTTTCGATCGCCGTTCACAGCAGCGCGGAAATCATATTGATAGACGAAATCCTGGCCGTCGGGGACGAATCGTTCCAGGTGAAGTGCATTGACAAGATAAGGGATCTCAAGAATAACAATAAAACCGTGTTGATCGTGTCTCACAACAAGAAAAAGATGGAAGAGCTGACAGACAGGATATTGTTCATTAAAAGCGGCGAGATAATTAGTTCGTAAATAGCGGATTTTAGGCTATAATAGAAATCAAATCGATGCTGTGCAAATTGTAATCAAATGAGTGAAAATCCGAAAGTTGCAATAGTTATAGTGACATGGAACAAAAAAAGCTACGTCATGGAGCTCCTGGCGTCGCTCCGGAATATAAATTACGACAACCTCGATATTATCGTTGTCGATAACGCATCCACCGACGACACGTGCCAGGCGGTAAGGGAGCAGTTCCCCAACGTATATCTGATAGAGAATCCCGAGAACTTGGGCGGGACAGGGGGGTTTAACACCGGGCTCAGGTACGTGCTCAAGAAAGGAGGCTATAAATATACGTGGCTTCTGGATAACGACGCCGTAGTCGAGAGGGAAACGCTTATCGAGCTCGTCAAGGTAATGGAGGAAGACGATAAGGTCGGCATCACGGGGTCAATTATCATGGAGCCCGACATGGACATGATAGTCGAGCTCGGCGCATACGTGTCATGGTCGATCGGGACGTGGAAGCCTAATTACAGGAACAACAGGTTGAGCGCTATGAAAGATGTAGGCACGACTGAGGTCGATTATGTCGCCGCCTGCTCGTCGCTCGTCAGAAATGAAGCTTTAAATAAAATAGGGGTAATGGACGAGAGGTACTTCATACACTGGGACGACATTGACCTCTCGCTCAGGGCGAAGCAGGCAGGGTATAAGGTGATGGCGTCCCCCAAGTCAAAGGCCTATCACGGTCTCGAGGACAAACCCATCAACCCGCTCCTGTCATATTACGACGTAAGGAACGGACTCCTCACGATCACGAAACATCAGAACGGCGTCAAACGGTTTATATATCTGCTTAACATGCTGCGCGGCACCGGGAAAGGCGTCGTCTATTCGCTGTTGAGCGGACTGAATACGACAGCCAAATTGCTATTTTACGGACCGGTGGATTTCGTGAGGGGTAAATTTTATAAATCCGGCTTCACGGTTATAAAGGACGATTCGCCTGACCCGGAATCGACCGTCATACCGTTCGAAGGTCTGAATATCAAGGGCGACTCCAGAGTGATAATTCTGCCGAACGCGAGCTTCGCCGTAATAAAGGGCATGGTCGAGAGGATGAGAGAAGTGAGCCCGGATTGCCACATCTCGCTCCTCATTCAAAAAGACAGGTACGAGCTCTTTAAAGACCTCGAAATCGACCGATTCATCGTATTCGAGGGATACAGGCAATCGACCATGCAGACCGTGTCGGTACTCAAAGATATTTTGGAATCCAACTTTGACCTGTGCATCAGTCCGAGCCGCTCGATGCTCCCCTTTTCCTATGCGGTAAAAAAATACTACCTCTACGATCACAACCGGGATTACTTCGTCAAGAGCAAAGAAAACATTTACGCTTCCTGGAAATTATTCGTTTCGTTCCTGGGGGGTGAATTGCTCGCGATAATCCTCATGCCTTTCGTTTATTTGAAGAGCCTGGCCCATTAATAGGGGATGTTGTTACAGGATGAGTGAAATAAAGTAATCCGGAATATATGAACCTATACGATCCCCAGAAATATTGGGAAGACAGGTTAAAGTCCAGATTTGACCTAACGGGCGTAGGGAATATCGTTTTCGATAGTAAGTACAACGAATATTTATACAAGCTGCAACTAGCCGAATTAGTAAAAGCACTCAGAAAACACAACATATCTCTCCTCGAAAAAAAAGTCCTCGATATCGGCTGCGGCACAGGATTTTTTTCCGCGTTTTATCTCAATAATCTAGCCCAAATTACCGGTATTGACATTACAACAACTTCGATTGAATCACTTAAGAAATCATTACCGAGCGGAAGGTTTTTAACAATGGACATTTCAGCCGAACTATCCGCGAACAAAGAATTATTTGCAGATCAATTCGAGATAATCAACATATTGAACGTTATCTTTCATATCGTTGACGATGCAAAATTCGAGAAGGCGCTTGAAAATATAGCAGTATGCCTCAAAGCAGGAGGGTATTTATTTATTTCAGATTATTTCGGCAATACGGATGTTTCTCCCGCACGACATGTAAAATTCAGGGGACTCGAAAGATACCAGATCTTGAAACAAAAAGGGATTAAGATTTTAGAAGTAAATCCGATTTACTATTTTATGAACAAGAGGATAGATATTTTTTCAGTACATATTAACAATCTAGTCTCACCACTATTATTTATTTTTGACTCTATAATTAATAAAATTGGATGGCGAAAGGGGAAAGATATTAAATTGTTAATTGGTAGAAAGCTGGAGTGAAATTTAACTTTAGAGAGAGATGATCGGATGACGGCCTGTACCCAGAGTCAACACATCGTATCTATTCCTAGAGCATACAAAGACTCGATATTGACGGCTTCAAGAAGCTTTTGAAGCGGCTGTAGAACCGGATTATGAAAGTGTTATACATTTTAGATAGTTTCCCAAAATTATCCGAAACATTTATCCTGAATGAAATCGTCGAGCTGATGAGAATGGGCATTGACGTTAAAATTCTGGCATTGAGCAAGCCGTCTGAACGGATAATTAATGAAGATGTCTCAAGCAATAAACTGTTTGATAGAACCAGATACTTCCATCTTCCCAAACCAATCAAGCTGGAATTCAGACACTGCATATCCCCTCTCTTCTATTATTACATGCTAAAAATATTTTATATGTATCATGCTAACACGGACTTTAAACATCTTGTAAGACTTTCCTACTTTATACCCTACTATCGCGATGTTGATTTAGTTCACGCTCATTTCGCATATGAAGCAGCTGTAGTAGGAATGCAAATTAGTAAAGTATTATGCAAGCCTTTTACTTTCACGGCTCACGCTTACGAAATATTCAGCCAACCGTCTTATTCGAAAGAACGGCTTAAGATGTTGGTGGATAATGCCGAGAAAATAATAACTCCTTCCGTATTTAACAAAAACCATATTATTAAAGAAACTAATTGTACTGAAAACAAGATCGAAATAGTGAGGGCGACTATAAGCGTAGAGAAGTTCAATAACGGCAAACACGGCAACAAAGCCGAGGGGGAAATAAAAATAATTGCAATCGGCAGACTCGTTGAGAAAAAAGGATTTGAATATTTAATTAGAGCGATGAAAGCCGTCGTTAAAGAAAACCCATCAGTTTTTCTAAATATAATAGGTGATGGAAATCTTAAAAAAGAATTAATTGAGCTTTCCAACAACTTGGGCGCTACAGATTACATAAACTTTTTAGGCGCAAAATCAAACGAGTATTGTTTGCAAGAGCTATCAACATCCGATATAGCAGTCCTGCCTTGCGTAGTGGCGGGGAACGGCGACTTGGACGTATGCCCTTTAACCCTTCAGGAAGCAAT
>Ga0187894_10003984_pt1 | contig 16133 bp, 6 predicted proteins | sample GBC1701081metaG_FD_136650 | JGI IMG/M metagenome (GOLD analysis project Ga0187894, IMG submission 136650) | White microbial mat communities from a lava cave in the Kipuka Kanohina Cave System on the Island of Hawaii, USA - GBC170108-1 metaG ... | reverse complement strand
GTCTTTGCAAAAGAGTTCATGGCTCGCCACAACATTCCGACCGCGCGCTACCGCGTCGCTGACAACGTCGAGGACGCGCTGAAAGCCGTTACCAGCGGCTATTTCAGTTTTCCACTGGTGGTGAAAGCCGAAGGCCTGGCCGCGGGCAAAGGCGTGATCATCGCTGAGGACGAAGCACAGGCGAGACGGGCGATTGAGGAATTGCTCCTTGACCGCAAACTCGGCGAGGCGGGCGCGCGGCTCGTAATCGAAGAGTGTCTGACTGGGCGCGAATTGTCATACCTCGTCTTCAGCGACGGGAAGGATTACGCGTCAATGCCCGTCGCGCAGGATCACAAGCGCGCGTTCGACAATGACCTCGGGCCGAACACTGGCGGGATGGGCGCTTTCTCGACGCCGGGATTGCTTGACGCGCGACTCGAAGAACGAATCATCGCCGAAGTCGTCGAGCCGACCCTCGACGCCGCGCGCGCCGAAGGTTTCCCGTTCCGCGGCGTATTGTATTGCGGATTGATGATTACCGCCGATGGTCCGAAGGCGCTCGAATACAACGTGCGCTTCGGCGATCCCGAAACGCAGGCGATCCTGCGGCGCCTGGACAGCGATTTCACCGAAATCGCTCTGGCCGTGGCGCAGGGGCGATTGTCGAGCGTGAAGCCAGGTTGGAGCGATGAGGCGACGACGTGCGTGGTGATGGCTTCGGCTGGTTATCCGGGAAATTACTCCACCGGTAAAACGATCACTGGGATTGACGAAGCGGAACGGCTGGACCGTGTCGTGGTCTTTCACGCGGGAACGAAACTCAGCGCCAGCGGAGAGATCGAGACCGCAGGCGGACGCGTGCTGGGCGTGACCGCGCGCGCGGCGACGCTGGAAGAAGCGGCGGCGCGCGCGTATGAGGCCGTTGGCGGGATTCGGTTCGATGGAATGCAGTTCAGGCGTGACATCGGCAGGACTGCTCCGAGTCACTAAGACATCTGGTCTTCGGATTCGGTTTGCGCGCTTGCAACAATGGCCAGCGCCACAACACCTAACAACATCAGCAGCGCTTCGGAATCCCCGAAATTGTAATTGACCAGGGAACTGGCCGAGAAACCAGTTAGCGCCGTAAACGCTCCCAGCATCAACCCGCTGGTTATATTATTTCCGGCAAGCAGTTCTTTTTTGTATCCACGCCATGTCATTACAAACAACATTCCCATCAGCCACAGATAACAACCGAGAGCTGGCAGACCGCGGTCCAGGGCGATCTGAATCGGTGTTGAGTGCGTGTGTGTGACGTAATCGCCTGGGAATCCCCACTCTTTCCAATGGCGTTTCTGCGCGTTCATCCCCACTCCCAAGATCGGATGGCGTGGAATCAACCGCAGCCCGGCGCGCATGTAGCCGAGCCGTCTTTCGCTGCTGTCATCCGTAAAACTCGCTACGTGCGGCGTACGGGTGACGGGCAGCACATAAACTGAAAGAGACACTGTCGCTACAACGACAACCAGTATCAGCAGCGCGGCGCGGCGTTCTTTCATCAGGCAGAGAACGATAAGCAGAGCCAGCACACAGGAAGCGATTACCGCGCGCGAGGCTGTCAAGACCAGCGCAAGGGAAAACAGACCGGCCAGTGGTAGAGAGACCCATAGCCAGGCGCGAGGCTGGCCTTTGCGGGAAGCCTTCAGATTCGAGAGCAGCAATCCATATGCGAGCAGCGCGAAAATCTGCATTTGCTCGGCATACGTAATGAAGTGGCGCGAAAAGCCGGAGATACGAAAGCGGCGACTGCGGCCGGCGACATTGAGTCCGAGCGAGTTGGTCTGGCTCTTCAATTCATCTGTAACGACCAGCGTCACTGGGGCCGGATCGCCGTCGCGCAAGACCTCAATGTTGAGTGTTTTGCCATTTGGCGCCTGCCGGATGATTCTGGTCGCCTCTTCAAGGGAGTCTATGCGGTTGCGCCCAATCATCCAGATCACGTCGCCCGCCTGCAGATGACTCGTTCGTAATGGGCTGCTATCCTCAATACTTGTGATAATCATTCCTCGGCCCCAAGACTTTTCCAGCAGGCTATAGCCGACGCCCACCAGCCCCGAGACAATCACTAGACCAATCAACCACCGAGCGCTACGCGGGCGCAGGTTGGCTATTATCAGATAGAAGACTCCAAACAGCGTCAGAGAGCGCAATTTGGATAAACTCTCTTCCGGTTCGATGGAAAACAGCGATGAGATAATAGTCAGAGCTACAAAATACAGTAGAGGGCGATCAATCGGTGTCTGAGGAAATCCAAGCCGACCCGTTGAAAGAGCGCGAGCGACCCACGCGATATAGCTCAATCCGAGACCGATCTGCGCGGCGGCGATTGAATGCGGAATTGAAATCGCGAAGATGGCGAGCCCGCAAAGCAATATGCGGGTTGCCCACTGCGCAAAATTACTGGGATTTGGGCGCTCAGGAATGGCGTCTACGCGAGGCGCCCTGGTGATTAAAGACGACATTTCAACTTCTCTGATAAGTGATGCCTTAAAACGGGATGATCTTATCTGTTCCGTGAGACATTATCGAGGAGAAGCATTGGAATTGAAAGAAAAGAAATGGACGGCGAATGTGGAACCGGATGAATGAGGCTGGAGTGGCTGAAAGGCTCGGGAGCGGGAGCATCACCACGCGGCTTGATCCAAGCGAAAGCCCAGAAGCCGGGATAGCCTATGCAGTGATGCAATCGCTCCCAAGATCGAAATCAAATCAGCGAATGGCTGGGTTTCAAAGGGGCTGAAAGTAATTTCAGCTCCCCTTGAAACCTTTCTCACTTAACAACGCGCGTTGAGCAGCGCCAGTATTTGCGCAAGCGGGATCATGTCCGCCGTGCGGTTCTGCCGGATTGCCAACTGCGTCTGAGTAATGAGTGTGTCGAGCAGTGAGTCCGGCGACAACGTCACGCCGTTGCTCAGCGTGACAGGATCAAAATGGACGCCGGAACATCTTAGCGGGCTCCAGAACGTATTGAAGACCACCGGTGACGCGGTTCCGCCCGCGAAAGCCAGACTCAACTGTGTCGCGACGAATTGCTGATTGATTCGCTGAATCGGGCCCGGGCCTCCCTGCAGCGCGAGGCGGATCTGCTCCTTGCTCCGCTGGATGCTGACCGGATTGTTCAGATTGATGCCGCCGATCAGGATCGAGCCGTTCGGGAGGAAATCGAGCCTGAGCAGGAAGAACACCGAGTTGCGGAAGCAGATCGTGTCGCACTTGATCGGCATTGGCGGCGGCGTTGGAGTCGGAGTCGGCGACGGAGTCGGAGTCGGCGACGGAGTCGGAGTCGGCGACGGAGTCGGAGTCGGAGTCGGAGTCGGAGTCGGAGTCGGAGTCGGCGATGGAGGCGGTTGCAGGAAGCACCCGTTGCAAATCACGCCGCAGACCGCGCCAGTCGGGAAGGTTCCGTTACCGCCGGATTGCATCCCTATGCCTTCACTCTCATTGCCCATCCGTTTGACAACGACAAACTGCGGCACGAACGACGTCATTCCATTGCCGCCCATACGCTTGATATCAACGCCCATCTGGAAGCAGCCGTTGAGCGACGAGTTCGGGTTCATGGAGAAGATGAACGTCAATTGCGAAGATCGAACGCCGCTCGATCCCGCCGACGCCATCATGGGAATGAATTGGCCCGCGCCGAATGGGCCATTGCCGTTCACCAGCATGGAGATGTCCGGATGGAGTTGATTGAGCATCAGCCCGCCGTTTTGCACCGTGAACATCCCCAGAATCTGAACGTTGGTCCCATTGGGGTTCTGAACGAAGAGCGTAACCATGTCGCCTTCGGTATCACCCTTGGTCGCGATCTCGAAGATAATGTCCCAGAAACTTTCCGTGCAGGAGAGAGCGCGTACCGTGTTGTTCTGCCCCATTGCCACGACGCCCTGTGGATTGGTGCCAAGGATCGCGGGAAAGCCGAATGTCGACGGGCTTACGCTGAATACTCCTACGTTCGACGCGCCTGACAAGACGGAGAAGACCATCGGCCTCGGCAGGAGGAACGTATCGTCCTGCTCGTTGACCGTGCCGTGGGTTATCAGCGGCGACGAGAATTGCAGGCAACCGGTGCTACCCGCAGTGAAGGCGCTGCCTCCGGAGATATGTCCGCCGCTCAAGTTCATCGGCGAGATGCAGACGTTCGCTCCGATCGCCAGGGTGTTCTGACCGGGAATAGCCAGGCCAGGCGCTATTGGTATGGTCATGCCGCCGATGGTTATCCATCCTGCGACACCGCCAAAAGCCTGCTGGAATCCCGTCACAGCCCCGCAAACTTTTGAACCGCCCGAGTTGCCGATGGTGGAACTGGGAGCGATCAATTGGCCGTTGACATCGAGAACACCTTCCAGGCACCTATTCGATCCGACGGACACGGTCCCGATATTGACGCCGGCTCCGATGGTGAAATTCATTCCGCCCACCGAAATGAATCCGGCGGCGTTACCGGTGGCCGCCTGAAAACTGGAAACGGGGCCGCAGGCTAAAATCGGTGACGTTATATTCACCAGTATGGCGCTCGGGTTGGTGATCTGGCCCGCCCCGTTGAGCGTGGCGGTTAAGCACATGTTCGATCCGGGCGAGATCATCATTTGACCGTCAATCGCCGTGCCCGAGGCGATGGCGAAACTGGATGAGCCGATCGAAATGGCCCCCTGAGTTTGAAAAGTGGATGGCGTAAAACTATTGACGCCTCCGCAAACAGTTACTGTCGTTCCTCCGACTTTGCTCGGAGGAATAATTTCATTACTGCCGTTGAAAGTCAGATCAAGGCAGACATTGGCGCCGACCTTCAAAATAGCCTGCCCGCCGATATTGGCGCCGGGCGCGATCTTATAGAGGGTCGAGTCTATTCTGAGTGAACCTGCGGTGGTCGCGGTGGAAGGTGTGAAGTTGAGCACTTGACCGCAAACAGCTACCGTCGTGGTTGCTGATACCAGGGAAGGCGTCCATTTGGCGATTACGGCGAGGCCGATCGCCAAACATAAGGTGAGTAGAGTGGTTTTCATCTTCATGGAACTATCTCCTTGGGCTTTTGCCCAATAATTGACCTGATAGTTATCGCAAGGAAAGGATTTCGTTGTTTAAATTGCGGCCCTTCGGGAATTCGCATGGCGCTAGCCATGCTTTATGTGGAATTTTGTGGTTGCTCGCGTATGAGAGATACAATCCCCGATACACAACCACACGAATTCCAAAAGAGCCTGAATTGTTACTTAGACCGATTTGGTGTTTGTTGCCTGGCGACCGTTCAACCAAGCAGAAAACCCGGAGGGCGATATGCGCACGCCCAACAATGGCAATCACTCATAGATAGCCGTCAAGCGCATGACAACCGTGCCGGAAATGAGGACCATCTTGATTTCGGAGCACAGTATTGGAAGTGAAAACAGCGTCAGGCCGACGGTGAACCAAGAATCGAAATAAACGAATCGTCAATGATTTATGGCGTAGGGACAACGGGACACCTATCCCCAGGTCTACCTCAATTGTAAACAAGACCGGTATGCTGGAATAGATTTAAATGACCGCTGCTCCAGTGACTGCGCCAATGTAGGTTTATGTAAATACGTCAGTGAGTTTCGCTAATGACCACGTTTCATATCGCGAACCACTCTGACGCAATTTCGCCTGTTGAGGTTGGCCATCCGAGCACAAAGTCGCATCCGATGCTTCCACGACGTTATGCTCAACCCATAGACCAGTCAGCCAAAACCTCTTGGCCGAATCCCAAGCTTTCGGGCCATCTCAAAGCCATTGTCAAAGGCGCCAGTGATTCGTTTGATGGGGCATGTATTTAAGGACCTATCAGGACTGATCTTCAGTCTTGAGTTGGCCCGTAATGCAGCCACCTTGTAAAGACCGGCTTTTTCAAAAGTCCGGCTTTTTCATTTCAAAAGACCGGCGCCAAAGCCAAACCCAAGACCAAAACTTTGAGGCAAGATGAGCTTCACTGAGAATTTTTGCCTATGTGAGGTACTCATCTGGCGCGATAGTCTACGCATTTTCTTCTTATCCGTCTACAACTTTCGCAGTCCCGGATTTAAATTTAATTTCTATCTCTGATCCGCATGTTTTAGCCAGGAAAGACAAAACCCGGATTACGAAAGTAGCTTTCTGACGAAAGTAGCTTTCTGATTGACGCTTGATTACGAACATCGTAGACTTCGGCCGCGTCAGAGCCGCTTTCCACGTGCTGTGACTAACAGCCCCAGTATTTCCACTTTCCTGGGCGATGCGCACGCGAACACTGGTCGTTTTGATTGGGTAACATTATGGCGCGCGCTCTGGTCGCTAGTCCGAAAACATTCGACTCTGTTTTACCTCGGGTCCGAAATAAAATTTGACGCCTCATTACTGTCCGCGCGTGAACCGGCCGCGCATGGTCTTTCCATAGAGGAGGTCTTTATCTATGTCGCCGTCAGTCAAATCGAATCACGATGAAACTATGAATGCTTCACCGAACACGCCACGCAACAGCCTCTTCTTTTACAACATCACCAACATAGCAATCCGTTCGTGGAGCAGCCCGCGATTTACTCGGGCGATTTTTTTAGTCGCCTTTCTGGCGGCTTTCAGTGTTTTGAGTTTGCGCGGTCTATCGCCGGCGGGCAGCGCGGCGTCAGGCACGATCACGGGCGTGGTTTTCCAGGATTTCAACTCGAATGGCGTTCGCGACGTCAACCCAGTCGTCGGCAATGCTGGCGCGGGTAATGTTGGCCTTGCGTCCGACCGGGGTGTGCAGGGTGTCACTGTTACTGCCTATAACTCAAGTGGCGCCGTCGCCGGTTCGGCAGTCAGCGGCGCTGACGGAAGCTATTCGTTGACGGCCACTGGCACGGGCCCATATCGCATCGAGTTCTCGACCGTACCCACGGGATTTCAGCCCGGCCCGCACGGCGCCGGAGTGAATGGACCAGACACGACAGTTCAATTCGTCCCCGATGGCAATTCATCAAATATCAATCTGGCGCTTGTGGCTCCGCCGGAGTATTGCCAGAACAATCCCACCTTGGCTACGAGCTGTTACGTAGGCGGCCCGCAGAATGTAAGCGGCGAGGTCATAGTTTCGTTTCCGTATTCGGCGGGAACCACGCGTGACGGCGGTCCAAGCCCGTTCAGCGATTACGACGCTCCAGTGCACGGCATACTGGCTCGCGCGAATCAGGCCGGCTCCACGTGGGGCTTGGGTTACTCGCGTTCGGGAATCAGTCTTTACGCCGCGGCTTTCATGAAGAAACACTCGGGCTTCGGGCCGGATGGTCCGGGCGCGATCTACAAGATCGACCGCACGAACCCAGGGAGTCCCGTGGTCACGACCTTCGTAAACCTCAATACGATTTTAGGCGCAGGCGCCGCGGGCAATGACCCGCACAACCAGAGCGATTTTGATCGAGACAATGGGGACGTGGCCTGGGACGCCGTCGGCAAGGTTTCGCTCGGCGGTCTGGCGATTTCGGATGATGAGACGAAGCTTTACGTGATGAACCTGGCTTCGCGACAACTGCTTGAAATCCCGACGAACGTCGCGCCGACCTCCGCTAACATCCGGTCCAGATCGGTTCCGGCGAATCCTCCCGGATGTACGAGCGCAAATGATGTCAGGCCGTTCGCTGTCAATTACTATCAAGGCAAAATTTACGTCGGGATGGTCTGCTCGGCGGAGAGCACGATCTCGCCAAGCGCGCCCGACGGCGACGCGAGCAAGTTGCAGGCTTACATTTACTCGGTTGATCCCGCTTCGCTTGATTTCGGAGCGTCGCCTGTTTTCCAGATGGCGCTTAATTACTCGCGCCGCTGCACGGACAGCGCGGAACAGGGGCCGAACAACTGTTTCTCGGCCCTCTGGCGGGCGTGGTCGCCGGTCTACAAAAACATCGGAACGGAAAGGCGCGGGATCTATCCGCAACCGTGGTTGACCGGGATCACGTTTGATCGCGGGAATCTGATCCTTGGCCTGCGCGACCGGGTCGGCGATCAATTCGGCGTCGAATCGTTGGATAATCCGGCTGACAACAATCGTTACTACGGCGTGACCGCGGGCGATCTCATTCGCGCCTGCGGCAGCCCGGCTGCCGGCTGGACGCTCGAAAATAATGGGCGTTGCGGCGGCGGCGGCTCCGCGCCTCAAAACAACGGGCAGGGGCCGGGCAACGGCGAATTTTATTCCCGCGAAGACGGCCCGCCTTTCCACGATGAAGTCTCCGTGGGCGGCGTTCTGGCCGTCCCAGGCTACCCCGATGTGGCTTTTACGATATTCGACCCGATCCCGGTCTTCGATTCGAGCACGCTCTTCGATGGCGGCATTCGCTGGCTGAACAACACGACGGGCGGTTACGCCAAGAGCTATCGCGTTTACGATGGCGAGCGTGTTTTCAACGGGCCATTCGGCAAGGCGAACGGGCTGGGCGATCTTAAGGCGATATGCGACCCCGCGCCGATCGAGATCGGCAACCGCATCTGGCGCGATCTGGATGGCGACGGAATTCAAGACGCCAACGAACCCGGCGTCTCCGGCGTGACGGTGCAGCTTTGCGCGCCCGACGGGAGCGTGCTGGCGACCGCCGTGACCGACGCGAATGGCAATTTCTATTTCTCTTCCGCCGCGGGCGCGAATACGTCAAGCTCGATCTTCGGAATTTCAGGGCTGAAGCCGAACACCACGGGGTACAAGATCAAACTCAACAACCCGGCGAATTTCACCGGCAATGGGCCGCTGGCGAATAACAATCTTTCACCCGCGGACGCCGGCGGCAATTCGCAGGATCAACGCGATTCCGACGCGACGTTGATGAGCGGTTCGCCCGCCGTAAGTTTCAACACCGGCGGCGCTGGCGCGAACAATCACACTTATGATTTCGGTTTTGTCCCGGCGCAGGGGCTGACGATCACCTGCCCGATCAATATGACGACGACGGCGACCAGCGTGAACGGCGCGGTTGTGACGTATCCGACGCCGACCGCGACGACCGGCGCGACGGTGACGTGTACGCCGCCGTCCGGCTCGACATTCCCGATTGGCGTGACGACAGTGACTTGCACCGCGACCAACTCGGCGGGCAGCGCGTCGTGTAGTTTCACCGTCACGATCAATCCGCAATCATCGCAAAACGCCGACCTCGCCGTGGTGAAGACCGACAACCAGACGATCTACACTCCCGGCGACCTGATCGTTTACTCGATCACCGTGACCAACAACGGGCCTGCCGCCGTGGCGAACGCCAAACTCGTTGACAAAATGCCAATCGCGCTCACGAACGAGAGTTGGACTTGCCGTATCACCGCGCAGGGCAGCGGCCCCGGAACGAGCGCTTGCGGCGCGGCGACCGGATTGGGAGACATCAACACGACGGTGTCGTTGCGCGCGGGCGGCGTCGCCACCTACACGCTTCGCGCCCGCATCTCGGCCAGCGCGACCGGCAACCTGGTCAACACCGCCACGGTAACGCCGCCTCCGGGTATGACCGATCCGAATCCGGGCAACAACACCTCGACCGACCTGGATGTGAAGAAGAACACCAACCCGCCGCCGCCGGCTCCTGGCGGCCCTGGAGATCCGCTGACCGGCTGGTCCGTGCTGATCTACCCGGTCTATACATCGAACCCGGCGAACCCCGAAGCTGAGAACACGCGGATTAACCTGACCAACACTTCCCCAACGCAGAACGCCTGCGTGCATCTCTTCTTCGTTGACGGCGCTTCCTGCTCGGTCGCGGACGCCACCATCTGCCTGACGCCGAGTCAGACCACCAGCTTTTTGATGTCGGAGCTCGATCCGGGCACGATGGGTTACATCGTCGCGGTCGCGGTCGATTGCGTGACCGGCTGTCCGACGGATCTCAACACATTGATCGGTGACGAGTATGTGAAGTTCGCCAGCGGATTCCACGGCAACCTCAAGGCGGAATGCATCGCCGCGATCACCCCGCCGTCGTGCGACCCGAATGCATCGACGGCCACGCTCAATTTCGACGGCGTGACTTACAGCCAACTCCCGCGCGTAGTCGCTCTCGACAACATCCCGAGCGCGCAGGACGACAACTCGACGATGCTTGTGCTCGACCGGATCGGAGGCGATCTCGGCACAGGGCTCGGACCCTTGGGGTCGATCTTCGGCCTTCTTTTCAACGATACGGAGACCGCGTTCAGCTTCACCTTCAATGGAAACGCATGCCAAATCAAACAGACGTTGTCGAATACCTTCCCGCGCACGGCCCCGCGGTTTGACACTGTGATTCCGTCGGGGCGCAGCGGATGGATGAAGCTCTGGCCCACATCCGGGATCGCCGTCGTCGGCGCGATGTTCAACCTCAACCCGAACGCGGCGTCTAGCAGTTCGGCATACGACGGAGCGCACGGATTGCACGCGCTGAAATTGCAGCCGAACGCCAGCTTCACGATCCCGATCTTCCCGCCCGGTTGTTAGGCGGGGAGGAACTTTCACGAAAACACAGCGGCCTCGGTTCTCACTCGAGAACCGAGGCCGAATTTTTGGGTGTGGATTATCGCCAGCCCGAAACCAAAACGCGCGAAGTCATTGCCGCGTTACGGCAATGACTTTGAGCGCTCCGGATAATCGCCGCGCGGGCCGGGTTTTGGCTTCCGATCAGTCCTGCTGATGGGGAAGAGGTCGAGCACCGGATACCATGCGCCTTGCGCGGCGAACGGGACGTAATCGAATCCGCGCTTGTAAGGGTCGTTATACAGCGTCTTGGTGTAATCAATGCCGAGCGCCGAATAGATCGTCGCCGCGATGTCTTCGTTGGCGACAGGCCGGTTTTGCGACCAGCCCGCGTCTTGCGTCGCGCCGCCGTCAGCCGTAGTCGAGCCGACCACGCGTCCGCCGCCGGTCCCGCCTCCCGCGAACACCGCGAAGTGCGGGAAGAAATGGTCACGCCCCTGGGTTTGGTTTAACCCGATGACGTTTCCGGTCCTCACTGTTCGTCCGAATTCGCCCATTGCGACGATCAGCGTTTCGTCGAGCAATGTCGCCCCGCCCTGAACGCCGGGTTGTGATGACAGATCGGTCAACAGGGCGCCCAATCCTCTGTCGAACTGCGCCGCCGGATTGCGGATGGCGGTGTAGATGGCGCTGTGGTTGTCCCATCCGCCAATGTTGACTTGAATGAAACGCGTTCCGAGATTGGCTTTCACCAGGTTGCGGGCGACGATCAGGGAATTGCCGAAGCCCGTGGCCACATTGTTCACACCGTAACGCTGCGCCTCCTCGTTCGTGAACCTGAAGACGGCGTCAATCGCCGGGTTGTACATCATCGAGCGGCTTTGCTGATAGAAGTTCTCCATATCGACAACCGGCTCGCCCAGCGGAGAGTTCGCGCGCAGCGCGCCATCCAGTTCCGCCAGCATCTGGAACCGCCGCTCAAAATTGACCTGGCCATCCGGGTGGGCGAGGCCCGCCAATCCGCCTGGCGCGGCGGCTGTGGCGAACGGCGTGTATCTGGCGTTGAAGTAACCGGAGCCGTTCGTATTCCCGCCGTTGAGCGAAATGAATCCCGGCAGCCTCTGATTGGGCAGGCGTTTCGATTCAAACTCGTACGAGACTACGCTGCCGATATTGGGCGCAATCTTGCCTATTAGCGACGTCGGGTTGCGCGAGATCTGCGTCCAGACCTGCTGCAACGAATGCACCAGCGCCGGCGCGCGCAGGCTGCGCACGATCGAGATTTTGTTCATGTGCGTGGCGATGTTCGGCATCAACCCTTGCGGAAAGAGAATCCCGTTGTACGCGGTCGGGTTGAAGTCGGCGGGAGTCCACGGGCCGACTTTCAGATCGAAAGTGTCAACATGGCTCGGCGCGCCCTGCATATGAATAAAGATGCAATTCTTGGCTTTGCCGATAAGCTGCGCGGCGGTGGTCTCAGCTCTGGCCTCGAACAGCTTGCTCGACAGGGGCGCGAGGAAGTAACCGGCCACGCCGGCGCCGGCGATCCGGAAGAACTTTCGCCGTCCGAGCTCCGGCCCCCAAAGAGCTGAATTGGCCGGGCGTAACGGCTGGCAAACCTCGCAGGAATGATCTGGATGAAGATGTTTGTCCATTTGATTCACCTCTTAGTAATTGAACACGAAATCAGCCTTGTTCAACAGCACCCACTGGATACTCTCGGCCGCCTGGGTTTTGCCCAACGATGCGAAGTAAGGCAGTAGCTTCGCCTTCTCCGCTTCGGCCGGGTAGCGCGACAGAGTGTGGAGGAAGAGCTGCGTGATGATCTGCTCGTTCGAGTTGTTCGGATCAGCGAGCAGTTTTCTGACTGTTGAGGGGATTTCAGGCTGGCCCGTCAGGGCCACGCGATTGCCCTGGTGAATCCTGCCGGTTACGAAGCCGTTGTTCATCAGGCTCAGCGCCTGAAGGATCGAAGCGTCGCCAGAACGCTGAGCCGTATCGCGGTTGCCGCGCAGGAACGAGTTCAGGAACGCCGCGTTGCCGCCGGTCGTGTCCGGCAATTGCATCGCCCATTCAACCGATCTGGTGAACTGATTCAACTGATTCATGATCGGGTAACCGATGATCGTCACGACCTGATTATTGCCATCACGATATTGCGATACGACCGGCTGCCCTGTCGCTTTCACAATCGCGTCGTGAATCTCTTCGGCGTCCAGGCGGCGGACGTACTTGCGGGCGTAATAGGGCACGTAGTCGATCTTCCACTCGCCGGGATATTTCGACGAGAGTTGGTATGCGCCCGACTTGACGATCAGTTCGATCAGGTAACGCAGGTCGTAACCGCTATTCCTGAACGCTTCGGCGAGCGCTTCCAACAACTCCGGGTTGGCCGGTTGCAGCGCCCATCCTTCGGGCATCCGAGCGTTCGGATCGAGGCGGGCCAGGTCGAACGTGTTCGACGGCGAGACGAGCGCTTCGACCATCAACTCTTCCCAGACGTAATTGACCGTCGCGCGGGCGAACTGTTTGTCTTCCACGAGCAACCGCGCCAGCGCTTGACGGCGGTTTTCTCCGCTATTGACCCCGCCGCCGCCGAGATATTTCGGCTCGACAACGTTCCGGCCGTTGATCGGCACACGTGGCTGGCGGTTACCCGAATTGGTGTTGAGCAGGTATTCGCCGGTAGGGTTTTCGGAGACGTCGTATTTCAGGTAGTTATCTGCAACCCTCTGACCCGCCATGCGAGTGCGGGCGAAGAAAGCCGACAATCCCCAGGCTTCGGCTCTGGTCACGTTCGATCCCCACAGGTTTACCTGGTTCAGGTGTCCCGCGCCATCGTGACAGAGCAAACAATCTATCGAACTCAGGCCCAGGAAGGTCGTCGCCACACGCACGGCTCGGCCGTCCATAGGGTCTTGCGCTGGCCCCATCTGCACATGCCCAAGCACGGTGAAATTGACCGCGCCGTCGACGAAGCTGTCACCGCTATTGGCGATCATCTCTCTGGCCATCCGGTCGTAGCTTTTGTTTTCGTTGATGGACCCCTTGATGTAATTGTAATAGGCCTCTCGCCCGCCGAAGTAGAGGGTGATGTTGGTGGCGAACTGAGTATTTTTGTACAGGTCGCCGAAGAACATCGTCCATTTGTCAACGTACTCAGGCGAGCCAAGCAGGCGGTCGACCAGCGCGCCGCGCTTATATAGATACTGATCCTGAATGAACGCTGTCACGTCGCTGGCCGAGGGGATGCGGCCCGTCAGATCCAAGTAGACGCGGCGGAGGAACTCCTCGTCGGAGCAGAGCGGGGCGGATGCGATTCCGTCGCGTCCCATTCTGTCGAAGAGGATGTTGTCGATGAAGTTATAGCGCGGCGCGTCGGAAGCTTGCAGCAGCTCCAACCCGGCTTCCGAAGAATTTCCGCTCAAGGCTTCGGTCGTTCGTGAAACCGTCTCGCGATGGCGGGCCTGAACGCCGCGGAAATTCTCAGGCGCTTTGAGATAACTGCAATCGCCGCCGACAATTTGATTTTGTCCTGTCTGGCGAGTGATGCGCCTGGCTTTCTGCGCCAGGGAATTGGTTGACAGCCCCAGTTGGTCAAGGGCGAAAATCGCTGCGACCGCGACCGACGCGACAACCACATATCGCTTGATTTTGTCAGTCAGGCCGGTCTTGCTTGAAGTGTTTCTACCATTTGTGATTGGCATAGAATCCTCCCGCAGTCTTGGGCTTACTTTGTCGTTGTTTGTAGGAGCAGGGACGCCCGTACTACTTCGAAGTTCGTGTTAAGACAGGAATAGTAAGATAAGTGCTCAGAGCCAAGCGCCTCTCACCGGGACTTCAATGATGGCGAGACTTCAGTGATGGTAAAGACTGTTTTATCGTAACCTACCGCTTAAGATGTGGAGCAATAAAACGCGATGTTTAGACTCGATGCCAATGAAGATAGTCTAAATTTTTTTCGCGCGCATTCTAACACGGCCCGCTTGGGGAAGAAAAAGGTTTGTCATTGGCTGTTAAAAAATGTTGGGTCCGATCGCAGCTTCCGGATGCCCTTGGCCGATGACCTTGGCCGCCGGAGCTATCCCGCCTGTTCTGTTTGGCTTGTTCGGCCCGATGTGTGTTAATTTCCCGTTTGGTCTCGCAAATCAACAGGTCAACTCTCAAAGGAGAAATTTATGGCAGAAGCAATGCCCGGAACAGAGGCGCCAGCAATTAACCCGGCTCGTCCTTTCAATTTGCCGCAGCCGCCGGCTTTCGATTCGGTCGAGGAGGAGCGGTTGCACCGGAAACAGCGATTGGCCGCCGCCTTTCGCCTCTTCGCCAAATTCGGTTTTGACGAAGGCGTCGCGGGGCACATCACCGCGCGCGACCCCGAAAGGGCGGACCATTTCTGGGTCAATCCGTTCGGCGTGGATTTCAGTCAAATTCGCGTCTCGGACCTGGTCCTGGTCAACCACAAGGGCGAGGTGGTCGAAGGCGAATACCCGGTCAACGCCGCCGCCTTCGCCATTCACTCGTCGGTTCACGCGGCGCGTCCCGATTGTGTGGCCGCCGCTCATGCGCATTCGATATACGGTAAATCATGGTCGGCTTTGGGCCGCCCGCTCGATCCGATCACGCAGGACGCCTGCGCGTTTTATGAGGATCACGGCGTCTTCGACGATTACACCGGGGTGGTTTTCGAGCCTGAGGAGGGACAACGCATCGCCGCCGCGCTCGGCGGTTACAAAGCCGTTATCCTGCGCAACCATGGACTGCTGACCGTAGGCAAAACCATTGACGAAGCCGCGTGGTGGTTCATTACGATGGAGCGCAGTTGCCAGGCGCAGTTGCTGGCGCAGGCCGCGGGCGAATTGCGACTGATCGAACACGACAACGCCAAACTCACCTGCCAGCAGGTCGGCTCCGCCGTCGCGGGCTGGTTCCAGTTCCAGCCGCTTTACGCCCGCATCACGAAAGAGCAGCCCGATCTATTTGAGTGAAGATGCGCAAACCACGAAGGAACGAAGATGACGAAGAGAAGAACAGACCTGACTCTTTTCTTTCGACGCCGTAACGTTTCTTCGTGGTTTGTATCGAAGTGCTTGACCGATGAACTAAGTACGGCGCGTCATAATTCCGTTGAGGGTTGGAAATAAGAAGTCGAAGTGGAACACAAAAAGCACAAAGTCAGACACAAAAAGCGCAAAGAAGGCTTCTGTGCTTTTTGTGTCTGACTTTGTGCTTTTTGTGTTCCCTTCGGCTCAAGCTTAAATGATCCCTCAACGTATTTCTGGCGGCGAGTACTAAGGGTTCTTCCTAGTCAGGGACGGATAGAACTGATGAGTCTCGGCGATCAGGCCGTTATTACCGTCGTCGCCCTTGGGGCCGGTGCAGACGCCACTTTTCACAGGGGTACCGCCCGCGCCGCCCGTTCCGGGCTTGGCGGATGAGCCAAGGTAGTAGACCGTGTTCTGCCCGAGCAGATTCGCGTTCCGAATCAGCCCCGCGCCGATGGACGGGCCTCCGTTGCCACCCGCGCCGCCGCCCGCGCCGCCGCCCGCGCCGCCGCCCGCGCCGCCGCCAGTGCCACCCCTGCCACCGCCATGATCCAATGATCCATCCGCGCCGCCGCCGCCCAAGCCACCCGCGCCCGCAGAGCCACCAACGCCGCCTGGGCCGCTCATTCCGCCGATGACGCGCGAATCACTGAGTGTGAGCGTGGAGT